>JAEEGL010320706.1_pt1 | contig 10836 bp, 10 predicted proteins | sample 9134231 | NCBI WGS metagenome assembly JAEEGL01 (sample SAMN16246548, study PRJNA631951) | gut metagenome | biome: gut microbiome; feature: rumen; material: fiber-attached | host: Bos | place: Iran: Karaj | collected 2018-10
AGCGGTGCGATTGCACTGATGCAATGACGGCCAACGTTCCCCGAAGGCGCTATGAAGGTTCTATGAAGCGACGATGAGCGGATCTTGGCCGATGGAGACTGGCAAGGCGAACGAAAAAAAATCCGGCGACAATTCGCCGGATTTTTTTTGTTTCTCGGACCAGAGCGGAGCCATTGGCCATAAAGACAAAAAAATGAAACCGCGACCCAAGGATGAGTGCGGTTTCACTTGCTATAATATTCAAAAGCGGTTTTTACTTTTCTGCGAGGGTGCTGTAACCATACAGAATGGTGTTCAAACCAGTCTTGTTGAACTCGTTGTTGAGGAGGGTGAGGTAAGCACGATACTGAGCCTCATCGACCATTTCACGAACTGAAGCGAGATTCTCGGCGACGATGACAGCCAGCTTAGCCTGACGCTCTTCGGCCGGAATGTTCTCCAGACGGGCAATGCGGCGGGTCAGCTCGTTGTTGGTCAACTGAAGATCCTCGATCTGGTCAACATCCAGATGCATTGCCTTGTTCATGTCGCGAAGGCGGATACGCATCTTGTAGGTCACGGAGTCGGCATTGGCCTGAACTTCCTCTACTACGGCAGCGTTCTCAATATTCTCAACAGCCTTGCTGTTCTTTGCGCCTTCGGCCTTAACGGTTGCAATCGTCATTACCATGACTGACATTGCAAAAACAATCATAACTTTTTTCATAACACAATACCTTTTAAAAGTTTTGATACCTTAAATAAACTTAAAAAACCATTTTATAATCTCTTGACATTCGCGTCCGTCTCGTTTCCTATCTTAAACTTTCCATTTCAACTTTCTACCTTAATAACACAGTGCCTTATCAGGGGCCTCTTCTTGTGAGGTTGTTTCCTGTTTGACGTTGCAAAGGTACGACGATTTTTTGTTGTGCGCAATAGTTTGCGCTCGAAATCTGCATCGGCACCCCTCTTTTTTATATCATTTGCAAAATGTAGTAGTCAAAAATATGTTCTACAACATGTTTTTCGGTGGCGAAATGGGTAAAATTGGCCAAAAATCAACGAAAAATGCCCGTTTTCGGCCAAAAACAGCCAAAAATCGGGCAAATCTGCGAAAAACGTGTGTATTTTTGTGCAATGTCGTCCAACGCGCGCACGCACGCGATACATATAGGAAATTAATCCTTGTTTTCCTCTTCGGGCTCGGAGAAGTCGTCGTTGCCCGTCTCAATGAGGATATTGTACCACTGGATGAATTTCTTGATGTCGCAGTCATGGACGCGGTCGGCGTCATATTCGGGCATGACCTGGGCGAACCAGGCACGCTGTTCATTGGCCGAAGCCTTGACTGCCACAGGCGAAACCTTGCCGCCGGTGAGCGCCTTGGCACGGGCGAAGACAGAATTGAGCGAAACCTCACCATCGACAGTGTACATGGCGATGTCGGCCAATGAGAGCACCTTGTCACGCTGAAGGGCGGGGACGCGCTGCTTGTCGGCGAGATTTTCACAGATGAGCATATTCTTGCCACGAGCTACCAGACGGTACAGGCCGGGCTTGCCTGAAATTGAAAGAATCTTGTCAATCATAGGTAAATGATAGTTGATGATTTATAATGGTTTATTGATAATTTCGATGATGGCCGATGCCGCACGCTGTGGAGCCCCCGGACCGCCCAGCCGCTGACGCATCACGGCGTACTGACGAAGCATATCGCGGCGCGCCGGAGAGTCATCGGCCCAAATCTTCTGCAACTCATCGCGCAGGGTGCGCGCATTCAGATAGGGGCCCAGCAGCTCACAGACGGCAGCATGTCGTTCATCGGGCAAAGACTTGTCGCCCGTCACTCCGTAGATGAGCAGGTTGACAAGCGAGACATAGCGGATGCTGTGCAAGGCCATCTTCATGACGTTATAGACCGCCCAGCCGCCTTTGAAGTTGTAGCAGACGACCTGCGGGCAGTCCAGGAAGGCAGCTTCGAGCGTAGCCGTGCCCGACGTGACAGCGGCGACCTGCGCGTGACGCATGAGCTGATGCGTCTGGTTGAAACGCACCTGGACATCGGCCATATCACATCCACATGCCTCCAGCACCTCGGCGTAGAACGCGGGATCGAGGCCTGGCGCACCGGCGATGATACGTGTACCCATCCCCCTCGTTGCGGCCAGCATGACACGCAGGTTGTCCTTCACCTCGGCCCGACGGCTGCCAGGGACGAGCAGGACGTACTTTTCATTGGCCAATGCCTTTTCCTCACCCAACAGCGGCGTGAGTTCATCGACGGTCGGGTTACCCACATAGGTCACGATGTAGTCGCGTTCGCGGTACCACTCGACCTCGAAGGGCAGAATCGAAAGCATCAGGTCAACGTTGCGGCGGATGGCCTTCAGCCGATAGGACTTCCACGCCCAGATTTTCGGCGAGATATAATAGCAGATTTTGGCCGATGGCAAGTGCCGCCGCGCCCATTGGGCAATGCTGAGGTTGAAGCCGGGATAATCGATCAGGATGAGGGCATCGGGCGCAAAACGGGCTATGTCCTTCTTGCACTCCGACATACTGGCCAGAATGTGGTCCAGATGCAGGGCGACCTGCACGAAACCCATATAGGCCAATGTCGAGTAATGATGCACCAGCTGACCGCCCACCGCCTGCATCGCCTCACCGCCGTAGTAACGGAAGACGGCCTCGGGGTCCTGGGCCTGAAGTTGCTGCATCAGTCGCGAGGCATGGAGGTCACCACTGGCCTCGCCCGCAATCAGATAGTACTTCATTTTTCAAGGTATTTAAAGGTATCAATGTGTTCATGATGAGTGTAATCGACGCGTACCGGCACGACGCTGATGTAGTCACGTTCGAGCCAATAGCGGTCATTCAGGGCCGACGCATCCTCGCGGCAGGCATATTCTCCCGTGACCTGGAAGGTAGCCACGTCGGCATTCTCGTCGCCGTCGATGTAGTGGAACTCCTTGTGCCAATAGCCGTCGGCCTGACGGCAGACACGCACTCCACGCAAGGCATCGGCCGCCGGAATATTGACATTCAGACCGACGCCGAGGGGCATTGGCCGAGATAAAAGTTCTTCTGTAATGCGACGCACATAGGGCAGGGCCTGGGTGAAGTCGGCCGATGGACGATGGTCCAGCAACGAGAATCCGACCGCCGGCACGCCGATGACACAGCCCTCCAGCACGGCACCCATCGTACCGCTGTACATGATGCAGATGGAGTCGTTGCCGCCGTGGTTGATGCCGGAGACGATGAGGTCGGGGGCCTGCTGGCTGAAGAAGCGGTGCATGGCCAACTTCACGCAATCGACGGGCGTTCCGCTACAGGCATAGACGAGGAGGTCATCGTCGCCGCTGATGCGCCGCAAAGTGACGGGCTGCGTGCAGGTGAAACTAGCCGAATAGCCGGAACGGGGACTGTCCGGTGCACAGACGACAATCCGTCCCAGACCGCGCAGGGCCTCGACCAGACGGTTGATTCCAGCGGCCTGATAGCCGTCATCGTTCGTGACAAGTATGGTTTTCCTCCCCTGCGGGTCGCCGGGCAATTGGCCATAACCTGTAGCCTCGGGGAAAAACGACATCGAGCCATTGGCCTGGCTCATATTGGCCGCAGCCTGACTTGTGAAGTGGTCTTTATTCTGTTTGTCTGACATGAATCCATTTTTTGGGGCATCGGCCAATGACCCTGACGGGCGCGGCGGGGAGCATCGGCCACAAACACACGAAAAAAACGCGGCACGAGGGCACTCCAGCGGGGCTTTTGCCTTGAGTGGCGCGAAGATAATGACTTTTCCGCAAACGGCCAAAAAATTGGCCGATTTTGTGCACACAGGGCGCGAAAGTTATCAACAAAACGGGGAGTTATCAACAAATTTTGCTAAATAAAATAAAAAAAGTTGGCAGGCTTGAAAAAGAGGACTATCTTTGCGCCGTGAATGAAATTCCGACCCTCTCGGAACACAGCACTAAAACCAGGAAACTATGGGACTCGTAATCGCCATTGCAAACCAGAAAGGTGGTGTAGGCAAGACCACCACGGCCATCAATCTGAGTGCCTCGCTCGCCACATTGGGCAAGAAAGTTCTGCTGATTGATGCCGACCCTCAGGCCAACTCGTCGAGCGGTCTGGGCATAGACATTACCAAAATCGATACGACAATCTACGACATCCTGATCGGACGGGCCACGGCATCGGAAGCCATCGTGCCGACCTGCGTCGAGCGTCTCGACATCATCACGTCACGCATCGACCTCGTGGGCGCCGAACTGGAGCTGATGAACATTGAGAACCGCGAACTGATGCTGCGCAAGCAGATCAAGGCCATCCGCGGACTGTACGACTACATCCTGCTGGACTGCTCACCGTCGCTAGGGCTCATCACACTGAACTGTCTGTCGGCCGCCGACAGCGTCATCATTCCCGTCCAATCGGAATATTTCGCGCTGGAGGGCATCTCTAAGCTGCTCAACACCATCAAGATTGTCAAGAACAAGATCAACCCGAAACTGCAGATCGAGGGCTTCCTGCTCACGATGTATGATGCCCGTCTGCGATTGGCCAACCAGATTTACGAAGAGGTCAAACGGCACTTCCAGAAGCTGGTGTTTGACACCGTCATCCAGCGCAACACGCGCCTCTCGGAGGCTCCGAGCTATGGATTGCCGGCCCTGCTCTACAGTCCAGACTCGAAGGGCACGCAGAACTATGTGATGCTGGGACGGGAGCTATTGGCCAAACACCACGACACGAACGTCGTGAACTGACAATTTGGAAATTAACTGAAAACCATAAGAGAAATAATGGCAAAGAAACCTATGGGACTGGGTCGAGGTCTGGATGCCTTGATTTCGGCCGATGACACACTGACAAGCAGCAATGCGCCATCGTCCATCAACGAGGTGGACATCGACTTGATCCATGCCAACCCGACACAGCCGCGCAAGGACTTTGACGAGCAGTCACTCCAGGAGCTGGCCGATTCGATTCGGAACATCGGCATCATCCAGCCCATCACCCTGCGGCAGGAGGAGGACGGTACCTATATGATCGTGGCCGGCGAACGCCGTTTCCGCGCCTCACAACTGGCTGGACGAGAGACGATTCCGGCCTACATCCGCAAGGTAAGCGATGACGACGTGATGGAAATGGCATTGGTCGAAAACATCCAGCGCGAAGACCTGAATGCCATCGAAGTGGCATTGGCCTACCAGCAGCTGCAAGCCAAGGCGAACCTCACGCAGGAGGAACTGGCGCAGCGCGTGGGCAAGAGCCGTGCCTCGGTGGCCAATTTTATGCGCCTGCTGAAGCTGCCCGCCGAAATCCAGATTGCGCTCAAGGAGAAGAAGCTGTCGATGGGCCACGCACGCGCCGTCCTGCCGATTGAAGATCCAGAGCAGCAGGTCAAACTCTTCCACCTCATTGTCGAACAGGACCTCTCCGTGCGCCGCGTGGAGCAGTTTGTGCGTGACTTCGCCGAGGGACGCATCCTCGACTTCGCCGAACTGCAGGACGAAACGAAGAAGAAGACGGGCGAAAATCCATCGGCCAAAAACGCAGCCAACGACTACTGCAACACGATGGCCGAGCATCTGGCCGAAAAGTTCAGCGCGAAGGTGAAGATGACCTGCAACGACAAAGGTCAGGGCAAGATTACAATCGCCTTCAAGAACGACGAGGAACTACAGAACATCATAGCCCTGCTTGATAAAATTGAACGTTAAAATACTTATTTGCAGCCTCTGGTTAGGCCTTACGTGCGGTTTGAGCGTCGCTCAAACCGATACTGTTATGGTCATCACGCCACCTGCATCAAGTGAGACATCGGCCAAAATCGAGGCAGAAAAGGCATTGGCCAATGACCCACAACTGAAGCCCGTGGACACGGATTCGCTCATCTGGGCCTTCAAAAAGCGGGAGAAGAGGTTCTTGGCCGATGAGGGATGGTCTCCGGACGATGACCCCTATTTTGCCAACTACAATCCGGTGCCGGCCAAGGCGGTATGGTACGCTGCGCTGTTTCCGGGCGGTGGCCAGATCTACAACCGCAAGTACTGGAAGCTGCCCATCATCTACGGCGGCTACCTGGGTCTCATCTACGGCTACAGGTGGAACCAGAAGTACTACCGCACCTACGCCAACGCCTACCGCGACCTCGTCCTGAACAGCCCAAATGCGAGCTACCTGGATTTTCTGCCGCCCAACTATAACGTCGAGGCGCGCCGCTCGTATCTCGAAAGCGCGTTCAAACGCAAGCGCAACACCTACCGCAACTACCGCGACTACTGTCTGGTGGGCATGATAGGCATCTATCTTGTGGCGATGGTCGATGCCTATGTCGATGCGTCGCTCTATCACTTCGACGTCTCGACCGACCTCGACGCGAACAACCGGCCCGCCCTCATGGTGGGATGTCACATTGATTTCTGAACGGTTCAGAAGTCAATGTGAATCAACAGTTACAAGTTAATAATCAAGAATTTATACAGTCACTTCAGGTTTATGACCAATGACGCAGCTGACGCGAGCGAACGGCATTGGCCAAAAAAACGAGAAAAGCCCTCAAGCGAGGGAAAAACATTGTTGCAATGAGAAAATTTGCTATCTTTGCTTTATTGATTTCAAGCGCGACCCTAAATGCGCAGACTGCCCAGCAGGACACCATCAGTGAGGCCGACAAGGCTATGCTGGAAATCAAGATGGACTCGGCCATGGTGCTCCCCGAAAGCATGGAGGAGACGGCCGACACCCTCTTCAACTACAACTGGTCGGAAAGATATTTCATCCGCTACGACTCGACTTGCGTCTCGGACAGCGATGTGCCGCCCGTACCAGATTCGGTCTATATCGCCCGTCTGCGCGCCCTGCCCACCAAGATTGCAATGCCATTCAATCAGCCGGTGCGCCAATGTCTGGACATGTACGTCCACAAGCGCCGCGACCTGGTCGAACGCATGGTCGGATTGGGCTACAACTACTATTTTCCCATCTTCGAGGACGCACTGCAACGCTACGGAATGCCGTCGGAACTGAAATATCTGGCCTGCATCGAGAGCGGCCTGCACATCAATGCCTACTCGCGTGCGCGCGCAGCCGGATTGTGGCAGTTCATCCCATCGAGCGGCATGTTGAACGGCTTGGAAATCAATTCGTTCATCGACGAGCGATATGACCTCTACAAGAGCACAGACGCCGCCTGCCGCTTCCTGCTGCAACTGTACAACACCTTCAGCGACTGGCACCTGGCCATTGCGGCCTACAACTGCGGCCCAGGCAACATCCGCAAAGCGATGGCAAGATCGGGCAAACGCACGTTCTGGGAAATCTACTACTACCTGCCACGCGAGACGCGCAGCTACGTGCCGCTCTTCATCGCCGCGACCTATGTGATGAACTACAGCTGCGAACATAACATGTGCGCCCGCATCAACGAGCTGCCGCCCGTGTGCGACACGCTGATGATGAACACGATGGTCCACTTCGAGCAGATCAGCCAGGTGCTCGGTATGCCACGCGAACAGATTGAGAGCCTCAATCCGCAGTATGTGTTCGACATCGTGCCGGGCAGTCAGGAGAAGGCCTATTCGCTGACGTTGCCGCAGGAAAAGGCATTGGCCTTCATCGAAATGCAGGACTCGATCTACGCCTTCCGCGCCGACTCGCTCCTGCCCCACAACGGCGACCTGAAGGAGATTCCGACGCGAGGCAAGCGCAACAGCTACATCAAGGGCAGCGGTTACGGAGGTACGGCCGATGCCAACGGTATCTACCGCGTGCGCCGTGGCGATACGTTGGGTGCCATCGCCCGCCGCAACCACACGACCGTGGCCAAGCTGAAGCGACTGAACGGCCTGAGAAGTGACCGACTGAGCATCGGCCAGCGTCTCAAGGTGCGTTGATTGATTATGGCCAATGTGCATCATCGGCCACAAAGACAGACATGAAGGTGGCGCGACCGATGCACCGCCACGCAAGAGAAAGTAAACGATAACCCATTTGTTGAACGATTGTGTCCAATGCCGTACAAGCGAACGGCATTGGCCATAAAAATTAAAGATTTATCCCATGAAAGCCGAGCAACAACCTGTACCTATAGAGAAGCCCATCACGCCCGAAGAGGAGGCCTTGATCCAAGCCGAATTCCAGGGCCTGCTGGAGGATTACGCACACACGCGCAAGGGCGACAAGGCGGCCCTCATCACGCGCGCATTCGAGTTCGCCAAACGCGCCCACGGCAATGACCGACGGATGTCGGGACAACCTGCCATCTGCCATCCATTGGCCGTAGCCCGCATCGTCTCACACAACATCGGCATGGGTTCGACGTCAATCTGCGCCGCCCTGCTGCACGACGTGACGCAGACGACCGACACCACATTCGAGGAGATTGATGACACCTTCGGCGAACGCATCGGCAACCTCGTACGCGGCCTGACCCGCATCTCGGGCGGCAACTTCCGCTTCGTGACCGAAGAGACATCGGACGAGGAGCACCACGGCATCAAAAACCCCGAAGAACAGGCCGAGAACTTCCGCAACCTGCTGTTGACGATGTGCGAAGACGTGCGCGTCATCCTGGTCAAGATTGCCGACCGCCTGCATAACATGCGAACGCTATCGGCCCTGTCGCCCTTCAAGCAGAAGCGTATAGCCAATGAGACGCTCTACCTCTATGCGCCATTGGCCTACCGCCTCGGACTGTTTGAAATCAAGAGCGAGCTGGAGGACCTGAGCCTCAAATACGAGCATCCGGAGGAATACGAGGAACTGAGCCAGAAACTGAAGGAGAGCGCCGAAAGCCGCGACCGACTGTTCGCCACTTTCTCGGCTCCAATCATCGGCATGTTGGACGGTCTGGGACTGAAATACACGCTCAAGGCGCGCATGAAGAGCCTCTACTCCATCTGGAACAAGATGCGCACGAAGCACATCCCGTTCGAGGAGGTCTATGACCTGTACGCCGCGCGCATCGTCTTCACGCCACAGACCGAAGACAGCGAAAAGACCGACTGCTGGCGCATCTACACCGCCATCACCTCCATCTACAAGCTGCATCCCGACCGCATCCGCGACTGGATCAGCCACCCGAAATCGAACGGATATGAGGCGCTGCACGTCACCCTGATGGGCCCTGACGGCAACTGGCTGGAGGTACAGATCCGTTCGGAGCGCATGGACGAAATCGCAGAACACGGACTCGCCGTCCACTGGAAATACAAGCGCGGCAAGCAGGTCAACGAGGCCAGCGAAGACCTCGACCATTGGGTGAAGAGCATCAAGAACATCCTCGATGACCCGAACCCGAACGCGCTCGACTTCCTCGACACCATCAAGCTCAACGTGCTGAGCACCGAAATCTACGTCTTCACGCCGGCCGGCGAACTGAAGGAGCTGCCCAAGGGAGCCACAGCACTCGACTTCGCCTTTGCCCTGCACACAGCCGTCGGCCTCCATGCCGAGGCTGCCCGCGTCAATCACGAACTGGTGCCACTCAACACCGTGCTCGAATCGGGCGAACAGGTCGAAATCATCACGTCCGAGGAGGAGAAATGCCAACTCGGATGGGCCGCCATCGTCACCACGTCCAAGGCGCGCAGTGCCGTCCGCAGCTATCTGAACAAGCATTATCCGAACGAAGTGGCCGATGCATTGAACAAGAAGCTCAAGGCCGAACGCACCACGACGACGCAGAAGCTGCTGGGTATCCTGCACCTCAACCAGAAAAAGAAAAAGAAGGAGCAGAGGCCGGCCAATGAATATTTCCGCCCCGAGGAAGTCTCGACCACCATCGAACTGGCCGGCATCGACCAACGCGGTGTCCTGAACACCATCACACGCATCATCGGCGAAAACAGTACGGCCAATATCACGGACATCGCCTTGAAAAGCGCCGACGGCCTCTTCACCGGCCACATCACGCTCAACACGAACGACAACAAGCTCATCTCGCACATCTGTGCCGAGCTCCGCAAGGTTCACGAAATCGAGCGCGCAGCCCGGAAATAAGGGCATTGGCCAATGACACAAAACGAACGAAACCCTTTCAAGTCACGCAAGACTTGAAAGGGTTTCATTTTCTACGGCCGATGGGCCTGTCAATCCTTGTCGCCGGTCGTCGTGAGGTTGACCAGATGGCCGCTGGCATCGATGTAGTGCGACCAGTTCTCAAGACGGACGCGGTCCAGCCCCTCGATGTCCGATTCGATGCGCGTCAACTCCATCTGAATGACGACGTTACCCGTGCTGTTGATATAACCCCATTGGCCATCAAAGACCACACGCGCCAAACCTTCGGCAAACGGCCACGCAGCGTCAAACCGCGGCTCAATGACCATCTTGCCCGTGCGGTCGATGTAGCCCCACTTCTCGCCCTGCTTGACCGCAGCGAGCCCCTCGGTAAAACGCTTCGCGCCATCATATTGCGGGTTGATGGCCAATGCGCCGGTCGGGTCGATGTAGCCCTGTTTTCCATCGATAAGGACATTGGCCAAACCCTCGCAGAACGTAGCGGCGCGGTCGAATGTCGGGTTGATGGCCAATGTGCCCCGTCGGTCAATGTAGCCCCACTTGCCGCCCTCCTTCACCGCAGCAAGCCCCTCGGCAAACTGGGTCGCGAACTCGAATTTCGGCTCAATGGCAACCTTGCCGCTCTTGTCGTAGAAGCCCAGGGAGGCGAACCGGCCGTTCTTCATAGCTGTCACATTGGCCAAGCCCTCGGAATAGTCAGCGAATGTCGCATCGGTCTGGAAGACGAACTTCCCGTCGTGGCCGATGACGCCCTTCTGCCCGTCCCGAGAGACCAGCGCGAGCCCTTCGGCAAAATCAGCCGCAGTGGTGAACTGCGAC
>JAEEGL010414963.1_pt1 | contig 10836 bp, 8 predicted proteins | sample 9134231 | NCBI WGS metagenome assembly JAEEGL01 (sample SAMN16246548, study PRJNA631951) | gut metagenome | biome: gut microbiome; feature: rumen; material: fiber-attached | host: Bos | place: Iran: Karaj | collected 2018-10
GTGAAATCATCGAGGGAATCGGTATGCTGGCCAAGCAAATGTCCTCACAGTGCCCGATGGATTTTAATGATGGGTTGGGAATTCTGGAGTCGGTTTCATTCAAAAACAAGTGTTTCAGTATGACGTATTCCCTCACAGACAAGTACGAAGACTTGGTTGGCACTTACATGAATAGTGATTACAGCTATCTGGATTATCATGTAAAGCTTACCATCTCCAGAATGATAAAGGCTATCGGTGTTTCTGCCAACACTTTTGCCAAGACGGGAATATCATTCCATATCACCTTCAAGGACAATTACGGTGATGTCCTCTGGGATGGCAGAGTTACCCCCAATGAATATGTGGCCTTTTATAACGAATTGACAAAGAACGGAGGTGTGCCGTCAAAGAATCAAACCTTCAACTTGGAATCCTTTAGGCAGATGGTGAAGTCGTGGGATGCAAGTACTCCTCAGGATTTGGGTGATGGAATCACACTTGTAAGGGTTTCAATGAACGGAACAAATATTTACTATGATGCCACAACACCTTACAGCTTTGTGATGATATATGAGTTGCTGGATGAAGAGGAAGAAGAGGAGGTGAGAGAAGAAGTTGCCCAGGAACTGTATGACCTGTATCACGCTTTGGACTCGAAAAAGGATACCATACTTGATAACATGATCAAGTTGGGCATCACCATCAATTACCGCTATTATGCAGGAAGTGATGATATCCCTTACAGGACCATCAGCTTGCCCGCCAGCTACATCAAGAGGGTTGGTAGTAAAAGACGATAATGGCCCTAAATCATTAAAATAGTATGAACACACATGGCACATCTAAGGGCAAATCATGATGCCTCAGGATGTGCTTTTCATTCATTTTAGCTGAAATATTTCGCATTATGAGGATAAAATAATAACTTTGTAGTTTGTATTGAATTATCCTTATGCAATGGAAGATTTCAGCCAAATAGTGACCAACTGGTTTGTATCGTTAAGGAATCCGTTTATCAATTACATCCACAAAGCTCTCCCGATTTTGAGTCTTGATGAAATTGAGGACATCTATAGTGATACTTTCATCGCCATTAGAAAAAACTTGATGGATGGGAATGTCGCTTCAGGCACCAAATGGAAAGCCTATATTTTTCAGATCGGCTACAATATGGCTGTAAATAAAGCAAAACAATCCAGCCGGTTCGTTCAAGTAAAAGAAATGACTTCGAATGACGATATTGACGCTACTAATCGGTTTGAGACCTACCTCTCATTAAAGGAAGTAATGGAGGATGAGGAAAATGAAACCAAGGCTCAACGTCTATCTATTCTTGAGCGTGAAATCAAATACTTGCCTGAACCTTGTGAAACGATCCTCAAAGATTACTACTATGGTGGTTTCTCCATGACAGAGATTATGTTAGAGATTCATTACCAATCGACTGATTCGGTAAAATCGATGAAGAATAGGTGCATGAACAAGCTGAGAGAGAGAATCAAGTTGGCATTAGGTTTGTTGAACTAATTAGAGCATGAAGAGATGAACAATTACAAGGACAATATAGACATGTTTGACGCGTATCTGAATGGAGCAATGAGCGACACCGATAGAGCTGCATTTGAAGCTCGATTAAACGCCGATGCAGACTTGAGCCAGGAGTTTTCTATTCACAAGGAACTCATTGCTGGCCTTCAGCAAGCCGGGGCAGATGCCGACCAGGAGTTTGAGAATGCCCTTAAACATCTCTCAGACCAAGAGATAGAAAAGATCACTGAACGGGCAACGATAAGAAACAAAACCATTCCCCAGGGGCGCGTTGTGCCCTTGAGGAAAGTCTATAGTTGGGTTGCTGTCGCTGCTGCCGTTGTCATGATTGCAGGTGCAGGTGGATACCAGTATCACCAGATCCAAACAAGAAATAGGCTGTGTGACGCCATCTTTACTGCTGGTTTTAATCCAGATATGACTTTAACCAGAAGTGGAGACCAGAGAGATTCTGAAGCATATTCAGAGGCCATCAACAGACTTAAGCATGGTGATACCGCTGAATCTATCTCGGCTTTGGAAAAACTATATTCCGAGGCTAATGATGAAATGAAGATTGAATATGGTACGTCCCTGGCCTATGCCTATGTAAAAGCACATGACCTTGATAAGGCTTGGGAGACCATTAACAGTGTTAAATCTATCAGCCAGCAACTGTATGGTGAAACTCCTCTCGAACTTGAATCCCTTATCCAAGCCATGAGTGGTCAAAATCTAAAGTAGAACCCCATGAAACGGTTGCTGCTCATACTTATCGCTGTATTGGCCGTCTTGTCAGTGAATGCCACCAAGCGGGCTCTGTTCATCGCCGTTGGGAATTACCCGGCTAAATCAGGATGGGTAAAAATCAATTCTCGCAATGATGTTGACCTATTAGTGCCTGTATTTAGACAAGCTGGTTTTACTGTCACAACACTATTAGATGAACAGGCAACCCATTCTGGAATCTCTAATGCACTTAAGACGCTTACAGCTCAATGCAAGAAGGGGGACCAGGTATTCATCCATTTTTCATGCCATGGGCAGCAAATGATTGATTTAGCAGGTGATGAATCAGACGGTTTGACCGAAACGATGGTACCATATGATGCTAAAAGAGAGCCGTCACAAACATATCACGGGCAGAACCACTTCACGGATGATCAACTCAACAGATATCTAAATGACATCCGGAAGAAACTGGGTAAAAAAGGGCAGCTGATGGTTGCCTTGGACGCTTGTCACAGTGGTGATGGAACTCGTGGAGAAGACGATGATGAACTTAATGATTCCATCTTGGGACAACAGCGTGGGGTCAGCGATATATTCTGTCCGAATCCTCCATACAACAAAAAAGTCGTTTATCAAGGTCACGCCTTAAAAAAGCCCAAGGGCAGAGGCTACTCCTCGATGATTGCTTTGAGCGCTTGTCAGCCCAATCAGGTCAGCCACGAATACAAAGACCGCCGGACTGGTAAATCCTATGGCCCACTCTCATACTTAATCTGGCTTGAAGTAAAGAATTCCAAAAATATCAACTTCAAACAACTAGCCGAAGCGATCCTCAAGAATAAGAACTATGCAATGAAACGCTACCAACAACCATATTTGGTCGTAGAGTAAATTACCATTGATGAAAACTGCTAGAAAAATAGTTGTCACTTTGATGTTGTTGCCTCTAATATGTGTGGCTCAACAGAACTTGGATTCAGTAAATGTGCAAGACTCAATAGCATATATATGGGACCAATATTCCCATGCTATAGATTGCCTTAACTCAAAGAATTATGAAGAATGTATTATTTATAGTGAAGCTATTGTCAATAGTACCATATTGGACGAGGCTAGTCAGCACCAAGTACTGTTTAACTTAGGCATCTCATATGTAAACATAGGTAAATCAGATAAAGCATTGCCTTTTTTAGAGAAAGCATGCGCCATGAAGGATTTTACGATTCCTTCCGAGTCGTTTATTTTGTCATTTTGCTACTCCAGTGTTGGAAGATTCAAAGAAGCGATCTCTGTTCGTAATAACTTCTTGAATTATACAAAAAACGAGAATGATAGAGAAACACAATTACTGTATGCACAAGCACTAGGCGAAAATGCTTTAGACTACATTGACCTTAATGATTATCAAAAAGCTATTGATTACCAAAAGCAATGTTGGGAGGCTCACTCCAGGATGAATGAAAACGATTTAGCGTTGAATGACTTGTACTATTTAACACTATACCGTGCGATGTATGGCGGTTACGATGAAGTTCAATTAATTAATGAACTAAATGAATTGTATTTAAAAAGTGAGAGCGTTAAAGACAAGATAGGCATTGCACGTTCAATATCTCTGTTAGTCGATGACAGAGTTGTATCACAGCTTGATTCTTCTTTACAGAAGCATTTTTATTATATTTTAGGATTAGCAAAATATGGTAAAGAAGACTTTCTTTCAGCACAATCTTATTTTGAAAAGGTAAATGAATTATTTATTAATGAGAATTTGTATGATAGTGACCATTTAAACGCAATTCTGTTTTTATGCGATAGCTATATGGCAACTGGCAATTATGTGGTTCTTCAGAAATACCTGACAAGGGCTATTGTAAGATATGTCAACCAATTTGAGGCAAAGTCTCAATATGCTCTTGATTTATACACTCGTTTAGCCCACGTGTATGAAGCCGTAGGAGATACATTGTGGTCTGATAGGGTTCATGTGGAAAAGATACAATACTATCTGATAAAGGACTATGTCAACAGCCATCCAAACGATTCTATTGGTGAGCAGGTCTTAAAGGATTTCAATAATTTCAGATTTATAGAGGACCAATATAATAATTTACAAGACATTCGTGATGAGCACTATGTTGCCAGAGCAGAATTCGAAGCTGATAATTTGGTAAAAATTGGTGCAAATGACGAAGCTGAATGGTGCTATCAGTATTGCATTAGATTATCTTCTAGATATTCTAAAGGTTTTTCGGAATCCTCGATGTTTGCATATATGAATTTATTAAGATTATATGCTGAACAAAATATAGAAAGGTTTAATGTACTATTCCCCAAAGCAATTGAATATGCTGAACGAGATCCGTCGAAGTATTATAATGAGTTTTACATTTCCCAAATCTTTGGAAATATTTTTTTTGAAAAAGGAGATAATCAACAAGCTTACACCTTGTACAAGAGATGTGTCTCCTATCTCGATTCTGGAAATCACATTGAGAATGAGATTGAACATAAAATTAGTGTCTATAGGTTGTTGATGGCTATTTGTGATGATTTGGGCTACTACCAAGAAGCACTGAATTATCATCCGTTTTTAGAATGCCAACTCACAAAAGAAGATGGCGAAAAATACTATAACTATAAGTTCAATCTCTTTGCAGCATTGATGGGAATAGAGGATTATAATACATCCTTACCCGTGATAGAAGAATTGATACAATTCAAGTTGTCCTTGAATGATACATTGAACCAAAAGTATATTGAATATTGTCTATTAAAGGGAGCCAACCTTATACAACTTAACAAAGATATCGAAGCTATATCAATATTTAATGGCCTTTATGATTGTCTACAAAGCCATTCAAATGACATAGTTGATCTTCAAGGTTGGGTGTATTCCTCTTTGGCCTCAGGGCTAATGGAACTTGGTGATTATCAGAAAGCACTGACAATGTTAGAGAAAAGTGCTGAAGTGGAATTAAATGAATATGGTCAAGTATCTAATTCCATATTAAATGACATTAGTGAATGCAGAAAACACTTATGAGACGTTTCTTTATTATCATATCCATCACTTGGTTCGCCTTTTATTCGATTGGCCAAAATCGCTTCACGTCCAACCCAAAGCTTACAGATAGAGTTGAGGCGATTAGCGATTCAATTAACTTAGGAAACGAAGAAGCTCTCTTATCTGTATTGATTGAAATGAGAGACTCTTTAGAGCATACACCTGTATTCGATGCCTATAACTATGTACATGTGGTTTGGTGCATGAATAAAATCTTTGGAGCCCAGGAGAATCTAGAAAAGTATGACAACTCTATTAAAGGAGCGTTTAGTCTTTTTGAAAAAAAAGGTAAGAAAGATGACCCATGTTTAAGGACGTTATATCTGAATCGTGGGACTCTATGGCAATATTTAGATAATCTGTCAGAAGCTAAAAAAGATTTCATATTTGCAAAGAATTTGTATGAGCAAACAAATGATACGACCGAAGAGTATGCCGTATGCTTAATGAATCTTTCTACGGTTTTGGTGTCCGGGTATGAAGCATACGATCTGGTTAACTCAAGGCTTTATTTGGAAGAAGCGAAAGAAATATTAGATAATTATTTCCAAGAAAAAAAGAACGCGAAGAATGCTGCATATTATTATGACCTAAATAATATTGCAATGATTTACGTAAGAATGGGGGATTGGGCAACATCACGAGGTTTATTGGAAGAGATTCTTGCTAGTACACAAGAATCAGATGAATTATTTCGTGGAATTCGTGTTCAGGCTACTAATAATTTGTGCTATTGTTTAATACAAGAACAAAAATATGAAGAAGCATCGATTATCGCAAAGGAAGCCATAAAGGATATTAAAGAATTTAGGGCAAAGGAGCCGATGTACCAAAATATTATTCTTAGCTTAAACCAAGCTAATGATCCTGCAGTCGACGAATGGCTATCGCAATACAATAAATTTGTCAGAGTTCACGTGTCTGACGTCTTTTCATCCTTTTCCGAAAGAGAAAGAGAGGCATATTGGACAGACCAAGCTCAGGCACTACTTGCATGCAACAATGTGGTAGCGAATAAAGGGAATCGTTCTTTATCGTTGATCATGGCATATGATAATGCTATTTACACGAAAAGCATGTTGTTAGAATCCAATTCACTTCTGCCGAAAATAATTAACAAAAGTGGTAATCCCGAACTGATAAATAGTTATAAAAGATTGATTAGCCTGAAGGATAAGCTAAATGACAAGAATACTCATCAGGACTCTATTTTAGATCTTCAGAAAAGAATCAACATTGTTGAAAAAAAACTGATAAGTTCAATTTCAAATTTTGGAGAACAAGTGGTTGATGAGATTCCATCTTATCAGATGGTGAGAGGTACTCTTGGGAAAAAAGAGGTTGCCATAGAGTTCATTGTGATACCTGAGATTGACGAGAGACCATATAAATACTATTATGGAGCTTTGATAGCTCGGGCAGATTATGAGAACCCCGTACTTGTTAGAATATGTGAAATGGACACATTGGATGAAAGAATAGAGAACCAGTATGGTAAGATAGGTATTAATGATTTCTATGACGTTAAAAATGACACAATTTATCAACTATTGTGGAAACCCCTTGAGCCATATCTTCGTAAAGGAGATAACGTTTATTGTTCATTAGTCGGTGAATTGAGTAAAATTAATTTAGCTGCTTTATCAAATGGAAAGAAGAGATTGATGGACATCTATAACGTTTCCATCTTGACCTCTACAGGAAACCTCGTCGAGATGAAAGCTGCTACGAGCACAGGATACAAGTCCGCTCTTATTTATGGAGGCATTGATTATTCGGAGTCTCCAGAAGATATGGCTCATGAATCAGAACGGGTGAGAAATTCATTTAGCGACTTCCTGGCAACACGATCTATAGATGTAAGAGGAAATTGGAGCAATCTTGCAGCAACGGGATTTGAGGCAGCACAAATTGAGACAGAACTGAGTTCTAATAATGTCAATACTATATATTTAAGCGGACGAGACGCAAACGAAGAATCATTTAAATCGCTAAACGGGAATGCTCCAGATATACTACATATTGCGACTCATGGATTCTTTTTCCCTGAACCGAAAAACAGGAAAGCGATGTTCTTCAATAATCTTAACAGCTATACCCAGAAAGGTGAGAGTATGTTCTATAGCGGATTGTTATTTGCCGGTGCAAATAATGTCTGGAATGGTGTAAACGTTCGTCCAGATGTGGATGATGGCGTCCTTACTGCCGATGAGGTATCTAGAGTAGATTTGAGTAACTGCAAGTTAGTTGTTCTTTCAGCTTGTAATACTGGATTGGGAACTGTTGATATTGTGGATGGAGTGTTCGGCCTGCAAAGAGGATTCAAACAGGCTGGTGTCGGATGCATTGTCATGAGTTTATGGAAAGTAGATGATCAGGCGACAGCTGAACTTATGATAGCTTTTTACCAAAGTCTTAATGCCGGTAACACACCACATAAGGCTTTAGATTTGGCTAAAAGAAAACTAATCGAGGATAAACGATTCCATGAGCCTTACTATTGGGCTGCATTTGTACTCCTTGATTAGATTAATGTCCCTAGAGCTTTTACTTATTTTGTGGGAACTTTGCCTCGACTAAAATAAGCCTCACGGGTATCTTTATTTCGACAAACTTTAATGGCATTTTCATTGCCACATTTCTGTGCTAGTTCAAGATATTTTTTGCATTTCTTTTTGTCTGCCTTTTGTCTATAACATTGGCTCATCCACCAATATGTCCATCCTAATAAATTATTGTCCTTTATTACAGGCAAGTCTGATTTGACGTTATTGTCTTCAGCAGCAAGGGAAATAGCTTTGGTAAGACAAGAAATCGCATCATCGTATCGACCCAATGCATAGAAGATCTGGCCTAAATTCTCTTGGTCAAAGCCCAATGATGTCTTCGTGACTCCTTCAGATTTAACCAGCATTTGTTTTTGCTTATATAGTAGAGCCTGATCGTTATAGCCGAAATAGTAATTACAACGCCAAAACAAGTCGTAAATTGATTCGTTAAAGTTACGCTTGTTTAAATTCTCATAAAGCGAGAGCCACTTTTTACAGACATCATAGCATTCTTTATACTTGTTCTCTCGTTTATAGCACCATGCAAGATGTTCAAGATAAACATAATCTAATTCATAGATCTCCTCTGCTTGAACGTAATATGAAATGGCTAAAGCGTAATAGCCCTTCTTGCTACTCTCAACGGCTGACTGTATAAGCTGCTCTCGTCGCTTGCCCTCGCCTGCTGTGTAATTATTTATGACTAATTTATTACCATTGATTGTGTAACTTCCTAACTTTTGAAGAGCTGATTGGCCCATCAACAATGGAGCAGATTGCCCGGCAATCACAATAGCTTCTACATTCTTCAAATGGAGACCACCAATCTCGATATCTTTTATCCTTAGTTTTAAATGATCAACGATGCTGCCATCTGCAATAGAAGAATAACCTACTCCATAGAAGTCATCTTCTGAAAGGTAGCCATACCTAAGAAGGGCTTCAGCTCTCGACATAGATAAGCATACATTGGATGCTCCAGTATCTAGTATGAAGTCCATCCCAAGACCATTAACACGGCAAGGAATTTTATAGACTCCACCATCATACACCATCTGAACAATTGTCTGAGAGGCTGCAAATTGATTGCAAAGTGCGACAACAACCAATATTAGGATATTCAATTTATTCGTTTTCATACGCTTGAGAATTAGATGCCGTTAAGGTATGATATAATAAACCGAAATTGTTTCCTCTGTAGTTGTTAATACATCAACTCCAATTGGCGCTGGCACAGAGTCGGGAAGTTCATCTCCTCTCGTGAAATCCATTAATGCAAAATCAGATAATTCAGCTTCACCTTCATCACCCCGGTTCACACTTCCAGCACTTGCATATTTGTCCTTTTCTTGGCTTTGAGTAAATAGCGATTCCAAGTAGCTTTTGGTTACTCTCATTGGCGCCTTTGCTTTCTTGATGAGTTTCTTGATTTTATTATTGCATGACGTATTGATGTAATACCTCTTATTGCTTTTAGTATCAACGAACAAGAGATATCCATTATCCTCAATTCTGATGGTCGCATTCTCGTTAAGAGTTTGCCCGATAGTGATGACTTTGCCATTGGCTTTAGCTTTTGACGCCTTTTCAACTTGATAAGGCTGGGCATTAGCACTTATGAAGCATAGAGTCATCATCAATGTGATGAATACAAATATCTTTCTCATTTGAATATATTGTTATTTAAGAGGGAATTCTTGAGAATCCACCAGTTATGATTTTTAGACAATGCTTTAATCGCAGCGTTATAGATGCGACGGCTCTCAATGAGTATACCAAGGGCTGCCAGAATGAGTACTGCATCTATGTATTTACTGTGATATACGAATACTAGCAATATAATCCATGTCACGATCGCCATGAAAACAATCGTAGCAACTCGAAGAAGTAACTTGGAATCGATAAGGAAGTGACCAAGTGCGTTATCTCGTTTTCGTAGACGTTGGAATCCAAAATCAATGAGCACTTCAAACAGATAACAGAGAATGAATGCAATCAACAGGTTAGTCCATTTACTGAAATACTTGATATCAGAATGGTTCCTGATGGTGTTGAGAGAGTAAGCCTGTACCATCACACCTGGCATCTTACCTATTGGGGTGTGCCACATGTCTGATTCATCAGTAGTGCTTCCGATCAACACGATGTGGTCCTTTATTAAGTCCTTATTATTGTCTATAGAGTCGTAGGCTACCGTCGTGAATTTGGTGCTGTAGTCAATCGAAAGTTTGCTGGTTGGTTTGAGAGCGATAGAATCATCGAGAGACATCGCTACCGCAACGGGGAATGAATAAACGTTGTTACCATTCAGAGTTTCCTCGGTCAACATCTTACGAATAGTTGTATTCTCAAGATTGTCATCGAGGTTAGTGAAGCCAGATACCACGGCTAAAGAATCAGCGAAAAACGACTCAGACTGGTTCATAAATAATTGATTCGCTGGGTCATAATCGAGAAGCTTAGTTGCCCATACCGTTTTGGAGTCCATATCTGCAGCCGTCTGGAATAGGCTAATATTGTCCTCTGGTTCTCCTTTAATGCTTTCAAAAATGATGTCCACGCCAATTACCCACGGCTTAAGGGAATCGACAGCGGAAATACACTCTGCAATGTTACCACGATTATACTCGTCCTTGATATCTACAATAGTTATGTCCTGATTGACTTGACTCGATTTGTTGGTTATTTGGAAAAATACATCAGTGGTGGACATATCACTCAACGCTCTCTTAACCGGAGAAAAGAGAGACAGACCACTGACGGCAGCATATAAAAACCAAAGTATAACGAAGGCAAATATCGTTATCAGCCAATGATCTAGATGGAAGAGATATTTAAGCAGTTTAGTCATAGCCATATAGATAACCCGCAAATATAGTTATTATTTGTGGTTTAGGTTCAATTGGCACCAAAAAGATGCTAACCCAATTTTTTTGATAATTCTTGATTACCTCAGTGGAACAGGATTGATATAGAGGTGTA
>JAEEGL010789363.1_pt1 | contig 10836 bp, 9 predicted proteins | sample 9134231 | NCBI WGS metagenome assembly JAEEGL01 (sample SAMN16246548, study PRJNA631951) | gut metagenome | biome: gut microbiome; feature: rumen; material: fiber-attached | host: Bos | place: Iran: Karaj | collected 2018-10
GAGGAGCACCAGTCCTACGCGGAGGAGCTGAAAAAGACGTTCATGGAGTGGGGGCTCCGCGTGGAGATCGACAGCCGCGACGAGAAGCTGGGCAAGCGCATCCGCGACGCGCAACTCCAGAAGGCGCCCTACATGCTGGTGCTGGGCGACAAGGAGATGGAGAGCCGCGTTGTTGCCGTCCGTGAACGCACCAAGGGCGACCTGGGCAGCATGGACCTTGAGGCGTTCAGGAAGCTCCTGAGCGAGGAGTTCAACCCGATACACTGAACCTTGACCCTTATGTGCCATGACGAAATGCCCCCCCACAGCGGGGGCATTTTTTGTATAATAAGATGGTTGAAGTTCGGCTTGTATGGGGCGCGGATGGGTATCGTCCTCATCGCCGCCGCAATCCAATTCTGGAAGTGAGAGGATAAAATGTCCGAACGACTGAATGAGATCATCGACTCCAACCTCCGGGCGACCCCGGACGCGAAGTGCTATTGGCACGAGGGCACATGGCACACCTGTGCGGAGCTCGCCACACTGACCGATGCCTTTGAGGACAAACTGAAGGGCGCAGGCTTTTCCAAAGGGCAGCGGCTCGTGGCCATGATGCCCAACTGTCCCGCAACGCTGGCCCTGGTGATGGCCACGTGGCGGCTGGGCGGCGCCTTCTGTCCGCTGAACGAGAAGGCCGGGGAGGCTTCCCTGCTCAAGACGTTGAATCTGCTGCGGCCCTTTGAGGTGGTGCTGTCCGGCGCCGTGAAGAAGGACCTGGCGGACGCCGTCGCCAACGCCGGGTGGCCCTGCGTCACCTGCCCGGATAATGAGGCGCTGCCCGATTTCAAAGGGAAAGCCACGGAGCCGGATCCTGAGGAATTGGCTGTGATCTTTTCCACCTCCGGCACGACGGGAGACCCCAAGGCTGTGCCGCTGACCCACGCCAACCTCATTGATAACTGCCGCGCCTGCCTGGAGCACGTTTTGGAGCTGCGGCAGGAGAACGTCTTCCTCAACGTGCTGCCGAACTTCCACGCCTTTGGTTTCACCATCAGCCAGACGCTGCCGTTGTTCCTGAGCGCGCCGCAGGTTTTGGTGCCCAACTTCATGCCGCCCCAGAGGACGCTTCAGGCCATTATCGAGTCTGAATGCGACACCCTGCTGCTGGTGCCGACGATGGTGAGTTTCCTGACGGCGCTGCTGGAGCGCGCGGGAAAGAAACTGAGCCACGTCAAGATCCTGATCGCGGGCGGCGACCGCTACAACGCGCAGATGGACGACCGCGTGACGGCCGCCTTTGGCACGCCGCTGCTGGAGGGCTACGGCATCACGGAGTGCTCCCCGGTCCTGGCTGTGAACCGGAACGTGGGGGTCCGCCGCCTGGGCACGGTGGGGGAGCCGCTTCCCCGCTTCGAGCTCCAGCTTCGGGACGAGAGTGGGAAAGTCCTCTCGGAAAACACCGCCGGGGGGTGTGGGGGGGCTTCTTCCCCCACGTCAGATCAGTGTGTGTCCGAGGGCGTCTTGTGGACACGGGGCCCGTCGGTCACATCGGGCTACTATCACGCCCCGGAGATCACGGCGGAGCGTTTTGATGGAGAATGGTTCAACACCGGTGATTATGTGCAGCTTGTGGACGGACGGATAAAGATCATCGACCGTGTGACGGACATCATCATCGTGGGGGGCTTCAACGTCTATCCCCAGGAGGTGGAGGCAGTGCTCTCCTCTCATCCGGCGGTGCAGGCGGCGGTCGTGGTGGGGATGCCCAGCGGCCTCAGCGGGGAGGTCCCCAAGGCGTTCGTGATCAAAAAACCGGATGTGGAGGCGACGGAGGCGGAGCTGGTCCGCTTCTGCAAGGCGCGCCTGTCACACTACAAGGTCCCGCGGGACGTGGAGTTTGTGGACGCACTGCCCCTGTCCAGCACGGGGAAGGTGCTGCGTCGGGTGCTGCGCCAGCACGAGCGGGAGAAGGCCGGGAGTAAGGCCAATAAAAATTAAGGTATAGAGGAGAACGGTTATGTCTGAGAGACTGGAACAGCTCATTGGAGCGAGCATTGAAGCGCATAAGGACGAGCCCTGCATCTGGTGGGACGGGACGTGGCGGACGGGGGCAGATTTTCTGCGCCTGGTGGACGACTGCGAGCAAAAGCTGAAGGACGCGGGCTTCTCCCGCGGCCAGCGCCTCGTCGTGATGATGAAGAACGGCCCCATGATCCCCGCGCTTTCCCTGGCTGTGTGGCGGCTGGGCGGGGCGTTCTGCCCGCTGAACGTCGCGGCGGGCCAGCGGTCGCTCACCGAGACGATCTCCCTGATCGAGCCCTTCGCCGTGGTCATGTCAGACGAGGTGCGGGCCAACGCGGGGGAGGCGCTTCAGGAGCAGTGGCCCTGCGTCACTGCCGCGCCGGACACGCCGCTGACTGCCTTCACCGGAAGGCCGGCCGTGCCGGAGAGCGATGAGCTGGCCGTCATCTTTGCCACGTCGGGCACCACGGGCAACCCCAAGGCCGTGCCCCTGACCCACGCCAACCTCATCGACAACTGCCGCGTCGTCTGGGAAACCCTGGAGTGCGTCGATGAAGGGGACGTGTTCCTGACCGTGCTGCCGAACTTCCATTCCTTCGGCTACACCGTGACGAACCTCATGCCCCTGATGAAGGGCGGACGTCTGGCGATGGTGCCGGCGTTCCTGCCGCCCCAGCCCGCCATGCGCGCCATTGCCGAGGCCCCGGTGGACGTAGTCTTCGCGGTGCCGGCCATCTTCGCCTATCTGCTGGCGTCGGTGGAGCGGGGCAAGTTCCCGGCGGCGGCCCTGGCGCGGACGAAGTTCCTCTGCGCGGGGGGCGACCGCCTGAACCCCAAGCTGCACGAGCAGGCCCTTCATTTGACCGGCAAGGACGTGGTGGAGGGCTACGGCCTGACGGAGACCTCGCCGGTGGTGGCGGTGAACCCCAGCTATGAGAAGCACCGTCCCGGGACGGTGGGCCCGGTGATTTCCGGCTACACCTACAAGCTCCGCGACCGCGAGGGGCACGACATCCCCGGTTCCCCGCTGAACCCGAAGGAGGGCGAGGGTGTGCTGTGGGTGAAGGGCCCGTCGGTGACGCATGGGTACTTCCGCGCGCCGGAGATCACGGCGGAGCGGTTTGACGGCGAGAATCACGAATGGTTCAACACGGGCGATTACGTCCGCATGGAGAACGGCTACATCAAGATCCTCGACCGGGTGACGGATATCATCATCGTGGGGGGCTTCAACGTCTACCCGCAAGAGGTGGAGAAGGTGCTGTCGGAGCACCCCGCCGTTCAGACGGCCATCGTCGTGGGCGTGCCGCACCCCACCAACGGGGAGATCCCGGAGGCGTACATCCAGCGCCGGGACGGAGCCGAACTCACCGAGCGGGAGCTCATCAAGTTCGCCAAGGAGCGTCTGGCGCACTACAAGGTGCCGCGCAGGATCGAGTTTGTGGACGAGTTCCCGCTTTCCGGCACGGGAAAGATTTTGCGCCGCGTCCTTCGCGAGCAGGCGGGGAAAAAGGGACTCTGATTGAAGCTCAGGGGGACACTGACCCTCTGAAACCCCCGAAAGGAAGTCTTAAAGCGTTATGCGATTAGCGACATTTAACGTCAACTCCGTGCGGAGCCGCCTGCCCATTCTGGAGCGGTGGCTCCCCACCAGCGGAGTGGATATTCTCTTCATCCAGGAGACGAAGGTGGTGGACGCGGATTTCCCAACGGAGCCCTTCGCCGCGATGGGTTACCAGGCCTTCTTCCGTGGGGAGAAGTCCTACAACGGCGTGGCGGCGCTGGTGAAGGAACCGCTGAGCGAGGGCGTCGAGGTGACCTTCGGCTTGGGCGACGGGGAGGAGCCTGCCTTCCCCACCCGCGTGCTGTGGCTGCGGACGGAGGAGTCCGGAAGGAAGGGGGCTTTACCCCTGACTGTCCTGAACACCTACGTCCCCCAGGGTAAAGAGATCACCCACCCGGACTATGAGGTGAAAAAGGCCTTTCTTGCCCGCGTGCGGAAAGCGATCGAGCGGGAGATGTCCGGCCCCTTCCTCTGGGTGGGGGACCTGAACGTGGCCCCCACAGAGCGGGACCTCACAAACCCCAAAGGTAAGAAGGACCACGTCTGCTTCTGCCAGGAGATACGGGACCACTTCGCCCGGGTGAGCGAGGGCCTGGTGGACCTGCTGCGAAAATTCCACCCGGAGGACGGGGTGTACACGTTCTTTGACTACCGGGTGAAGGACGCCCTGAGCCGAAAGATTGGCTGGCGCATCGACCACATGCTGGCGTCCCCCGCCCTGGCGGAGCGCGCGCGGGATTGCTTTGTGGAACTGGGCCCCCGGGGCTGGGAGAGACCCTCGGACCACACGCCGGTGGTGGCAGATTTTTCTGATAAGTAAGCCTTGTTTTGACTGCGGCGGCGGTGTGGGGGATAACGCGGGACAGAACGCGTTACCTCCACATCCCGCCGATTATTATTCCTGGGCGAAGCGAGATAGGAACTGCCGGGTCCGCTCTTCTCTCGGGTTCTGAAAGACCTCCTGCGGTGCGCCCTGCTCGCAGATGCGCCCGCCGTCTATAAACAGCACCTGGCTGGCCACGTCCCGGGCAAAGGCCATCTCGTGGGTGACGATGATCATAGTGGTCCTCTTGTCCGCCAGAGCTCGAATGACGCGCAGAACCTCGCCGGTAAGCTCCGGGTCCAGTGCGGAGGTGGGCTCGTCAAAGCACAGGATGTCCGGGTGCAGGGCCAGGGCCCGGGCAATGGCCACACGCTGGCACTGCCCGCCGGAGAGCTGGTGCGGATAGCTGTTCATCCGGTCGGCCAGCCCGATTTGAGCCAAAAGTCCCCGGGCGTTGGCCTCGATTTCCTCGTGAATGGCCGCTTTGTTGGCGTGGTAGTCTGGCCGCTCCTTCGCCAGCAGCTCCGGGGCCAGACGGACGTTCTCCAGCGCCGTGTACTGTGGGAACAGGTTGAAGGACTGGAACACCAGCCCAAAGTGCAGGCGCTTCCTCCGTATCTGGGACTCTGACCGCGTGGCGGGGTCGTCCGCGTCGAACAGGACAGAACCGTTCACCCGAATCACGCCCTGGTCCGGCGTCTCCAAAAAGTTCAGGCAACGCAAAAGCGTGGTCTTGCCTCCACCGGAGGGCCCGATGATGGCGAGCACCTGCCCCTGCTCCAGGGAGAAGTTGATGTCCTTCAGCACCTCCGTGCGGTCAAAGGATTTTTGGATGTGCTCAACCTCCAGAATAGCCATTTTGCTTCTCCTTTCCCGCCAGCCTAAATCCTGAAGTAATCCAGTTTCTTCTCCAGGCGGGCCAGAAGCACCGTCAGGATGCCGTTGAAGATGAGATAATAAACCGCCGTGAAAAACAGGGGCCAGATCGCGCCGGAGATACCGTGGGAGCCCTTCATGAAGGCCTGCCCGGCCCAGATGACCTCCTGGAGCGCGATGATCCTCGCCAGGGACGTGTCCTTCACCAGCGTGATGACCTCGTTGGAGATGGGCGGGACGATGCGCTTCACCATCTGGAGCAGCGTTACGCGGAAGAATATCTGATGCCGTGTCATGCCCAGCACCAGCCCCGCCTCCTGCTGCCCAACGGGGACGCTCTGGATGCCGCCTCGGTAGATCTCGGAGAAATAGCAGGCGTAGTTCAGAACGAAGGAGATCGACGCGGCCAGAAAGCGTCCGGACTCGCCCCCTCCCCAGATGGGACTGTGCAGCACAAGGCCGGGGAAGTAGTAGATGATCAAAAGCTGGATCATCAGCGGCGTCCCCCGGATGATCCAGATAAGGAAACGCGCCGACAGGCTCAGAAGCCGTATCCGGGACATGGAGCCAAAGGCGATGACCAGCCCCAGGGGGAAGGCCCCCAGCAGCGTGATAAAGAAGAGCCTGAGCGTCTGAAGGAAGCCGGTGTTCAGCGCGCCGACGACGACCGGGAGCTGTTCTAAGATAAGTTCCATTCTATAAGCTCGCCAAAAACGTCAGAAAATTTTAAGCGCGGCGTCCTGGTGCGGACACCGCGCGTTCCTTTCAAAGATCGAGCCTACCGCGCGATCAGGGCCGCCTGTATCTTGTACGTCTCAGCCGTCTTCTGCAAGGTGCCGTCTGCGGTCTTCGCCGCAAAGAAGGTGTCCAGGGCGGCAGCCAGGTCGGAGCCCTTGCGGAACCCGACGCCGTACTCCTCACTGTTCAGGCCGACGGTGTAGGTCAGGCCCTCGTAACTCGTGCCCTTGCCTACCATGGCGGCGGCCATCAGAGAGTCGATAATGGCGGCGTCCGCCGTTCCGGCTGCGACCTCCATCAGCGCCGTGGCCTGGTCCTGCACGGGAGTAGTCTTGAACCCGTGGGCCTTTGCCTGCTCCTCACCGGCACTGCCCTGCTCCACAGCGAAGTTCAGCCCTGCGAGGTTTGCCGCATCCTTGGCCTTCTCCGCCGCGGCCGTGGGGACCACGACGACCTGTGCGTTGTTGCAGTAGGGTTTTGAGCACTCCATCGCCGCCAGAACCTCGCTGGTCAGCGTCATGCCGTTCCAGACGCAGTCGATGTTCTTGCCGTTCAGCTCAAGGATCTTGTTGTTCCACTCGATCTCCTGGAACTCCACCGCCACACCCAGGCTCTCCGCAAAGGCCTTGGCCATGTCCGCGTCGAAGCCGATCCACTCGCCCTTCTCATTCTTATAGTCCATGGGGGCAAAGTCGGTGATCCCCACGACCAGCTTCCCCTTGCCCTTCACATAGGCCATGTCGCTCTCTGCCGCAAGGGCGGCTCCGGCAAACAGCAAAAGCGCCAGGGAAAGTGCAAAAATCTTCTTCATGCTTATTCTTTTCATACTCGATTCCTCCCGTGATCACATCTTTTATACGCCTTCTGCGTATAAGTTTATGCTATCAGTTTATTATGGCAAAGTCAAGAAAAAAGAAGTTCATCTGGTAAGAATGAGTGTATTTAGTGTATAATAAAAACGTCTGGTCATCTGACCACGATCATGGAGTACGAAGGGGAGGACGTTTGACTATGGCATTTAAAGCAAAAGAGGCAACGAAGGCAAAAGACATGAAGAAGGACCTCGCTGTTGCACGGGAGAACGTAAGAAGAACCGGCAAAGTCAAAGCGAGGACATCCCTCAGAAGGATGCTGACCTTGTTCGCCCTGGTCCCCACGCTTCTGGCGGTGATCGTTTTGGGCTTCTTCCTGGCAAGGACAGCGATCTCGGACCTGGAAGCGAGCACCATGGGGACGCTCAAAATGGCTACGCTGTCATTGAAACGTTACTATGAGGTCGCTATGGACGTGAATCTTGACGTCGACGAGGAAGGTTTCCCCAAGTATAACACGGACTATATCGACTCCATGAAGGCGGCGGGTGTTGATTTCACAGTCTTCAAAGGGCATCTCCGCTTCATGACCACGATTTTAAACTTCGACGGCAAACGAATTGAGGGCACTCCCGCCTCCGATGCCATCTGGCAGGCCGTGAGCGCCGGGAGCGATTACACGTCCTCCGGCGTTATGATAAACGAGAAACCCTATTATGTGTACTATATGCCGCTGAGGAAGGGCGCCAACGTCGTGGGTATGGCCTTCTCCGGCAAGCCCGCGGCGGATATCATCGCGTCTGAGAGGGCCATCTACACCACCGCTGCTGTCGTCAGCCTTATCGTGGTGCTGGTCGTCATCGTGGTCATGTTGTATGCGTCCCGCAAAGTGGCGGAGCCGTTTGCAGACGCCACTCAGGGCATCGAGAAGCTCTCGCACGGCGAGCTGGGCGTTGCTATCACGTCGAAGAGCGGCATCAGGGAGGGCGTTGAGCTTGTCAACGTCTCGGCACGGCTGAGCGAAGTGATGACGGGCGCTATCGGGAATATCCACGAAACGGCGTTCTCCCTGGTGGACACGGTGAAGTCGACGGTGACCCTTGCGGATCAGTCTTCCGACCAGACGGCCGCTGTGGCGGGTTCCATGCGGTCGCTGGCCCAGGCCACTGTGGGGATCGCCAAGAGCGTCGAGGATATCCACGACACCGTGGCGGACATGGGGAAGGTCATTGAGGACGCCGTGCGGAACGTGGGCAACCTGAACACCAATTCGTCCAACATGAACGAGGCCAACAAGGTGGCCAGAAAGTGCATTGAGGACGTCGCCGGTTCCTCCGTGAAATCCGCGGATGCCATCCAGGTCATCACGGATAGGATCAACGCCACGAATGGCGCCATCGTCAAGATCGGCGAGATGGTCAAGTTGATCAGCGACATCGCGTCTCAGACCAACCTTCTGTCGCTCAACGCCAGCATTGAGGCCGCGAGGGCCGGCGAGGCAGGAAGAGGCTTCGGCGTCGTGGCCGCGGAGATCAAGAAGCTCGCGGAGCAGTCCGACGATTCCGCAACGCAGATCAAGGATATCGTTGACGAGATGGGCATCCTTTCGGGCGAGTGCGTGGAGCAGGCTGAGAGCGTCAAAAAGATCATCGCCGAAGAAGAGGCCTCACTGAACGTGACCAAGGAGAAATTCAAGGCCCTGGACAAGGATATCCAGGCTTCTGTGGAGGAGATATCCTCGGTGGCCGAGGTCACGAAGCAGCTTGAGAGCATAAAGGACGCCATCCTGAGCGCGGTGGTCAACCTGTCCTCCGTCGCGGAAGAGACCTCGTCGACGAATGAAGACGTGGCGGCCTCCATCCAGACGATTGCCACCAATGTCAAGGAAGTGTCCGAGGGCACCAACAAGATCCACTCCCTGGTGACCGGCCTGAAGGAGACGGTCTCGCGCTTCAAGCTCTAAGTCCCTCGACGGGCGGGGATAGTCTTGACATTCCCGCCCGTTTCCCCCATAATGAATATGACATGGAGTCAATAAAGGAAGGCCCGTGGGTCTTCCTTATTTTTTTGTTTGTATAGATTTTTCTGGAGGTTGAATAATAGATGGAAGATGTGCGCGACATACACAGCGAAGGCCAGGCCCCTCTTGAGAAGGCAGGGTTCGGTGCTTATGGATTAAGAGAGGAGCTGATGAGTGCCCTGGCCCGAAGGGGCTTTGAGCACCCAACTCCCGTGCAGGAGAGGGTGCTTGCCTCCGATTGGCAGGGGCGGGACATGATCGTGAGGGCCCGGACTGGCTCAGGCAAAACGCTTGCCTTCCTCCTGCCGCTCCTTCAGGATATCCGGGGGGGGGAACGCATCCCCCGTATCCTGATCCTTGCCCCGACCCGCGAATTGGCACAACAGACTGCTCACGAGGCCGAGTGGCTGACGCAGGACCTCCGGTTGTCTGTGGCCTCCCTCGTTGGGGGCATGGAGATCGTCCCGCAGCTGAGAGACCTTCACCACGGAGCAGCGATCATTGTGGGGACGCCGGGGCGCGTGCGCGATCACATTGAGCGCGGCAGTCTGAATGGGGAGGGGCTTCAGCACGTCGTTTTGGACGAGGGCGACCTGATGCTGGACATGGGCTTCCGCGATGAGCTGGAGGCCATTCTGGGGGCGCTTCCCGAGGGGAGCCGCTGGCTGTTCTCTGCCACCATGCCAGAGGAAATGCAGGCGTTGGCCGGACGATACCTCAACGACCCGCTGACTCTCTCCCTCGTCGAGGAGGGGGCTCAGCATGCGGATATCCTGCACCGGGTCTATATGATCCCCTCGCACCGCCGCCTTGAGGGATTGGTGAACATTCTGCTCTGGGAGCACCCAAAGCGCAGTCTGGTCTTCTGCCACACGAAGATGGAATCCATCGAGATCGCTCAGAAGCTCCAGGACCAGGGCTTCAGCGCCGCCGCCCTTCAGGGAGACATGACGCAGAACGAGCGCAACGCCGTCCTGGCCTCCTTCAAGTCCGGCTCCATTCCCTGCCTTGTGGCGACAAACGTGGCCGCGCGCGGGCTGGACGTGGAGGGGGTCACGCACGTTATCCAGCTTGGCCTGCCGGATGACCAGGAGACCTTCGTTCACCGCAGTGGCCGCACGGGCCGGGCCGGAAACGAGGGGATCAACCTGATCCTCCTCTCGCCGCCGGAGGCCGGGCGCTTTCGCGATATGCTCCGCTCCACGCAGATGAAGGTGGAATGGCGGGACATGCCGGACCTGGAGCGCATTCGCGCCGTTCAGCGCCAGGTGATGGAACAAAACCTTCTCTCCGCCCCCCTGGACGAGGAGTACGCAGACTGCCGCCTGTGGGCGGAGGACCTTCTCTCCCGTGCGGAGCCCAAGGTGCTGATAGCGAAGCTGCTGGCCTTCCTCAGCACGCGTACGGCGAAGGGCTATCCCCTCAGCGAGGAGCTGGAACGGGAGCGCGAGCGGAGAAAGCGGCGGGGGTTGGGCCAGGCCGCGGGACCCTACGCCGGCGTACCCGGTCCCCGCGGAGGAAATCCAGCCGTCCGGCGGCCCAAGGGAACGATGGTCCGCCTGAGCAGTGACCGGGGGCCCGTACAGGACGTGGGGCGCATACTGAACGCCCTCTGCACGGCGCTGAAGGTGGAGCGCCGCGAGGTGGGGGCGATTCGGCTCAAGGGCGATTATGTGCTGGCGGAGCTGTTCCCCCTCGCGCTTTCCCGTTTGGAACATGGGCGCACGGCCCTTGCACGCTGGGGACTTTACCTTGACGGGGTGCTGTCCCAGCGGCACGATGACGGCGCCCCGTCAGGGCGGTTGGGACATTCAAGGCCGGGACGCTTTCCCAAAGCCCGGGCCGGGAAGGTCCCTGCACGGTGAGCCTCCGGCTGGACTGAGGTGTAAGTAAAAAAAAGACAGGGCTCCTTGCGAGGAGCCCTGTTGCTTTTTACTTACGCAGGCAAAGTGGGAGAGAGCGTCGAGATGGAAAGCACATCGGAGTTGTTTTCCTCGAC
>JAEEGL011474023.1_pt1 | contig 10836 bp, 10 predicted proteins | sample 9134231 | NCBI WGS metagenome assembly JAEEGL01 (sample SAMN16246548, study PRJNA631951) | gut metagenome | biome: gut microbiome; feature: rumen; material: fiber-attached | host: Bos | place: Iran: Karaj | collected 2018-10
CTTCTGAGAAGAATTTCTTCCTGTCGGTGACAATCAGCAGACTGTCTTTCGTATCCAACTTGAACGAAAGACCTTTGCCGATCAGATTGAAACCAAGCACACCATCAAATCTGCCGCACAAATAATCTTTCATCCCATCTTCTACAATCACCGGATAGTTCTCAATTTGCAGGTTTCCCATCTTCATGGTAGGAATCTGATAGATGGTTTTATGGCGCCTATTCTTGTTGGAATCTCCGAAGAGCAAACTGTCTGCCATGAATTGCCTCATATAGGCTTCTTTCTGTCCTTGCCATAATCCAAGCGGTGAACCTGTATCAAACAGAAAGTGCCTGATTCGTCCCTCTATCTCCACAGGCACAACCTCTGCTCCATCTATCACCTTTATTTTGATGGTGTCTGCGAAATCTCTCTTCGAAAAACTGACAGGAGTCGTTGCGGTCTTTATGAGGTTTTGAGCCAACATGGGAGTTGTGGCGAGCAGGGCGGCAATCAGGAGCAGGAATCGTCTGTAGTGTTTCATTTTGTCCATTGTTCATCAGTTTTTATTCCATGCTATTTTTATCGATCGATATTAGACAAAGATTAGGTGCAAAGGTAGGGAAAATAATTGAAAGTGCAAAAAAAAAGAAGAATTTGTCGAAGAGGGGGAACGGAGGAAAGATGGTGCTGGATCGGGTGTAGGATAAACGGCGTCAGGTGCGGGTTCATTGTGAGATAAGCGGATTGTTTCTGGTTTTTTCTACTATACTATGCGCATGCATATGCGTGCGCACGTATTATGATAGGGAAAGGGAAAATTATCCTACCTATCCTACCTATCCTACACCCAGAGTTATGCTTAATGTATAATGCATAATGCTTAATGGTATGCCCGTAGGTGTAGGATAGGTAGGATAGGTAGGTTATTTTCTTGTTTCAGTACTATATATGCATATACGCGCGCGAGAGCTCATGGAAACGAATGGGTTGTTCTTTTTTGAAACGAATTATCCTAATTGATCTTAATTTGGACCACGAATTTTCCTAATTATTGCTTATTCTTGCTTATTGTTTTCCTAAAAATAACATTAGAAAAATTAAGGTCAATTAGGATAATTCGTTTCTTAAAAATAACAATTTGTTTCCTGGAAATTGGTGTTCGTAACCCTGCCGCCGGAAAAGGTGACCTTTAGCCGTGAAAAGGTGGTCTTTAGAAACGTAAAGGTGACCTTTAGCGGGCTAAAGGTCACCTTATTACACATAAATATGCGGATAAATATACATTCACCTGCCATTGTTATGGCGTTGCGGACGGGCGCCTCCACCGAAACGTTGGGGGTTGTTGCCGTTGGGTCCGCCACCGAAACGCTGGAGGTTGTTACCGTTGGCACCTCCCTGCATGGCTCCGCCCCAGGAGCGGAGCTTCATGCGGAAGAAGCGGTCCTCGGCCTGCAGCACTTCCCAGAGCTTGGAGGCTGGTATGACGCGCAGGAACTTGTTGTGGTAGTTCTGCTGTATCTGCTTCAGCTCCAGATCAATCTGGTCGCGCTGGCGAATAGACTCTGCGCAGCCTTTCTCGTCGGCGGGTTTCTTGAAGCCGAGCTTGCGCTGGCGCTCATAGATGGCGCGCTGCTTGGCTTGCATCTCGCGGAACAGTGGGAAGAACCGAGCTGCCTCGCGGTCGGTGAGTCCGGCAGCCTTGGTGATGAACTGCTGCTGCTCGGCCTCAAACTTGGCGGGATCGAACTTCTGTCCCTGCTGTGCATAGGTGCCTACGGCGAGCAGTCCGAGTATGAATAGTAGTAGTGAGAGGCGTTTCATGTAGTTTAGTATTCGCTGGTTAGACATGCATAGATATCCTGATGGTCTATCATGAGGTAGTCTGCGGCTTCGTCGATGTAGCTGTCGCTGACGGGTGCTGCTACGGCAGCCACCTGCTTGTCGGCTGTGTCGGCGGGGTTGAGCTTGTTGAAATAGACGAGGGTGCCGACGATGGCTACGACGGCCACTGATGCTGCTGCCAGCCACGAGCGGCGTAGCTGTATGCGGCGAGCCGTCTTCTCTTCTTTCGGATTCTCTGACTGGCGCTCTGGCAGACGGGCCATCACGTCGGCTGTGAGCCGGTCGAAGTATCCTTCTGGGACACGGAACGGATTCTCGTTCGTTATCCTGCTCTTCAAATATAATTCTTCGTTTGTCATAAGGCAATTTTTATTTATCTATTAATGAGACGCGTTGTTGCTGAAAAGGTTTAATCGCGTGAATGAAAAAATTCTGTAATTTTTTTCACTGCGATATGATAGGATGCTTTCAGCGCTCCCTCGCTGGTGTCGAGGAGTCGGCTGATCTCGCTGTATTTCATCTCGTCGAAGTAGCGCAGCTGGAAGACGGTGCGCTGTACGTCGGGCAGGCTTGCGATGGCTTCCTGCAGCTGTGCCTGTGTCTCGTCGCCGTCGAAGTAGTCGTCGGCCATCAGACGGTCGGCCACGCCGAGGTCGGCATCGTCGGTACTGACGAGTGTGAGGTTCTTCTGCCGGCGCATGAAGTCGAGGCTCTCGTTGATGGCGATGCGCGAGAGCCACGTCAGGAGCTTGGCGTCGCCGTGGAAGTTGTCAAGGGCCTGCCACGCCTTGATGAACGCATTCTGCAGGACGTCGTTGGCATCGTCGTGTGTGAGCACGATGCGTCGGACCTGCCAGTACAGTTGTTCGCTGTACTGTCGGACGACGTTCTCGAAGGCTCGTCGCTGCGTCTTAGGGTCTCTGAGCTGCTGTAGCAGCAGTTGTTCGTCGATAATCATAGTTCCCTTCTATTGCCTGTAGGTTGCCAATGCCTCGGCCAGCACCTTGTCGTACCCGTAGACGTCGGGGTAGACGGTGAGTGTGCCTCCGGGAATGGGGAAGAGTGTGTAATATGTTATATATAAAGGTACGCGAGGCTCTACTTTCTGCCAGCGTATGAGTTGGGGGGTCTCGCCAGGCTGCAGTTTGCTAACGTACTGTTGGCCCTGCTCGGTCTCGGGTTTCATGCCCATAGTGATGCGCATCTTGTCGAGCGTCCAGTCGTCGGGCATCTCGTTGAAGAGGAAGCGGGCGAGGTCGAAGGGGCGCTGAACGCGGACACAGCCGTGGCTGACGCCTCGGTCATCGCGCTGGAAGACGCCCGGGCTGGAGGTGTCGTGCAGGAATACCGAGAAGTTGTTCGGAAAGCGGAAGATGATGCGTCCCAGTGCGTTGCCTGCCCCACCCTCCTGTCCTACGCGGTAGCTGCCGCTGGCGAGCTGGCTGCGGCTGACGTGTCGCGGGTCTATGCGCTGTCCGCTCTTACGGTCGGCCACGAAGTAGCGATGGCGTGCAAAGTAGGCGGAATCACCGGCATGCCGTGCGATGTCGTTCTGGATGATGCTCTGCGGGATGAGCCACTGGGGGTTCACCTCCATGTGGGTGATCTTGCTGGTCAGCAGCGGCGTCTTCGTCTTCTGGGCTCCGCAGGCGGCACGCATGTCGATGATGGAGTCGGGCGAGACACCCCAGAGGTGGTAGGCGGGTACGTTGACGACGACATACTTCGCGGCTGAGCCCACGGGGTTATGCTCACGCCACCGGCGGCGGTCCATGTTGACGAGCAGGCGTGTGCGCTGCTGTCCGTCGGCCGTTGCCAGGCGCTCCTCCATCTCCAAGTAAACCTTGTCCTTCGGCAGCACCTCTGCCAGATACTGCGTGAGGCTGTCGTTGCGCACCTTGCGCAGGGCGGCATACTCGTAGTACTTGCCAGGATGTTCCATGTCGACGTCGAAGAGGTTACGGTAGCCCAGCGGGCGTCCGAGGCTGTCGGTCTCGCGGGCATCGAGGCGGTTCAACAGCCGCACGGGGTTGGTGAACCCGAAGCGCTGTCCAGTGACGTAGCGCAGATAGGCCTTCGTGAGGTTGTACTCCAGGCGTGCTGCCACGCGGCTGGCGCTGTTGGCGGCTGAGTCGAAGTCGAGGCTCCTCATCCGCTCCAAGTCGCTTTCTATCTGTGGCACGCGGAAGGAGCGTTCCGTAAAGCCCATGTCGGTAATGCGGCGGTGCAGCTCGGCCAGCAGGGTGTCGGCACGCTGGTCCACACCCTGTCGGCTCACCCACACCAGTGGCTGGCCGTTGCGGTAATAGTCCTTCGTGCGGAGGTCGGCGGTAGTGGTTTCAGCGTCTTGAGACAAAAGATGCTCCAAGTTCCCACGAATCTGTGAGGAACTCAGAGCATAGCTGTCGTTTCGCCAGGGAGAAAAGTCGTCAAGTGCCATGTGGGCCACAGTCGTCCGACGACTGTCATCGCACCCGGCCACAAGCATCAGAAAGAGGACTATCAGCGGATAGACACTTTTCTGACTACCTTGCCAACCTTGATGATGTAACACCCTTTAGGAACGTTAAGGTCTATACGCTGCGACGGGCTGTCGATACGCACCGTCAGAAGAGACTTTCCCGTCAGCGACACCACTTCGAGCGTCTGACCGGCGGCACCGGTAACGGTAACGGTGGAATTCTGGACTGTCAAGACGGGCTCTGCCTGCTCTACTGCCAGCTCGGGAGCATACATCTCCGAAGCACTGGTGGCAACGGGCACGGCCATCGTCAACATGAGGGGGAAAGCGTATCTGAGTATCGTTTTTGCCATATGCATTACATTTTCAGCTGCAAATATAGGAAAAAAAATGTGTTCCTCCAAATTTTTTTGCAAAAAAATGCAATTCAGACGTCAATCACCATCATTTCCTGCGACAAAAGGGTGTTTGGGAAGATGTCAGAGGCCTCTTTTAGCAACACTTGCTCGTCATCGTAGCGCGAGCTGTAGTGGCCCAAAAGAAGCTGACGGACATGGGCATCACGGGCCACACGGGCAGCATCGGAGGCGGTGCTGTGGTTGTACTTCTCGGCCAGGAGCCGGTTATCGTCGCCATAGGTGCTCTCGTGGTAGAGTGTCGACACGCCTTCGAGCAGCGGTACGAGCTCGGGCATATAGCGGGTGTCGCTACAATAGGCGTAGCTGCGGGGGGCGTCGGCGGGCGTCACGAGACGGTCGTTGGGGACGGTCTCGCCGTCGGCCGTCAGCCAGTCGTCGCCATTCTTGATGTTGTTTATCTGCGACTGCGGGATGCCGTAGAAGTCAATCATCTCGCGACGGATATGTGGTAATGCCAGCTTCTCGCGGAACAGGAAACCGCAGGTGGGCAGACGGTGACACAGCGGGAGGCTCTCGACGGTCAGGGAGCGGTCTTCGTAGATGACCTGGTGGACGGTGGTGTCGACGGGATAGAACTTCACCTCGTAGCCCAGGTCGCGGCAGAAGAACTGTATCTGCTGGCGAAGCATATCGCCCAGCGCCTCGGGACCGTGGACGTGGAGCGTTGCCGTACGCCCCAGAAGCCCGAAAGTGCTGATCATGCCGATTAGTCCAAAACAATGGTCGCCGTGGAGGTGAGAGATGAAGACATGGCTGAGCTTCGTGAAACGAGCATGACAGCGGCGCAGCTGCATCTGCGTGCCCTCGCCGCAGTCGACCATCATCAGCTTGCCACGAATCTCGACAAGCTGTGACGAAGCATAGTGTCGCAGCGTGGGAAGGGCGCTGCCACAGCCAAGGATATGGACGCGAAAAGGCTCCATAGCCCCTTACATCTTGAAATCGTTGAATGACGACTCCTCGAACTTCACCTTGTCGACGTGCTCGTGAATCTGCTGGCGGGAGTACTCGAAGGTCTCCTCATCCTCGCGCGGCTTGCCCACCGTCTTGTAGACCAGCGAGTCGTTGCCGAGGCTGAGGATCTCGTAAAGGTTGACCTCCTCCTCGTCGACGCCGCCCTCACGTGTGGAGACAATCTCAAGCAGACCATTGTTAATGCGCCACGTGCGGTAGATGATGACCGACTGCTCGATGCTCTCGGCCACGCCTCCCTCGCGGATGCTGATGCCCGTCTCGTCGGAACCGTCGAGGGGGTTGGGCATCACCCAGTTACCCAGCAGGGTGCTCTCGTTGATGACGAGAGTCGCCTTGGTGCGCTCCTTGTCGGTCAGCACGGCCATGCGGTCGCCGACGTTATAACCGCCAAGGACGTGGTTCTGCTCCTGGGCGTCGATAAGGCTGAGGTTCAGCGTGTCGCCGGTATCGGTGATCAGCTGGAGTGTGTTCATGGCAGAGCCCTCGCCGCAGAGGCCGTAGAGGGTGCTGTCCTCGTTCAGGAACACACGGGCCGGCTGTGCGTCCTCGTCGACAGCCTCCTGAGGCGCCTTCTTTCCGCCGCCACAGCCAGCGAGCGCCAGCATGGCAAAGGTCGTCAATAGTAACGACAATGATTTTACGTTCTTCATAACAGTATATTTCGATTATTCTTTTTCCAGTTGTTTCGCCTCGTTCCACAAGGCGTCCATCTCGGCCAGCGTCATGTCCTTCAGCGGACGGCCGGCACGGATGGAGTGTTGCTCAATGTAGTTGAAACGGCGGATGAACTTCTGGTTCGTCAGCTCGAGCGCATTGTCGGGGTTCAGCTTGTACAGGCGTGCAGCGTTGATGACGGAGAACAGGAAGTCGCCAAGCTCCTCGGTGGAACGCTGACGGTCCTCACGCTTCAGCTCAGCCTCCAACTCGTCGAGTTCCTCGCGCACCTTTGCCCAGACATCCTGCTTGTCCTCCCAGTCGAAGCCCACGTTGCGGGCCTTGTCCTGGACACGATATGCCTTGATGAGCGACGGCAGCGCCTGCGGCACCCCAGACAGGACGGTCTTGTTGCCGTCCTTCTCCTTCAGCTTAATCTGTTCCCAGCTCTCCAGCACGGCCTCGGCATCCTTGGCCACAGCGTCGCCGTAGACATGGGGGTGACGGAATATCAACTTGTCGCACAGACGGTTACAAACATCGGCAATATCGAACTGCTGCTTCTCCTCACCTATTTTCCCATAGAAGACCACGTGCAACAGCACGTCGCCCAACTCCTTGCAGATTTCCTGCTGGTCATCACGAATCAGAGCGTCGCACAGCTCATAGGTCTCCTCGATGGTGTTCGGACGCAGGCTCTCGTTCGTCTGCTTACGGTCCCACGGACACTCGGCACGCAGGCGGTCCATCACATCGAGCAGACGGCCGAACGCCGCCATCTTTTCATCTCTTGTATGCATTTTCTTGTCGTTTTGCAGCGGCAAAGTTACGCATTATTTTCCATTCTGCCAACTTTTTGGCAAAAACTTGTCACCTTTCTGTAGAAAAGTTGAACTTTTCAAGCGAAATAAAAAAAATTTTCAGTAACTTTGCACCCGTTTTAACAGAAGGCATATGGAAATAGCAAGCAAATACGACCCGAAAGAGGTCGAAGGCAAATGGTACCAGTACTGGCTGGACAACAAACTCTTCAGTAGCAAACCCGATGGCCGCGAGCCATACACCATCGTCATACCCCCGCCCAACGTGACGGGTGTGCTCCACATGGGACACATGCTGAACAACACGATTCAGGACATCCTCGTGCGTCGCGCTCGCATGGAGGGCAAGAACGCCCTCTGGGTACCGGGCACCGACCACGCCTCCATCGCCACCGAGGCAAAGGTGGTGAAGAAACTCGCCGAGCAGGGCATCAAGAAGCACGACCTGAACCGCGAGCAGTTCCTCAGCCACGCATGGGACTGGACACACGAGCACGGCGGCATCATCCTGAAGCAGCTGCGCCGTCTGGGTGCCTCGTGCGACTGGGACCGCACGGCGTTCACCATGGACGAGAAGCGCTCCGAGAGCGTCATCAAGGTCTTCGTCGACCTCTATAACAAGGGACTCATCTACCGCGGCCTGCGCATGGTGAACTGGGACCCGAAAGCCCTCACCGCCCTGTCGACCGAGGAGGTTGTATATAAAGAGGAGCAGAGCCACCTGTACCACCTGAAGTACTATGTTGCCAACGAAGACGGTTCAGTATGTTGCGATGGTATCGCAACAAACGAGGCCGAGGGCAACATCATTCACAAGGACGAACGCGGCTACTACGCCGTCGTCGCCACCACCCGCCCCGAGACCATCATGGGTGATACCGCCATGTGTATCAACCCCAAGGACCCGAAAAACCAGTGGCTCAAGGACCGCAAGGTCATCGTACCTCTGGTAAACCGCGTTATCCCCGTCATTGAGGACCGCTATGTCGACATCGAGTTCGGTACGGGCTGTCTGAAGGTAACACCCGCCCACGACACCAACGACTACATGCTGGGCAAGACCCACAACCTGGAGACCATCGATATCTTCAACCCCGACGGTACCATCAGCAACCAGTCGACACTCTACGTCGGCATGGACCGCATGGACTGCCGCCGACAGATTGCCATCGACCTCCACGAGGCCGGACTGATGGAGAAGGTCGAGGACTATACGAACAAGGTGGGCTACTCCGAGCGTAACCCCGATACCGCCATCGAGCCGCGACTCTCCATGCAGTGGTTCCTCTCGATGAAGCACTTCGCAGACATCGCCCTGCCGCCCGTCATGAACGACGAGCTGAAGTTCTACCCCGCGAAATACAAGAACACTTACAAGAACTGGCTGGAGAACATCCAGGACTGGTGTATCTCGCGCCAGCTGTGGTGGGGACACCGCATACCGGCATACTATTATCCCACGCCCGGTACGCTCAGCGATTCCGCCGCCGAGGAGAAGTTCGTCGTCGCCGAGACAGCGGAGAAAGCCCTCGAGCTGGCCCGCAAGGAAAGCGGCAACAACAACCTGCAGCTCACCGACCTCCGTCAGGACGAGGACGCCCTCGACACCTGGTTCTCGTCATGGCTGTGGCCCATCTCGCTCTTCGACGGCATCAACAACCCCGGCAACGAGGAGATCAAGTACTACTACCCCACCTCAGACCTCGTGACAGCTCCCGATATCATCTTCTTCTGGGTGGCCCGTATGATCATGGCCGGTGAGGAGTATATGGGAACCTTCCCGTTCAAGAACGTTTACTTTACCGGCATTGTCCGCGACAAACTCGGCCGGAAAATGTCGAAGTCATTAGGCAATAGCCCCGACCCCATCGAACTCATCGAGAAGTTCGGTGCCGATGGTGTGCGCATGGGTATGATGCTCTCTGCCCCCGCAGGCAACGACATCCTCTTCGACGAGGCTCTCTGCGAGCAGGGACGTAACTTCAACAATAAGATCTGGAATGCCTTCCGTCTGGTGAAAGGCTGGAAGGTGGCCAGTGAAACTAGTGAGACTAGTAAAACTAGTCAAACTAGTAATTCCATTGCTGTCGCATGGTTCGACGCCAAGCTCAAGGAGGCTAACGCAGAGCTCATCGACCACTTCTCGAAGTACCGCATATCCGATGCGCTCATGGTCGTCTACAAACTCTTCTGGGACGAGTTCTCCAGCTGGTATCTGGAGATGGTCAAGCCCGCATACGTTGACGGTATAGCCCAGCCCATCGACCGTGCGACATACGATGCCACACTGCGCTTCTTCGACATCCTGTTGAAGATGCTCCATCCTTTCATGCCGTTCATCACAGAAGAACTGTGGCAGGCACTCTATGAGCGTCAGCCAGGCGAGAGCATCATGCGTGAGAGCCTTCTTCTGGATGCGCCCAACGATGATGAGAAGCGCATGCTCAACGATGTGGAGACCGTCAAGCAAGTGGTTAGTGGCGTACGCACCGTCCGGGCACAGAAGAACATCGCACAGAAAGAGAAGTTGACCCTGCAGATTGTTAACTCCCAGTTCCTCAGCAACTACAGTGATGCCGTGATGAAGATGGCCAATCTGGAAAGCATCACAACTGTGAGCGAGAAGCCTTCTACAGCCAGCACCTTCATGGTCGGTACCGTGGAATATGCCGTGCCACTCGGTAATATGATTGACGTAGAGGCAGAGATCCAGAAGATGGAGACTCAGTTGCAGCACCTCGAAGGTTTCCTGGCTGGTGTCATGAAAAAACTCAGCAACGAGCGTTTCGTGGCCAATGCCCCTGAGGCCGTCGTGGTTCTGGAGCGCAAGAAGCAGAGCGACTCTGAGGAGAAGATTGCAGCCCTCAAGGCATCCATTGCAGCACTCCGGAAGAAATAACTCATTAGGAAAGACTGACGATGAGGAAACACTATACCGTTGCTGGTCACGGCTTCACGGTGGATGCGGAGGATGCCGTGTTCACTGAGATGAAGCAGTACCAGCCCTTCTTGGATGACAAAGAGAATCAAACGCTGTTCACTATACGTGTCCAAGAGTCTGTTTCACCTATCCTGTTTACAGAGAGCCATCGACAAGAAGATGAAGGACAGACGATGATCTGTGGTGAGACCTCTGACGGGAAGACCGTACTCGAATACCAACTGGGGGATCAAGCTGTCGGGTGGCTGGTCTGCAGTCATGACTTCAAGGAGGGAGATGTCTATTATAGAGGAGGCCAACGGCTGTTTGTCGTGAACAACGCATTGATGATGATGTACACATTCATCACATCCGACAAGCTGACGACCCTCTTCCATTCTTCGGTGGTCAGCCATCAAGGAAAGGCTTACATGTTCCTCGGCAAGAGCGGAACCGGCAAGAGCACCCACTCTCAGCTCTGGCTGAAGTATATCGACGGAACGGAACTGGTCAACGATGACAACCCCGTCGTCCGTATCATCGACGGTGAAGCCAGAGTGTATGGGTCACCCTGGAGCGGGAAGACCCCTTGTTACCGGAAGGTCGACTACCTCATCGGAGGAATCGTGAAGTTGAAGCAGGCTCCCGCCAACAGCATCCGTCGGATGGAGGCTATAGAGGCTTACGTGGCCCTCGCCATGAGTATCTCCGGCATGCGTTGGAAAAAGTGGATGGGTGACGGTCTTCATGAGACAGAGAACC
>JAEEGL012583084.1_pt1 | contig 10836 bp, 9 predicted proteins | sample 9134231 | NCBI WGS metagenome assembly JAEEGL01 (sample SAMN16246548, study PRJNA631951) | gut metagenome | biome: gut microbiome; feature: rumen; material: fiber-attached | host: Bos | place: Iran: Karaj | collected 2018-10
AACTAAGTTCTTAAACATCTTCGTCATAAGCTATTCTCTCCTTTGATTTTTTTGAATATATTCTTTACCTTTTTCACTAAGTTCCTTAGCAGAAATCTTTGTATCGAGATGGTCTAGGATAAATGCACTAGATACACCTGAATCCCAGAGTGCACGAATTGTTTTAATCTGCTCATCTGAGAAATCAAGCATACATAACTTTTCTGCAATCTCGTCATCAATCTCTTCTTCGCTTTTTCCAGCTGATGCTGGCTTATCTAAAACGCTTGCCTCTCCGTCACTTTCTGTTGACTCTTCAAGCATCATGATTTCTTCAACTGACAAGTCATAAAAAGCAATGCTCTTATCCTTTTTGCCTCTCTTTTCCAACATTTTGAGTTCCCTTTCACTAAGGAAAGTAATTGTTCCTATCTTTTCTTTTTTGTTGTGCTCATAAGCATCTGCACCGCCATCTTCTGTTAGATGGAAATTCTTATGTCTCATTGGGATGTACTTATCATCAAACACCGGTTGGAATCCCTTGATAAAAACAAGACATTTACTGTTATCCATGTTTCTGACTTCATCAGGCATCATAAGTTCCCTTCCTAGTACGTCATAGTTTCTGGAACTTGAACCATGTACACCTCTGGTTTCGCCATTGCTTCTTTTATCAATAGTTGCTTTACCAAGCATCTCAGATATGTACTGATGAGTTGATTTCTCATTACCACCTAGATAAACTAAGCTGTCACAGTTACCGGTAATGGTTTCCCAAGTATCCTTAAACAATGCTTTAAGCTGCGCCATGTTCTGAATGATAATCATTGCATTAATGCGTCTGCTTCGCATTGTAGAAAGTATGGAGCAAAAGTCCTCCGGTAATGCTACATTGGCAAACTCGTCCATCATAAGCGTTACTTCTAGAGGAAGCTTTCCTTTATTATTAAAGTCCGCCTGATAATACAATTCCTGAAATAGCTGAGTGTAAAGCATACCTACAACGAAGTTATAAGACTTATCCGAATCAGGTATGATGCAAAACAGGGCTGTTCTCGTTTTCTTATCTCCTCCTACACCGATTCCTAATTCTTCTAGATGTAAGTCATCTCTTGATAACACTCGTAGAATCTGCTCATTTTCAAGCAAAGCAAGTCTTGAGTTAGCCGATATGATAATAGATCTAACTGTATCCCCGGCACCTCTAATAACCTTCATATACTGTTTATATGCCGGATGATTCTGTCCAAGCTTGTGTTCCTTAGCCAGCTTTTTCATCTTTTTTGTAAGCTCTGAGTCCTGGTTCTTTTCCCTAACCTCTGCCTGTGATAATAGATTTAAAACTGACTGGAAGTTTCGCTCTTCCTCCGGTAACTCCAACCAAACATAATAGAATATTGCCTGTAATAACATTCCCTCTGATTTGGTCCAAAACGGATCTGTTGGAGCAGCATCCTTTGGTGTTGTGTTAGCTATTAAGTTAGTTACAAGCTTAATAACATCGTTCTCTTCCCTGATGTATTTAAAAGGGTTATAGCAATCCGAACTTTTCATATCTATAAGATTTAAAACCTTTACGTTATAACCGTTCTCCTTAAGCATTTTTCCTGTTGCTCTTGCTATCTCTCCTTTTGGATCAAGTGCGATAAACGAACCACCTTCCATCATTTGCATGATATTAGGCTTAACCATATAGAATGTTTTTCCTGCTCCGGAACCACCAATGATTAACACATTGTTGTTGATATGAGTTTTTGTCGTATCGAGACTCACTCTTACATTGTTACTAAGTATTCTGTTCTTACTCTCATCAGGATCTGCCAATTTCTTATTAAGTGCTGCAACTTCTGCAAACCTGGCTGTACCATATTCTTTGCCATGCATCAGATTTCTTCTGCTGGTTAAATACATCAAAACTGCAATTCCATAAATAATGGTTGATATAAGTATTGCCTTTAGAGTTGTTTTATTAAAAAGCTTTAAGCTAGGTGGAAGAAGGGCATCATCAAACTTTTCCATAAAGGTCATGACATCCATTCCCCTCTTCCAGACTCCATTGGCTACATACCCAAAGTAAGCACATAAGATTTCTCCAATAATAAGAAATGGTGCTAATAAACTTTTCTTTTTCTTCACATACATCACCTACTTCTTCCGGAAGTTTTAGTTCTATGTGATTTGGAACGTGCATTTTTTGCACTTTGCTTTTTCTTGTTTTTACGATCTTGATTTCTCTTTTTGGCTCTTTCTCTCTCCTGCTTTGCTCTAATCCTTGCAGGCTCATTTTCAAAGAAATAGTTACGCTTAATCTCACTTCCACTCATCTGCTTTATTGCTCGCTCAGACTTGTCTTCTATCAAGCAATCTCTCTTAGCGTCTAGGAAAACAAAGTAACTACTCTTAGATTTAGAAAGTACCAAATCCTCAGTCTTAACCCTTAAGAAGTTTTCTTCTTTAGTGTTAGGAATAACGATCCTTGTGTATTCCCCCCTCTTATCAGCAACTAGAGATTTATCTACAACCAAACAAACCTTATCAGGATTCTGATTCATAGCTGTCTTATTCATTTCCCTGGAGATTTCTTTGACATCTTCTTTACTAATTTCGAGGGATTCTTTGGGAATCAAATCGTCTTTCTTAAACTCCTCAATGATTTTTTCATAGTTACCATCCTTGCCATTCTTAGCGTAATCAACCAAGCTTTCAACTTTGGCTGAACCTAATTTTTCTGCAATCTCATTGATTCTAGGCGTTGCTTCTGTGTGGAATAAAATCTCGCACATTCCATCTCCCTTATTGATGTCAGGTAACACCGTATACAAGACTCCATACTTCTTAAGCAACTTCTTTAACTTCTTAAGGTCTTCTTCCTTAATCTTTAACACCTGCAAACTTCCATCTTTCTTAAGCATTTTTTTGAGGGACGTTTTTCCCTGTAACTTTTCTCTGTGCAAGAGCCCCACGATAAAGATTGTCAGATTTTTAATCTGTTTCACCGTTGCTCCGGTAACATCCATTCCAAATCTCATACCATCAAACCCAAACCTCAATATCTGAATTGATTCTGTTATTTCACTCATTCTTTTGCCTCCTTGTTCTTCTCCATTAATGTCACTGCAATATCAATAATGGTCGACATTGAGTCTGCATCCTTATTGCAATTCACTAATGAATTAATCTGTTTATCAGGCAGTCCGACTCTAATAGCACGTTTAATCTGCTTCATCTGATCTACCTGCAATTCCTTCTTTGTAAGTCTGTCCACTAAACTGATGTTGTACTTTCTAGAAAAGAAGATTCTTTTAAACACTCCAGCCGGATGCTCTCGCTTTTCTGTCTTTTCAACTTGCATCTGTTCAGCTTTACGTTTTTCTTTAACCTGCTGGTATGCAAGCATAAAATCACTAGGCATATGACCACCTCCTACCTTTTTCTAATTTTCTTTTTATCTTCACTCTGATCAGTCCTTTCTTTTTCTTTGTTTAGAGCTTCAATCTCACGCTCTTTAATTCTCTTTTCTATATCTTTCTTAATCTGATTTCCTACGTAGATATCTGATTGAAGTTTTTTGACATTTTTGGCATTTTCCTTCAACAGCGATTCATAATGTTCTTTCAAAGACTTGGCTTCATCAAAAGTTATTCCATTATTCTTCAAGACCTCTTTTGCTTCCTTTACTTTTTCGTCAGATTCTTTAAAGAATTCATCTCCTAACTTGTACATGAGAGAAGCCTTGCTCTCTTCCTTGATAACTTCCACTGCTTGAATAATATCTGCCTTTTCTGCCATCTCTTTTTCAATCACCTTCTTTGCCAGATTTAAAGTCTTCCTTTTCACGTTTATCTGCTCCTGTACTCTGGCTATCTGATCTACGCTTTCAATCTCATAAGTTGATAAGAAAAGGTATTGTTTCTTTAATTGTTCAAACTTACGTAAATCTTCCTTATATTTCCAAACCTGTGAATAAGATCTCTTTCTAATCTTTCCAAGTCTGTAAAGCATCCTGAAATATTCCTTCTTTAGTCCTGTAAGTTTCTTACGCTTCACTTTGCCTCTATAACTTCTTATCTTCGGAGAATAATTCTTATAAATTCTCCCTTTATAAGAATTGATAGATTCCTTTTCTATTCTGTTTTTGATTTCATCTTCCGAGTAACCTTCGCCTAAGCTCTTTAGTCTTCTGAAACGCTGCATTCCTTTTGGTTTAATTGCCATGTGCTTGCCATGCTTGATTTCGTATCCAAGTTCCTTTAAGCATTGCTTAAACATCTGAAAGTCAGCACTTCGCAAAATACAAGAATCAATGTCTTTTTTGATTTGCTCATTCCAGACAAATACTCCGGATTCATTTGTATCCCATTCTTTCTGCTCACTAGCTCTAATAGTTGGATCAAGTGTTTTAAGACCATACTTTTCACAAATCTTATTGACTCTAGGCTGTATATCCCTTTCCCAATCACCTTTTTCGTATCGGTACTTAAGACCATCAGTAAATCTAACGCTATTCCAAATGATGTGCCCATGCATGTGATCTGTATCCGTATGAACGGAATAAACAACTTCGTAATCTGATGCCAAATACTCCTGTGCAAACTCCTGCACTATTTTGAAGGCTGTGTCTGCATCACATTCATTTTCTTCAAATGAAATAATCAAGTGATAGCCTTGCCTCTTATCTGTCTTTCCATAAATCCTTTTAGTCTCAAGCATATCTTTATAGGCATTATCTTTTCTGCAATTGATAGAACCTGTATAATATCCATTTTCTGTTTTCTCCTCTTTCAGAATGTAGTTAATACCTAATTTCAGATGATTGCCTGCATAAGTCTTTTGACTTTTCATATGAAGTATTCTGCTAATCGCCATTTTGTTTTATGAGTAAATCAATCTTCTGATTAATCAATCTCATCAACTCCATTAGTTTTTCCTTGTCACTTTTCTTATAAAGACCACTGTTGTTATTTCTTACAATCTGGTTAATGTTATGACCTATGTAGTTAACTTCTGTAATCAGTTTGGAAAGTAACCTCTTATATTCAGGATTCATTTTTGCTTGCTTCAAAAGCATCATTCTGGCATAAGCCGAAAAGTTCATTTTTAAACTATTTGCATTTTCTACGACCACTTTATATTCCTTTGAACTCATTCTTATTTTCTTAACAATATCTCTAGTTTGTTCTTCCAAAATCATCACCTCTCATGTGCTTTTTTATGTCTCAAATATAGGGCCGACTGTGTTGCAAGATACGCATCTGTGGCCACAAATGCATTCTTGTTAAGGGAGGTCCCCTAATACCCCCGGCTCATACTACCTACTTCTACCTACCTCTTCTTCGGCTACTAACAAGCCTTGTTCTGTTTTAAAATTCAGGTTTTCAATATTCCCATCGAAACGAGTGTATGCATGAAAGTTGACTTCGTTCTTTTCTCTTAAGCTATAAAACTCATCTTTCTCAGGACCCACTATGATGTGGTCTATCAGATTAATGCTTAGCAGATTTCCTACTTCAATCATCCTTTCAGTTATCTCAATATCCTGCTTAGAAGGACTAAGTTCTGATGAGGGATGATTATGCAGCATTGTGATAAATGATGCATTTGATAGTATGGCCGATTTCATTATGTCCCCCGGATTGGCTATACTCTGATTGACTGACCCAACACTGACAATACTGAAATTAATTGGCCTTAACTTACTATCAAGATTGACTACACAGAGAGCTTCTCTATCAAGCTCTCTGATATAGTCACCAAGAACGCTAACTGCAGCTCTTGGTGTTTGCATCGGTGTGGTAGACCACAGTGGTGATCCCTTTACCAGACGAATTCTTACTTCGTTGAGATTATCCATTGATGTCAATAGTAATTCTGATTACGAAGTCTTCTCCCTGTGATGCATCAGCAATCATTCTGATGATTTCTTTCAAATCATACTGTTCACCCATATCGCTTACAGCTTTCTGGATATACTGATTAACTCTCGCTTCTTCAACCTGATATCTGATGTGTTCAATTAATTCTTCAAATTCATTTCTTCTCTGCATACTATCTACCTCCTCTGTCGATATCCATGTCTCTGTCGTCATCACCAATGCTTTTATAAGGTGTATCAGTACAAAGAGATAACTTTCTCTCATCCCTGTCATAGTGATAAACCTGGTTAGATAATCTCTCTGAAATCTCAACCTGCTCGGAGTTGATTTCATAAACCATTTCAGCTAATTCCTCAGCTGGGCCACACTTATCGCTAATAGCAATACACTCATGCACTGATGAAGGTAAGATATAAAGGTTTGAGTTCACCTTATTGGCTAATTCATGCAACTTCTCTTCATAAAGAAGTGATGCTGCACCAAAGATTTTTGCTTTATTTGAAATAACATACATAGCTCTCTCATCTGGGACTTCTGCCACAGTCGCTTCAAACTCTTTTTTCATCTCGTCATCAATTGGAGAGCCATCAAAAATCATATCGGCAATAACTTCATTCATGTTCTGAACAGTTACAGGGAACATCTCCTTTGTGTTCGCCTTAGCGAGTTCAAACAATTCTGCTTCGCTTTTACCAATCTGCTTGGCAAAATCATTATTGACGATATTGGTATAAAGACCTTCGCCATCCCCACCTACATTCCAGCGATACACAACAGATAAATCTTCAAACTCCCTATGTGGTACATTTTTAAGAAGATCCTGATTCTGTTCTGTATTTACCAAAGTGAAAAAGATATGATTTTCCACATCAGTCATATCAAGATGACCATCCTTAATAGGTGTGTGTGGCATTCTTCTAACAGCCTCCTTTACTGTGTCAGCCAAGTGTTCCATTGCTTCCTCAAAACTATCCTTTTCCAGATAGTCCTCATACACTGCTTTTACCGGAATTGATGGTGAAGCATTCTCATGCCCCGGAATTCCCATAATGCTAAGCTGCTCTAAAGTCTGATTGACCTTCAATGCATCTCTGAAAATCACCTCCACGTTCTCATAACCATTTCCTAAATAATCCTTTAATTCTTCCTGTACTCTTTCTTTAAATTCTTCGTAATTCATGTTCATTATTTTTTCCTCCTAAAATTCATTTATTGGTTTTGCAAAGACTACAAATCTGTAATCTTTTCCTCTACCGTTATCGCAGGTAGAGAGTGTTAATAGTTGCTCGCCATACTCTGGCGTAATCTCTGTTTCGTAAAGACTTCTAGCCTTTACATCTGATACAAATTTATTAAAATCTGCTTCATCAATCGCCATGACAAATTTCCAATATGTAAATGCATTTACATCTACACTGATGACAGCAAAGATTTCATATTGTTGTTTCTGCTTGGTTTCAAAATACAAATGCTTATGGTCCGCATAAAATGACTTCTCTTTGTATTTCAAAAGTTCTCCAAACATTCTTCCACCGTTTATGTTGTGACCGTAGATAATCAAGTTATCTGACTTTTCCAAATCACAATACGCTGAAAGGTACGGTGTACCTTTAAAGTCATATTTCTTATTCACATCATGATTAAGATAAAAGTCTGGATTATCTTTGGTCTGCATAACCGGATAATCTACTGATGTATCTGGGATCCATAAATGCCCTATCACATCACTGTTTTTATTCTTGATTACTTCTAATCTCTGTTTTCTGATGCTCTCCTGATCCTCTCTTGGCGTTACTCTGTTTATGGGTGCCACCCCACTGTCATTCAGTGGGATGAGCATTAATCCCGCAAACACGATTAGGAAAGCTACTACTTTAGTCTTCTTCATCTTCCTTTTTATCCTTTTTCTTTTTGTTAAAGTCGTTTAAGAAAATCGCAACATTGATTAGTGTTAGTACCACTAAACCTCCAAGACATACACCGATTCGTGCCGGATACATTGAACCTGTTTGAGGTGTATCAGGTACCTTAGGAATCTCTTCGTCCACCATATGTACTGTCTGAACTTTTCCTGTATCCTTTACCTTAAATTCAATGTTGGCAGCTTTCTTATATCCCTTAGCCGGTCTCTTTTCTGTTAGTATGTAAGTTCTACCTACTACAAACTTTGCTTCAACCATGCGAGCCTGTTTCTTAGAAGTCCACTTATCAACTACCTTTCCTGTAGCCTTATCCTTAATCTCAAGTTCACATCCAGGAATCTCTTTTTCTCCAGTGATATCTGTTTTAGAAACCTTAATTTTTGTAGTATCGTCATACATCACTACCTTGTTTTCTTTATCAGCCTTAAACTCATCGCCATTCTTAATGAAAACTCTGGTTAGAGAAGTTCCCTCTGTAGCGTATTCCATAAGTTTAAAAGTGATATCCTTAGCAGTTACAAAACCATCGGCTGGCTTAGTTTCTGTAAGTGTGTATTCCTGATCATGAAGTAATCCTCTTACAATAAGATTTCCTTCCTTAGTCATTTCTGTTTTAAGATTGCTATAACCAAGTTCTGATAAGTTTTCTGCAACCTTAACCGACTTGTTATCTCCACTAACCCAAGAAACAATTTCTCTGTCTTTGCTATCAGTAATCTTCAACTTACATCCTGGAATTTCCAAAGATGAGGCGATCATTCTCTTATCGATTTCAACCTCTGTCTGAGTATCCTTAACTACTGCCTCAGCCTTAATTACTCTAGTGTTTTGATCTTTGTAAGATACATGAACTGAGATAGGCTCTTTAGTTAAGTAGTAACTATCTGAAATAGATTCTTCTAAGAAGTAGTAGTTACCAGTGTTGTAGACTTCTGATTCATCTTCTACAGTTTCGCTTTCAGTTTCTGCACTTTCTGCATCAATTGATTCAACTTCTGTTGTCGCTTCTTCTGTAGAACTTTCAGCCTCCAAGCTTTCCTCGTTGGCTGCTTCATCATCAGCTACCGGAACACTAAATGGGATAACCGCCTTTCCATCTTTATCTGTAGTTACTGTGGCAATCTTTTCATTAGTTTTAACAATGATGTTTCCATCCTTGTCATAGATATTGTCTTTAGCGTAGAATCCAAAAACAGTGCCAGGAATTGCTTCCTCTGTTTTGTCATCCTGTTTAGTAATAGAGATTTCTGTTTTAGGTAAGTCATTTGTTACCTTTAAGATTCCATCTTCTGTATTGCCTGATGTGTCATAAACATATTCATCAAGCTGACTGTTCCAGGCAAATTCGAGATCCCAAGTTGCTTTTTCTGGAAGTACTCTTCCTCTTACAGTTTTTGTTTCTCTAATTTCGTACTTACCAAGTGGTACATTGATTTCGATTAGATCTCCATCCATCTCATAAGAGCAAATACCTTCACAATCAGATGTAAACTCGACTCCTTTCCCGGTAGTGATTGTTGCTACCTTATCTCCTGCCTTAAACCAAACATCTCCCTGAGCATCCTGTGTTGTAATATCTTCCTTTGCTACGACTTCAAACTCTGCATCAGGTACAAACACATTGTCATAAGTGAACGCTTTAACCAGTGGATTATCTGTAGCTGCAAAACCGCTAACTACCGGTCCAGTTTTCTCTAATTTGAACTTTCCATAAGTTTCATTGTTGAAGTACTCATACTCTGCATAGAGATATTTTCTGCCGTTCTCATCAGTCATTTCTTTGTAAGATTTATTAGTAATCTTGATATCGACAAACTTATTTTCATTTCTAAATCCATTTGGTCCTTCAACCTCATAAACTCTGTATGAACCAGCCTTTAACTTTTCGTAGGTAATGATTTCACCTGACTCGTCACTGACAAATCTATCTACAGTGATAATCTTGTTACCATTGCTGTAAGACTGTTTTACTAGTGTTTCTGTTCCATCATCATTCAACTGATAAATCTGATAAGTTGTTCCAGCTTTAAGTACTGTCTTCTTAGTCTGTGCATCCTTTTTTACGATTTTTAGATAAGCCATAAAGCCAGGATTATTTAAGTAGTACTTATAAGTTTTGCCATTCTCTTTTACATCCACATAAAAGTCAGGACTAAACTCTGTTTCATCCATACCCTTTGTCTGATGAACAATGTAAGTTCCATATGGTAATTGCTTTGTCTTGGCATAACCATCTGCATCTGTAACAAGTACATCTCTTTCAGTTTCCTTTGCATTTTCAAAACTACCTGAGCTTGCAAGGTAAACCTGAAACTCTGCCTTACTTTCTGGTTTGATTATTCCTGCTTCACCATTAGTCATTCCTTTGATAATTGAAATATCACCTTTAATAACGTCTTCATCTACTCGCTGATCAGCACTGTTGTACTCAGCCGAAAATTGCTCTCCATCCTTTGTGATTTCATAGACTTTTTCATTCTTCAAATATCCTTCCGGTGGAGTAATCTCTTTCATGTAATACTTCGTTCCGCATCTGTAATACTTAGTGCTAAACTCACCTTTTTCATTAGTTGTGTACTTATCAAGCAACTTTGTACAGCTACTGTCTGAATAAACTCCGTAGACCGCTCCTTTGAAAGTCGCATCACCCTGAGTAACTCTTCCTGTTTCCTTATCAACTTTCACTGTATTAAGCATTACCTTTTTGTACTTATCCTTTAGAATTGGTTTGTAAGCAAGTTTGAACTCGCTGTATGATTCTTCAGTAGTTTCTGGCCATGCACCATCAACCTTTGTCCAGCTATCTTTAGCAGTAAGTTTGATTGTGATTTTGCTATCGCCATTGCTTGAAACTTTGTTGGCTCCCTGCTCTACTGTGAAGTTTTTAAGAATGTTGCCATTCCCTGAATCTAGTTCTTCAATAATGTAGGTGTTTTCGATGTCATTAAACTGACTGTCTAAGTCACTCTGTGCCAACTTCTTTGCTCCTTCTTTAGAAAGGTCAGAAGCATACTTATATCCCTGATCATCTAAATCTTCTTTCATTTTCTTTTTATCGTCAG
>JAEEGL012666088.1_pt1 | contig 10836 bp, 11 predicted proteins | sample 9134231 | NCBI WGS metagenome assembly JAEEGL01 (sample SAMN16246548, study PRJNA631951) | gut metagenome | biome: gut microbiome; feature: rumen; material: fiber-attached | host: Bos | place: Iran: Karaj | collected 2018-10
AGGTAAACAATGGTATGATAGATGTTTTACCTCGTTGCGGGAGTCCAGTATTCCTGTACAGACCATTGTGGTGGACAATGCCTCCAACGATGGCACGGTAGAATATATCCGAGAACATTATCCTGAAATTCATTTGATTGAGTCGAAGGAGAATCTGGGGTTTGGAAAAGGTAACAACTTGGCATTACGTTATGCATTCGAGCATGGTTGCGATTTTGTTTTCCTGATGAATCAAGATACGTGGTTGGAGGATGCTGATGTTATAAGCGAGCTGATAGCATTATCTAAAAAATATCCTGAATATGGCATTATCAGTCCCATGCATATTTCACCAGACAAACAGTCGCTGAATATGATGATGGAGCTTGGTAGCACCATCTATACAGAGAGAATACTGAGTGATTTATATTGTGGAACGGTGAAAGAAATCTATCAAACAAACTATGTTAATGCGGCGGCTTGGCTCTTGCCTCGGAAAACGTTGTCTGTTTTAGGCGGTTTCGATCCTTTGATATTTCATTATGGAGAGGATGATGATTATTTGAACAGGGCTCGTTATCACGGAATTAAAGTTGGCATCAGCCTTGAACAGCGAATAGTTCATGACCATAAGACGGGAGTATATAAGGATTGGAGCGATAAATTGTCTAGGAAGTCGGATCTTGATGATTTGGAATTGTTTCTTGACTTGAATACTCCATTTGATTATCATGCTTTGAGAAGGTGTTGGCTTCGCCGATACTTTAAAGGTGTCATTAAAGGAAATGCGGACTTAAGAAAGTTGGCTACATATAAAATGAAGTATTTAAAAAAAATGAGAGATTCCATTGAAAACAGCCGTAAAACGAATAGGATAAAACAACCTAATTGGATACAATAGGGGAAAGAGAGTTGCTAAAGGTGATAATGTCAAATATAAAAAACTTGGAAATGAAAAAATACAGTACTCCCATCCTTTTGATTACCTTCAACCGACCTCAAAACACACGGCGGGCATTGGAAGCCATCTTGGCCATTCAACCACAAGAGTTGTACGTGTTTCAGGATGGACCCCGCGAAGGTAACGAATCTGACGTTAGCAAATGCGCTGAAGTGCGACAAGTAATAGAAGAATTGACTGAAGGGAAACAGATGGGGTTGCACAAGAATTACCATGAAACGAATCTGGGTTGTGGTCATGGTCCGTTTGAGGCAATGACATGGCTTTTTCAAAATGAAGAAAAGGGAGTTATCATAGAGGATGACATCAATCCTCATCCATTATTCTTCCCTTTTATGGAGGATCTTTTGGAACGGTATAAAGACAATGATAAAATAGGGTTTGTTGCCGGACATAATTATGAAAGGCAGTATTCTAATCACAATTCATATTATTTTACTTATGAAACAACCGGCAATTGGGGGTGGGGGACATGGAGAAGAGTGTGGAAAGGCTTTGACTTCGACATCCCTTACAACGAAGAAGAACTGAATGATGCGCTGAAGTATATGGGAATTCCGAGGCTTTGCAGACAGAAAATTGGTGATTTCTACAAGGATCGGTTATCTGTTTCACGTCATGATTTTTGGGATTACCAGTTTGATTACTATTTAATGATTAACCATTATTTAAATATACGTCCTAATTCTTGTTTGACATCCAATGAAGGAGGAGGGGAGGAGGCGACTCATACAGTTGCGATTAACAGTAATTTCAAGATGTCAATCAATGCTCCTTTGTTCGAGAACCTTCGCCATCCATCTACGGTTAAAATTGATCCTTCCGTTAAGTGGCGGATGTTTAAAAAGGAAATGCATTTATTGCTAAAGAAATATTTCTGAAGGGATAATCGAAAAAGTATGCTTAAGAAAGTCAGAAGGATAGGTGGTCAATTGGCTGCTGACGCTTATAACGTTTGTTTCAATCGAGCATACGGACAATTGATCATGCTTCACCGTATAGGGCCTGTGGAGTCAGAAAGATTATCGTGCATAAGTGAATTGAAGGTTAGTGTTGAACGTTTGCAGCGTTTTGTTGATAATCAGCACAAGTCATTCGATTTCATATCATTGGATGAGACTTATGAGAGGATCCTTGATCCGTCAAAACACAAACGTCCCTTTATCTGTTTTACAATCGACGATGGCTTTCGCGACAACCTAGAGTACGGTCTCCCGTTTTTTGAGCAAAACCGAATACCGTTTACAGTGTTTGTTACCGCCGACTTCATTAACCGACATCCATCTTTCAATTATCCGTTTATTTTGGAACGCATTGTAAGGGATAACGTACTATTGCATGTTGAGGGACGTGATTATGAATGTCGGACTGTTGAACAAAAAAACCAAACGTTCGGCAAGTTGAAAGCCCTTGTTCTCAATCAGTCCTATAAGGACTTTGAAAATAGGGTTGTGAATATGTTTGTGAAATATTTACACCCCACTTATTTCGAAGATCTAACCATGACTTGGGATGAGGTTGGAGAAATGGCAAAATCTTCTTTATGCACGATTGGCTCGCATACGATGACACATTGCCGGTTGAGTAATTTGACAGACGAGGAACTCAAATACGAGTTGGGTGAAAGCAAGCGGCAGATTGAAGATCATGTAGGAAAGCCATGTGAATATGTTTCTTATCCATTTGGTTGGACCACGGATTTAAACGAAAGTGTGTGTAGAATTGCCAAAACAGTCGGATATAAAATGGGATTGGTTTCGCATGGTGGCAGGATTAGGAAAAACGATGGGGATTTATTTCGTGTTAAACGAATCATGTTGATGGAAAATGAATGAAGTTGTAGATATATTATCTGTTTGCATTCGAACCTATAATCAAGAACGGTTTGTTGCTGAAGCTCTTGATGGTGTTTTGATGCAAAAGACTTCTTTCCAATTTGAAATCATTGTGAGCGATGATTGTTCTACGGATGGAACTCGAGATATTCTTTTGGAGTATCAGCGAGAGTATCCAGATAAGATAAGACTCATCCTTGGAGAGGAGAATGTTGGTGGGCCGAGAAATCTTCGACGTGTGATAGAGGCAAGCACGGCCAAATACATTACATGTCTTGATGGAGACGATTATTATACCGACCAGTATAAACTTCAAAAGCAAGTGGACTTTTTGGAGGAAAACGAAAAATATGCGGCCTGTTTCCACAATGTGGTGATTGTAAACGAAAAAACAGGTGCGAGGTCGTTGTTCCTTCCGCTTGATTTTCAAGAGGTAGTTGATGCCAAAGACGTGATTTCCAAAAAGTGGTTTTTGCCTATCCATTCAGTTGTGATGCGTAGGGAATTCATTTTTTTCCCGGACTGGTACGAGGAGGTGATGAATGACGATTTTGTGGTTGACCTTTCTGTGGCAATGCATGGCCCGTTCTATAATTTAGGCGATGTGATGGCAGTATATAGGCATCATGATGCAAATGTCTCCATACAATATCACAATTTGGTTTTGATAAACAGCCAGCTCACACGAATATTGGAGGGCTTTTCTTCCATTTATCCGAAAACCTACAAGCCATTGTTTGAGGCGCGTATTAAGCAATATCAGGACGAGATTCAGTTTTACGAGGCTGAAATGAAACATCCATGGCGAAAATGGCTTAGGGTAAAGACATACAAGAAAATGATTAAAAGCATCATGCTGAAATAATGACAAGAGCCAATGAAAAGAAACTTTGAGATGGGCGCACACGAATTCGTTATATTATCGTTAGTTAATCAATCCATTAAACGGTATCCCAACCGAAATGCTTTTTATATTAATGGCTGTTTTTTTACGTATCGGCAATTTGCGGAGCGAATATCCGCTATTCGCGGTGTTATTCGGACTGTGGATAGAAAAGAGGAACAAATATGGGGCTTGGCCTTACATGATGACTTGAACACATACGCATCCATTTTTGCACTTTGGATGGAAGGTAAAGCTTATGTGCCGCTGCATCCGTTGTGGCCCCAAGATCGTGTTATGTTCATCAAAGAACAAGTTGGCCTCAGCAATGTGCTTGATCAATGTGATGTGCCGTATAGTGGAGATTTTTTGGATGATTGGGCGGAGGTTAGTCTGGATGAATTGGCATATATACTCTTTACATCTGGTAGTACCGGCATTCCCAAAGGAGTGAAGATTAGCCGTCGTAATATTACAGCTTTTATGGATTCGTTTTGGAAGACGGGAATTGCTATTACGTCAGAAGATCGTTGTTTGCAGGTGTTTGACTTGACGTTTGATGTGTCTGTGCAGTCCTATCTCGTCGCTTTGACTCGTGGAGCTTGTGTTTATACTGTGCCGTATGGACAAGTAAAATACCTTTCGGCTGCTTCACTTATTCAAGAGCAGCATATCACGTTTGGTGCCATGGCTCCGAGTATGTTGACCTATTTGCGTCCGTATTTTGATGAATTTGATGCGTCTAGCATGCGTACAACGATATTTACAGCAGAGGCGTGTCCTGTTGATTTGATTGAGGCTTGGTATGGGTGCGCTCCTAATACGGAGGTTTATGATTTTTATGGTCCGACAGAGGCGACGATCTATTGTACCTATTACAAACTGAAGCGAGGTGGACAGAACCTGTCTCTAAATGGCATGATTTCGATAGGGCAACCTTTGGCGAATGTACAAGTGATGATCATCCGTGAGGATGGTTCTTTAGTTGAGGGCCAAGAGAAAGGTGAATTATGCGTGGCAGGTGACCAAGTGACTCCAGGATATTGGAATAATCCTGAAAAGAATGTAAGTTCATTTTTTATGTTTGAAGGTGTGCGATACTATCGCACTGGTGATTTATGTCATTGGGATGAGAGTAATAATATTATGTACTCCGGACGCATTGACCAACAGGCAAAAATACAAGGTTTCCGTGTTGAGTTGGGAGAGATAGAATTCCATGCACGGCAGTTTTATGATAATATGCATCAAGTTGCCGCTATTGCATTTCAGAACGCACAGAACTTGTCCGAGATAGCTTTGTTCATTGAGGCGGAGATCGAAGATGATAAGCCGTTGATAGATTATCTTCGTAGTAAGATGCCGTTATATATGATACCGACTCGGATTTTTTTTGAACCTGTTTTCCCTCTCAATAAGAATGAAAAAATTGATAGGAAAACATTAAAAGACAAACTGATATGACACATGAATTAATAGTTGAGAAATTAACTCCTATAGCTCAGGAGATGTTTAATGATAATAGCCTGATACTGCGTGATGATTTGTCTGCAGAGAATGTTTCCACGTGGACAAGTTTGTCGTTTATGTTGTTTTTGACCGAAATTGAGAATCAATTTGGATTCAAATTTAAAATGATGGAGATATTGCGACTACAAAACATGGGGGCTATTATTGATGCCATTCAAAAACACTTAGACAATGCCTGATTTAAGGTTATATACCGCTGGTCAGTTACATAACTGGCTGATTCATAATTGTGTAATAGATGGTTTATCAAGGCGGATTATTTCTCCGGCTCGTGCAAGGGCAATAACGAATAATCCTTATATAAAAGACGAAGACCCTGTCTTATCTGTCATCTTTGTGGAAGGTGAAGTTGCTGCTTATACTAGTGCCTTTCCTGAAATGATAGACGGAAAACGGTATTGGTGGTTCTCTGCGTTATGGTGTGATCCAAAATATAGAGGAAATGGTTTTGGACTTGTAGTAATTGGCAATTTGGCAGAGTTTTATGGTGTTGAACATTGTCTGGATAGATGGGGCGCTTTGGAGACAGTGGAAATATTTTCCTATTTTGGTCTTCGTGTGAGATATACATCGAGATATACGTTGGAATGTAAAAATAACCGTAAATCTGCTAAAGGGAAACTCATTCATTTTATTCATTCAACACAAGAAGGTTTACATAAACTATTACGTTCAAATCCAAAGGAGGTATATTCTCTTAATTATCTTTTGCATATAGATGATGTGACCTATGATTTTATACAAAAGCATCGAGGTAATGATTGTTTCCTCCACACACAAGAGTTTATGAATTGGGTGCTTCATTATCCTTTTTCCATTTCTGCTCCGCTTATTGAGCATGTCATGCCTTCAACATCTTTTGCCCCTTCAGAAACGCTTTATACCCAATTGCACGCAATTCAGGTGTTAGACTTTGACAAATTAATAGGATTCTATCTATTGAAGTGTAAAGAAGATGTCTTACATATCTTGTACCTTTATTACGATAGTGAGTGTAAGAATAAAGTGTTTGCGTCTATTAGGGATCATGTCAAGAAGTTGCATGTTTCACGATGTGTTACTGAGAATCAAGATATAGCATCGTATTTGAAAGAGAATGTGTTCTCGAAACAATGGGTGACAGAGAATATTTCATTCTCATATCCCAACACGTTCGAACCCCAATGTGAGGGGTCTATGCAATATGGTGATGGAGATTGTTTTGCATAAAAACCAAGTCTTTTTTGGGGAAGTGGCCAAAAAGCATTGAAGTTTTTAGCGAAAATGTTCTTTATGGTTTGGCTTTTGATATAGTATAACGGGCGTTTACATTAACAAAGGGAATGGCGGCTTTCAAGCCGCACTTAACAGCGAGTATGTTGACAAGTAGGCATTGCTGTAAGTCACTCTGGAAGGCGATGAAGAGACCGTGGCAAAAGACATTGATGCCGCCATCGAACAGATCAAGCGGAAACAATATCCAGCTAATTTGAGCTAAAAATAATGAGCTTTGAAACTTTCCATTATTACAATAAATCGAAACAATTCCGTTGGTCTTGAGAAGACCATGCGGAGCGTGGCCTTTCAAACCTATGAGGAGTTCGAGTATGTTGTCGTTGATGGTGCCTCCACCGATGGCAGTGCGGAGGTTGTCAAGCGACTGGAACCAGAGTTCGCCCACATAAAATGGGTCTCTGAAACCGATACTGGTATCTACAATGCCATGAATAAAGGCATCCGAATGGCCTCCGGCGACTATATCCAAATACTCAACTCCGGCGACTGTCTGGCCGCTGACGATATAACGGAACGAATGCTCGCAGCACTTGAAGGTTTGGGCAAACCTTCCATACTCTATGGCAACATGATTAAATGTTTCCCTGATGGGCGTAGGATGGTGGATAAATGTTTTGCGGGGCAGGAGATTACCATGCTGGGTGTGTATTCTGGAACGTTGAACCATGACCCTGTGTATATCCGACGTGATCTGTTCGAGAAGTACGGGTATTATGATGAGAATCTGAAGATATGCTCGGACTGGAAGTGGTTCCTGCAGGCTATTGTCCTTGGGAACGAAAAACCCGTATATATCGATATGGATGTCACGGTGTTTGACATGACTGGAATCAGTGAGGATGAAAACTGGAAGAAAAAAATACGCGAAGAACGGCAGTCAGTGCTTGAAGCCACAATTCCTCCCGCTTGCTTGAGGGATTATGAACGTTATGCGGGCGACATATATATGATGCGCCGTATCCATCGGCATTCATGGGCATTTAAGCTGGTTCGAATCATTGAACGGTGTTTGTTTAAGTTGGAAAAGAGAAATAATAGAAAACAAGGACAGCAATTATGGGGCTGAAACTAAGCATTATAGTTCCAATTTATAATGTGGAGAAATATCTCCCAAAATGTGTGGAGAGTCTTTTAAGTCAAGACTTGTCACTAGAAGAATACGAGATTATTCTTGTCGATGACGGCTCTCCAGACCGATGCGGAGAGATTTGTGATGATTATGCTTCCCGTTATGCTAATATAAAAGTTGTTCATCGTGAGAATGGGGGATTGAGTGCTGCCCGAAATAGCGGTATTGATGTCGCCCAAGGTAAATATGTTCAATTCGTTGATTCTGACGATTATCTTGAGCCCAATGTGTTGAGAACGTTGGTGGATAAGATGGAAACAGACAACTTGGATGTCTTGCGCTTCAATTATCAAAACGTGAATAGTCGCTATCGGGTATTTGAACCTAATAAGGCAAGTAAACCTTTTGCTGACTATAGAGACGAAGTGTGTGATGGACTGACCTTTTTGAACGAACGACTGGGTTATGCCTGCTATGCTTGTCAGTTCATGGTCCGGCGGGAATTACTGCTGACCTGTACTTTTAAAGAAGGCATCTATTTTGAGGATACTGAATGGGCGCCACGACTCTTGCTGCAATCGGAGAGAGTGGCTTCTACAACGTTGATGGTGTATAACTATTTGATGCGCGTTGGCTCAATTACAAAAAGTACGAATGAAGAGAAGAAAAAAAAGCTTTTGAATGACGAGCTGTTTTTGATAGATGCTTTGAAAAAGCAGATGACTGGTGTGGAAGATAAGAGGTGGTTCGAGGGGATGATTGCGCAAATTGCGCTTGCAATAGTTGGTATTGTGAGCAAAAACTTTTATGCCAATAGAAAATGGTATTTGAGAGAGTTGTTGTCAAAAAAGATTTTTCCTTTATCAGTTTACCAAAGTACACCAGGAGCTCGTAGGAAGATTCGATTGGCTAATCTATCTGTTGGTTTACTGTGTTTTATCCTGCATTTCAGATGAAAAAGATATTACTTGTATTTGGCACCCGTCCCGAAGCCATCAAAATGGCTCCGTTGGTCCATGAATTCAAAAAGCATTCTGATCAATTTGAAACATTGGTATGTGTGACAGGGCAACATCGCGAGATGTTGGATCAGGTGCTGGAACTGTTCCAAATTGTTTCTGATGTGGATTTGAACATCATGAAAAGCGGACAGGATTTGTATGATGTTACCAGTCGTGTGCTGCTGGGAATGCGGGACGTGCTTAAAAAGTTGGCACCTGATGTGGTGCTGGTGCATGGCGATACTACAACTTCCATGGCGGCTGCATTGGCAGCGTTCTATCAGCAGATTCCTGTGGGACATGTGGAGGCGGGACTTCGTACGGGGAATATCTATAGTCCCTGGCCTGAAGAAATGAACCGTTTGATGACGGGAAGAATAGCCTCCTATCATTTTTCGCCCACACCGCTTTCAAAACAAAATTTGCTGAAAGAAAATGTGAACGCTGAGCATATCTTCATCACAGGTAATACAGTGATTGATGCATTGCATTGGGTGGTCAATAAGATTCATTCGGAACAAGGAATACGTGACTCTTTGCATCAATGCATTGTGGATTACGGTTATGACACAGATAGATTGGTCAATGGTAAACGATTAGTGCTGATTACAGGTCACCGAAGGGAGAATTTTGGAGATGGTTTTTTGAATATTTGTCATGCGATAAAAACCTTGTCTGAGCACTATCCGGAAGTAGATTTCGTCTATCCAGTGCATTTGAATCCCAATGTCAGGAAACCCGTTATGGAGATTTTGAAGGACTGTTCCGATAATGTGTTTTTGATTGATCCATTGCAATATCTTCCTTTTGTATATTTGATGGAGCAATCCTATCTGATTTTGACGGATAGTGGTGGTATTCAGGAGGAAGCCCCTGGATTGGGCAAGCCTGTTTTGGTGATGCGCGACACAACGGAACGCCCTGAAGCGGTGGAGGCGGGTACGGTTTTGCTGGTTGGTGCTGATCGGGAGAGAATCGAAAAGGGTGTGTCCCAATTGTTAGAAGATGAGGTTCTGTATCAAAGAATGAGCGAAGCAACTAACCCGTATGGTGATGGCCATGCATGTGAAAGAATTGTAGAGGTTTTGAAGGCATATTGAAATGATTACCGATAAAGAGACCTTGGCGTTCTATTTGGCCGCAGATAAGTTTGCTTTGGGGAAGAAAAGAAAAGCCCCTAGGCTTTTATCTGATGAGATTTGGAAATTCCAGATCTTGCTTCGCAAATGCGAGTATTATAAGAATACAAATAATCACTCGTTACAATCTTAATTACGAGGTTTAGATTTCACAGATGGTCTGTGAAACTTGGATTTAGCATTCCGCTGAATTGTTTAGGCCCAGGAATGAAAATTAACCATATAGGAACCGTTATCATCAATGGGAATTCGCATATTGGTAAGTGGTGCGATATTCATCCTGGAGTTTGTGTGGGATGCAATCCTGTATTATCCGAAGGTGGGTTAGTTAAAAACAATGTGCCTACTATTGGTGATTTTGTTTATCTTGGGCCAGGTGCCAAGTTGTTTGGTGATATTGTAGTTGGCGATTGTGTTATGGTGGGTGCTAATGCTGTTGTTAACAAAAATGTCGATAGTGATAGAATCGTATATGGAAATCCTATGGTTTTGAAAGAAAACCATCATAAAAATGCAACTACTGCAAGCAGGGATTTTGAGCGATCATTTATTGAATTACATCCTCAATTTGAAAAGTACTTACGATGATTCCAAAAAGAATCCATTATTGTTGGTTCGGACGCGGACCTATGTCAGGATTGGCGCTGAGATGCATTGAATCGTGGCATAAATATATGCCCGATTGGGAATATAAACTTTGGAATGAAGATAATTTTGATATTCAATCCGTACCATATGTGAAAGAAGCCTACGAGTCTCGAAAGTTTGCCTTTGTGACGGATTATGTGCGTCTATGGGCATTGTTTACGGAAGGTGGTGTTTATATGGATACTGATGTGGAGATTTTGAAACCTTTGGATGACCTCATGAATTTGACTGCGTTTACAGGTTATGAAGGCAGCAAATATCAACCTCCAGTTACCGGTTTAATGGCAAGTGCCGCTCATGGTGAATGGGTAAAAGAACAGCTGGACTCCTATATAGGCGTCCATTTTATCAAAGAAGATGGAAGCCTGGATCTGACAACAAATACAGTGCGTATTTCAAGAATAATGAAGGACAATGGTTTTGTTCAAGATGGTAAATATCATGTTTATAAGGATTTGCATGTGTTTCCAACGGATTATTTCTGTCCAAGACAAACTACTGGTGAGTTTTTAAAAA
>JAEEGL012926977.1_pt1 | contig 10836 bp, 10 predicted proteins | sample 9134231 | NCBI WGS metagenome assembly JAEEGL01 (sample SAMN16246548, study PRJNA631951) | gut metagenome | biome: gut microbiome; feature: rumen; material: fiber-attached | host: Bos | place: Iran: Karaj | collected 2018-10
ATCAACATCGTGTGAGAGTACTTCAAGATCTCGCCTGAGCAGATGGCCCTTAAGACGCGCAAGCGTCAGGTGGTGCAGGCCCGCCAGATCGCCATGTACCTGGCCAAGAAATACTCTAACGCCAGCCTCGCCGCCATCGGACAGCAGTGCGGCAAGAAAGACCACGCCACCGTGCACCACGCCTGCAAGACCATCGCGAACCAACTGGAGACCGACAAGCAGTTTAAGGTGATGTTTGCCGACATCGAGAAGAAAATCGCCTTGCAATAATCCCTATGACCAACAATTTCGGAAAACTCTATCTCGTGCCCAACCTACTTGGTGCCACGAAACCCGAGCAAGTCATTCCTGCCGGCACGCTCGACATCGTCAGACGGCTGAAACACTTCGTCGTGGAGAACACGCGCACCTCGCGCCGTGTGTTGAGCCGCATCGGGATGGACTGCGCTATCGACGACATCGAGTTCATCGAGCTTGACAAGCACAACGCCCGCAACCTCGACCTCATGGAGCACCTCGGCGCCTGCCTGCAAGGCGAGGACATGGGGCTCATGTCGGAGGCTGGCACGCCCTGCGTCGCCGACCCCGGGGCTTTGGTGGTGGACTTGGCCCACTCCGCTGGCATACAGGTGATTCCTTTGGTCGGCCCCAATGCCATGATTCTCGCTTTGATGGCTTCGGGCTTCAACGGGCAGTCCTTCGCTTTCCATGGCTACCTGCCCATCAAGAGTCCCGAGCGGCAGAACGCCATCAAGGACTTGGAGCGGAGGTCGGCGGCCAACAACGAGACGGAGCTGTTCATCGAGACGCCTTTCCGCAACAACGCCATGCTGCAGGACCTCTGCAAGAACCTCCACCCTGCCACGCGCGTCTGCGTCGCCTGCAACCTCACCTGCGACGACGAGCTCATCATCAGCCAGAGCATCGGGGAATGGAAGAATTACAAGGGCGATTTAAACAAAAAGCCCGCTGTGTTTTTGGTTTACAGCGAGCCGAGGAGAAGCTTTAAATATCATAAATGATCAATCTCTAGATTGCTTCGTTCCTCGCAATGACGCAAAGCGTGTTCGTGACGTCATTGCGAGGAGGCACGACGAAGCAATCCATTATTGTATCTTTAAAACTCTATGAATTTGCAAGGAAAGCCGCCAGTTGGGATGGGCTTTCACGGCCTCCACACAGGCCTTCATGTTGGCTTGGCGTTGAACTTCGTCTTCACAAAAACACGGTTGCAAGAAACGATATCGGGCTTCAATGTCCTTATATTGCGCCAAATCCTGACCAAGAAAGACCACCTTCAACTCATCGCAACGCGTCAACACGCAAGGCTCCGCGCCGCCGCCTTCAAAAGCGGTTTTGGGAGACAGCGTCACCCAATCCAAGTTGCCGGGCAGAGTTCGTGTGCCGTTGGTCTCGATAGTGATGAACTTGCCTGTCTTCTGCTTCAGTTCCGTCACAAAAGCCTCGTCAATGAAGAGGGACGGCTCACCGCCGGTCAGGACAAGCAACGGGGCATTCGGATATTTGTTCACCTCGTCAACAATCTCTTGTAGCGACATCCTCTCCCCTGCTTGGTGCTGCGTGTCACAAAAGGCACAATGCAGGTTGCAGCCGCTGAAGCGCACGAAGACGGCAGGCGTTCCGCTGTGGAAGCCTTCGCTTTGAAGAGAATAGAATATTTCGTTGATACGATACATTTTTCTGGATTGCTTCGTTCCTCGCAATGACGCGAAGCTTGTCAATCAAAGATTTGCGGGGCGTCATCCTTGATGTAGGAGGCCTTGTTGTCGCGTGACTCCCACACATCGGCGCGGTAACAGTTCGGGACGGTATCCACAATCCATTTGGCCAGATTCTCGGCCGTCGGGTTGAAGTCAAGGACATCGTTGATATTGGTATGGTCGATCTTGCCATGAATCAAGCGCTTGATCTCGGTGAAGTCGCACACCATGCCGTTGCTGTCCAACTTCTCGGCGCGGCAATACACGTTGATCTTCCAGTTGTGGCCGTGCAGGTTCTCGCACTTGCTCTCGTAGTCGAGGTAAAGCTGATGGCAGGCGGATATTTCTAGGGTTTTACGGACGTAATACATTTTTTCAGTTGATAGTTGATAGTTGAAAATTGACAGTTGTTGCAGGTCGTTGAACTTGTCGAAACGCCGTTACTATCAGTCGGCCCTTCGACAGGCTCAGGGACCTTGGATTTATGATTCGTATTCGGTGTGGTCTTCGATGCCGGCGGCGCGTAGGGCATCGATACGTTCGCGGCAGGTGCCGCATTTGCCGCAGTGCTTCTCACCGCCTTTGTAGCAGGAATAGGTCTCTGCGTAGTCCAAGCCCAAGGCCTTGCCATGCTCAGCGATTTCCTTCTTGCTCAGGTAAGTGTAAGGGGCCCACACTGTGATGTTCTCGTAGGTTCCTGCCGACATAGCCTCCGACATGGCGTTGACGAAGCCCGGACGGCAGTCGGGATAGATGGAGTGGTCGCCTGCATGGTTGGCAATCATCACGCGTTTCAGACCGTTGCTCTCAGCGATACCCGCGGCGATGGCGAGCATGATGCCGTTGCGGAAAGGCACCACCGTCGACTTCATGTTCTCGTCGTCGTAGTTGCCTTCCGGGATGTCGTCGGCCGTCATCAGCAGAGCGCTCTTGAAATAGCGGTGCATGAACTCCAAGGGGACGATGATATGCTTGATGCCCAGACGCTGGCAATGCGTCACGGCACACACACGCTCACGACCGTTTTGGGTGGAGCCATAGTCGAAGGTGATGGCCAAAGCGATTTCGTCCTTGTATTCGTAGAGCATGGTTGTCGAATCCATGCCACCCGATATGATAATCACCGCATCCTTCATTTTTTAGTTGAGAGTTTAGTGTTCAGAGTTTAGAGTCAGTTGAAAGTTGAGAGTTGAGAGTTGATAGTTCAAAGTTACGAGGTATGGAAGCTGGCCATGAGGCGTTGCTTGACCATGTCCTGATGCTCGGCGTCGCCGTAGTTAGCGAAGGGCTTGATGGAGATGCCGCCACGGGGGTTGAACAGGCCGATGACCTCCAGGTATTTGGGGTCCATCAGCTTGACCAGGTCCTTCATGATGATGTTGACGCAGTCCTCGTGGAAGTCGCCGTGGTTACGGAAGCTGAAGAGGTAGAGCTTCAGACTCTTGCTCTCCACCATCAGCGTACGCGGGATGTAGTTGATGATCAGATGGCCGAAGTCGGGCTGGCCCGTCTTAGGGCACAGCGAGGTAAACTCGGGGCAATCCAAAGTCACGAGATACTCGTTCTCAGGATGCTTGTTCTCAAACGTCTCCAGCACCTCGGGCGTATAGTCGTAGCTGTACTGCGTGTTCTGGTTGCCCAGCAACGTGACGCCTTTCAGTTCTTGTTCGTTTCTTGACATAGGGTATAATTTTGCCGCAAAATTAGCAAAATGTTTGCTATAGGCACGGAAAAAATATATACTTTTGCTACCCAAAACCACCCATAGGCAACTATTAACAATTATTCAATATCATTATGAAAAGACGTTTTATCCTATTCCTGGCAACCAGCATCTTCTGCTGTTGCCTCGCGGCATCCTGCGATTCGAACAAATCAGGATCTGCCCAACTTTCAAAAGACATCATCATCCTCTATGAGAACGACGTGCACTGTGGCGTTGACGGATACGCCAATTTCGCTGCCCTCAAGGAAGAGATGAAAGCATCGCACAAGTTCGTCACCGTGGTCTCCAACGGCGATTTCGTCCAAGGCGGCAGCTTAGGCGCCTCCTCTCACGGACGTAACATCATCAACATCATGAATGAAGTCGGCTACGACTACGTCACCCTTGGCAACCATGAGTTTGACTATGGCATCCCCCGTCAGATGGAACTCATGGAAGAGCTCAATGCCGAGTGCCTCTGCTGCAACTTCAAGGACCTCAGGACGGACAAACAGATTTACGATCCTTACCACATCGTCAACTACGACGGTTTCGATGTGGCCTTCATCGGCATGTCGACTCCCTACACGATCAACTCTTCCACGCCTACCTATTTCAAGGACGAGGAAGGCAACTTCGTGTATAGCTTCTGCATCGACAACTTCTATGACGTCGTCCAAAACGCCGTCAATTCTGCCAGAGCGGAAGGCGCTGATTTCGTCGTGGTCCTCTCCCACCTCGGCGACGAAGACGAAGGCGAAGGCGGCATCAACTCACCCAGCATGATTGAAAACACCTACGGCATCGACATCGTCCTTGACGGACACTCCCACAGCGTGATTCTCGACAGCATCGTCAAGAACAAGAACGGCGAGGATGTGACCCTGACCTCCACGGGCACCAAGTTCCAATACATGGGCAGGCTCACCATCAGTCCCGACGGCACCTTCAAGACCGAGCTCATCCCCACCGAGACGTACACGAAACAAGAGCCGAATGTGCTTAGGGTCATCGAAGACATCAAGGAAGGCTACAAGAAAGTCGCCGAGATGGTCATCTTCAACAGCGATGTCAAGCTGGCTGCCTATGACGACCAAAACAACCGTCTTGTTCGTTGTCAGGAAACCAACATCGGCAACTTCTGCGCCGACGCCTACAGAACAGTGTTCGGCACCGACATCGCCTTCCTCGGCGGCGGCAGCATCAGGGCCGACCTCCCGCAAGGCGACGTGACCTTCAACGACATCTACACCATGTTCCCCTTCGAGAACGGCACCTGCAAGGGCGAATGCACCGGCGAGCTGCTGCTCGACATCCTCGAGTTCTCCGTTTCCATCGCCCCTGGTGAGTTCGGTGGCTTCCAGCAGGTCTCCGGCCTCAGGTTTGAATACGACTCCAGCATCCCCTCTCCCGTGGTCTATGACGCCGACCACAGCTTTGCCGGCGTTGACGGCAAGCGCCGCGTCAAGAAGGTGGAGATCCTGAACCAAGAGACTGGAAAGTATGAGCCTCTCGACCCCAAGAAGACTTATACCTTCGCGGCTTCCAGCTATATCGCCCTCGACCATGGCGACGGCTTCGCGATGATGAGCCGCTGCACCAACATTCAGGATGCAGGCATCCTCGACACCGACATCATCCAGAACTTCCTGGAAAACTACAAGGACAATCACGTCGGCACCGAATATGCTGGTCCCGAAGGCCGCATCAAGGATATCCGCAAGAAATAAGACCTTCTGATTGCTATCGCGCACAACTTAGTGTGCAAAAAATGTAGGGCTGCCATAATCGATGACAGCCCTACATTTATTTTATATTGATTCTCAGCACCCCTGCGTGGCGCGTTCCAGCCGCTTCATGATGGAGAAGATGAACACGGCAGAGAGCAGGCATAGCACGACGAGCACGCCCCAGACCATCCATAGTGGCATACCCGTACCCCAGATGCGGGCGATGACGCTGGTGAGGTAGTTGCCGATGGCGGTGACGCAGAACCACATGCCCATCATCATGCCCTTGTACTTGGGCGGCGCCACCTTCGTGACGAAGGAAATGCCGATGGGACTCAATAGCAGCTCGGCGAAGGTCAGCACGAAGTAGGTACTGATGAGCCAGTTGGGGGAGACCAGCGTGCTACTCACACCACCTTGGGCCTTCAGCTCGGCGGGACTCGCCAAGGAGAACGAGCAGACCACCAGGATGAGGAAACCGAGGGCAGCCACGATCATACCCATGCCAATCTTACGAGGCGAGGAAGGCTCCTTGCCTTTCTTCGCCAAGGCGCCGAAGACCGCCATTGAGACGGGTGTCAAGGCGACCACGAAGAATGGGTTGAACTGCTGGAACTGCTGCGGCAAAATGCTGATCGGGTCGGCCATGCCAAGATACAAGGCGATGGCGCCTGCCCATAGTAGCACCGTTACGATGCCACAAATCAGTTTGTTGCGTTTCGTCTCAGACTGGAAGACACCAAACAGTGTATAGACCGAGATGGCTATCAATGTCAGCGACCAAATGTTGAAACCGATACGCGTAAAGCCCGTCGCCGAGCTTTGCGTGTAGTCGCGGGCGAAGTAAGTCAGGCAGAGGCCGGCTTGCTGGAACGACATCCAGAAGAAGATGACCACGGCGAAGACCATCACCAAAGCCGTGATGCGCTCACGGGTTTGTTCCTTGGAGAGTTCTGTCACATTCACGGTGGTGCTTTCCATCGCCTTGGCTTGCTTGGTGTTGACATCAGCATGCTTGAACCACTTGCGGCAGCCCAAGTAGATGGCCATAGAGAGGATCAATGAGATGCATGCCACGCCGAAGCCGTAGTTGTAGGCACCCGACAAGGCGTTGATGTAGTCGTTAGCAAAGCCTGCAAGGTTGGAGATGTCGCCACCTTGCTGCACTGCCAAGGCCTCGAAGGTAGCACGCGCTTCCTCTGTGATGGTGCCGTCGAGGTATTGGTGCGCCAAAGATGGAATCTGCGGCACATAGCTGAAGCCTGCCTTACCCAAGAAGAGGTCCGTCACCTTGGTGGCAGCCATGGGGGCGAACATCGAGCCGATGTTGATGGCCATGTAGAACAGGCTGAAGCCGTTGTCGCGGAAGGCGCTGTATTTCGCCTCATCGTAGAGGTTGCCCACCATCACCTGCAGGTTGCCCTTAAACAGGCCCGTGCCGATGGCGATGAGTGCCAAAGCGGAGAACATGGTGACTTTGGCCGTGGTGGTCGCCATCGGCACCGCCAGCAGCAGGTAACCGAGGAACATGACCACGATGCCGGTCTTCACCATCTTGCCATAGCCGAAGCGGTCGGCCAGCATACCACCGATGAGAGGCATGAAATAGACGCAACCAAGGAAGATGCCGTAGATGTTACCAGCTTGTGCCTCGTTGTAGCCGAACTTGGCCTGCAAGAAAAGCACGAAGATGGCCAACATAGTATAATAGCCAAAGCGCTCGCCCGTGTTGGCGAGAGCGAGTGCGTATAAACCTTTAGGATGTCCTTTGAACATAACTTTGTTTTTAAAGAAAAAGGCTTGCAAACGCAAGCCTTTTTCGTGCATTATTGTATTTCAATTATTTAGCTACTCTTTCAAGCCATTTTAGCATGCCGAGCATAATCGACATCGAAACGAGGCAGATCAAGGCGAACACACCCCATGTCATCCACTGGTGCGGGAAGGCGTTCAGCATTCTCACGCCGAGGAAGATAAGCAGGTTACCGATGGCGGTGGCTGACAGCCACAAGCCTTGGCACATACCCACCATATGGCGCGGTGCGATCTTGGAGACGAACGACAGTCCCAGAGGCGAGATGAACAGCTCGGCCACTGTGAGGAAGAAATAGGTGACAATCATCACCCACGGACCCGTCTTCATCGCATCCTTTTCAACCTCGGAAAGGGCCTTGAACTCATTGCCAGACGGATAATTGTGCGCCACGGCAATGATGATCAAGAAGATGTAAGCGCAAGCGGCAATGAACATACCAAGCGCGATCTTCTTAGGTGTAGAGACTTCCTTGCCCTTGCGAGCCAACGAGGCGAAAATCCACATGATGACAGGTGTCAACACGATGACGAAGAACGGGTTGATGAATTGCAGAATTTCAGGCGGCAGACCACCCTTAGCTTGGTCGGTGACAACGAAGTCACGGGCAAAGATGGAGAGCGACTGGGCGTTCTGGTGGAACGAGAGCCAGAAGAACACTGCGATACCAAGAACGGCATACAAGGCAGCCATACGCTGCTTGATTTCCTTGGCGTCGGCCTGACGCTCGGCTTCCGTATACTCTTGCACACTGGCTTTTTCTTTCTTCACCGGGTTCGGCAGCTTGTGACGGACGGCGACGAAGATAGCCAAAGAGATCAGCATGGCGATCACAGAAACGATGAAGGAGTAGTGAACGCCGGTGTTGTACACATGCAGGTAGTTCTGGCAGAAAGCCGCGAGGTTGTCGGTGGCGCCAGAGAAGCTTTGCGAAAGGGCGTTGAGGTTGTCCATATCGTTACCTTCCATGGTGCCCATGATGAACTTGTGGCACAGACGCGGGAGGTCAGCGTTATAGATCAAATCTTTGGTCTTCAGGTACCAGTCACGGATGAGGGGAGCCACAAACGGGGCGATCACACCACCGATGTTGATGAACACGTAGAAAATCTGGAAACCGCTGTCGCGCTTCTCCTTGGCTGCCGCAAGCGCCTCGGGGCCTTCCTTGGCCGCCTCGGCCTCGAAGTCGTCGTACAACTGACCCACAATGGCTTGCAGGTTGCCCTTGAAGAGACCGTTACCGCAGGCGATGAGCAGCAAAGCAATCATTGCGATGATAAAGGGCCACGACATGGCGTTGCCTCCATCACTGAACACAGGGATTGACAGCAGGCCATAACCAAGGGCCATCACAATGATACCCGTGATGATGGTCTTCTTGTAGTTCTGCGAGCGGTCGGCGATGATACCACCAGGAAGCGCCAGCACATAAATCAAGAAATAGAACACACCAAAAATGAGGCCCGACGTTCCGTCGGAGAGACCGAACTTGGAGCAGATGAACAGCACCAAGACGGCGTTCATGATGTAGTAGCCGAAGCGCTCGCCCATGTTACTCAAGGCGGCGGCAATCAAGCCTTTAGGATGTTCTTTCTTGGCCTTGTTCAAGTAGAACACCAAGAAAGGAATGACAACAATCAAGACAATGAAGAATACCATCATCGTCCTATGTTCTTGCCATAGAGTTGCTAATGTACCCATAATTGTGATTTTTAATGATTATTGAATTTTAAATTGATTTCTCGTTTTCCTACAGCGGACAAAGATAAGTAAAAATGTGTTGCACTCGCAAAATAGGCGAAAAAGTTTACCCGACCGGCTCAGGTTGAGGACGATTGTCATAGGGCTCGACAAGCATCTCCGGATGCTCAAGAATCATCTTCATGTCATCCAATGCCTTGACAAGATAGAAGCCGTCACAAAACCTTTCGTCCATCAGAATACCGACAGGCAACACTTTTGCCACTTCGAGTTGCCCTTGGTTGACAACAGGTTCCATACTTTCCTTACCCATAGCGAAAAACATACCCGTTGTGCCAAACTCATAAGCGTGATGGAAGATGGCAGGACCCTTGATGGACTTCAGATTGGTGACAAAATACGTGGTGTGGAACGGGCTCAAGTCCAGAATGGCCTTGGGCAACATGCCATGCTTGTCCAAGAGTTTGATCGTCCCCACCAGGAACTTGATCATGAAGTTGGGCGTCACCGTCAGCAGGCGGGCCAAGCGCTCCGTGCCATTGTTGGCCTCTGACTTGGCGTTCTCCTTCACGGCGTTGTCGATTTGTTCCTTCACATCATAGATAGACTCGTTGCCGTTGAACTCCAGTTTCACCAACGACTCTGGGGAATCAAGCTTCATCTCTTTCTTGACCACGAAAGAGAATCCGATACTGTTGCGCTCAAAAATCCGGCCGTTCATGATGAAACGCTTCAGCCAGGGATACATCGCCGTGATACGCACCAAGCCTGCCATCAGGATATGCATATAGGTGAACTTGTATCCTTTCTCGTTCTGCGTTTTAATAAAATCATCCAAAGGTTCGCACCGGAAACCGTATTTGCACATATTTTGGGCGTCATAGCGGTGGTTCATGATATGGGGAACAATCTTTGAGATGGGATCGATTCCTTTCACTCGCTTGCCGTCTGCTCTTAAACCAAACATAAGTGTTACTGCTAAAATCGGGTGCAAAAATAGGAAATATGTACGGACTTACGCGAAAAAAAACTACTTTTGCAGCTTGTTTTGAAAGCAAACTTCAACAGTCAACAACCCAACAGCATAATGGAAATCAGCAGCAAATACAGCCCTTCGGAAGTTGAAGGCAAATGGTACGAGCATTGGATGGACAAGAACTACTTCCACTCCACCCCCGACGAACGTGAACCCTATACCATAGTGATCCCGCCGCCGAATGTGACCGGCGTGCTCCACATGGGCCACATGATGAACAACACAATCCAGGATATCCTCATCCGTCGCGCCCGTATGCAAGGCAAGAACGCCTGCTGGGTGCCCGGCACCGACCACGCCTCCATCGCCACCGAAGCCAAGGTGGTGAACAAGTTGGCGCAACAAGGCATCAAGAAGACCGACATCGGTCGCGAAGAGTTCCTCAAGCACGCTTGGGACTGGACCCACGAGCATGGTGGCATCATCCTCAAGCAGTTGCGTCGCCTCGGCTGCTCCTGCGACTGGGAACGCACCTCGTTCACCATGGACGACATCCGCTCGAAGAGCGTCATCCGCGCCTTCGTCGACCTCTACAACAAGGGTCTGATTTACCGCGGCGTGCGTATGGTCAACTGGGACCCCAAAGCCCTGACCGCCTTGAGCGACGAGGAAGTGATTTTCAAAGACGAGCACAGCCATCTGTTCTACCTGCGTTACTACCTCCATGAGGACGACGGCACAGGCGCCACGGGTGCTGAAGGTGAGATTATCCACACCGACGAGAAAGGTCGCCGTTACGCAGTGGTGGCCACCACACGTCCCGAAACCATCATGGGTGATACCGCCATGTGCATCAACCCCGCCGACCCGAAGAACCAATGGCTGCGTGGCAAGAAAGTCGTGGTGCCACTGGTCAACCGCGTCATCCCCGTCATCGAGGACGACTATGTCGACATCGAGTTCGGTACCGGCTGTCTGAAGGTCACCCCTGCACACGATGTGAACGACTACATGCTCGGCGAGAAGCACAACCTGCAAAGCATCAATATCTTCAACGATGACGCCACTTTGAGCGAAGCCGCTGGCATGTACATCGGCATGAGCCGCGAGGACTGCCGCAAGCAGATCATCATCGACATGAAGGAAGCTGGACTGCTGGAGAAGATCGAGGACTATAATAATAAGGTGGG
>JAEEGL015453889.1_pt1 | contig 10836 bp, 10 predicted proteins | sample 9134231 | NCBI WGS metagenome assembly JAEEGL01 (sample SAMN16246548, study PRJNA631951) | gut metagenome | biome: gut microbiome; feature: rumen; material: fiber-attached | host: Bos | place: Iran: Karaj | collected 2018-10
CTGTGCTTACTCCTATATGGCCCTTGTGCCCGTGATCCAGCCGTTCATCATGCGTCTGCTCACCACGAAGAAGGGGCGCGTCATCAAGATGAAACCCGGTCGTGAGGTCAGTCAGACGGAGCGTATCCTCTTCCCCATCATCGGTCTGTTGCTGACGACGTTCATTGTGCCATCGGGCCTGCCCCTGCTAGGTAGGCTGTTCTTCGGCAACCTGCTGAAGGAGAGCGGCAAAACTACACGTCTGGCGAAGACTGCCGGTGCTGCCCTGAATGACATCGTCGTGATGCTGCTTGGTCTGACCGTCGGCTGCTCGACACAGGCTTCGGAGTTCCTGACGTTCAACACCATCAAGATATTCGCCCTCGGTGCCATGGCCTTCATGATTGCCACAGCCTCGGGTGTCTGCTTTGTGAAGATCATGAACCTCTTCCTGCCAGAAGGCAAGAAGCTGAACCCGCTGATCGGTAATGCCGGTGTGTCAGCTGTTCCGATGGCCGCACGTATCAGTAACAACCTCGGACTGGAGTACGACCGCCACAACTTCCTGCTGATGCACGCCATGGGTCCGAATGTGGCCGGTGTGATCGGCAGTGCCGTCGCTGCAGGTGCATTGCTCGGATTCCTGTCGTAAACGGCATGATGCAGGGACGACCCAAAATAGCCATCATCGACCCCAACACCCTCTCGGCATTGGGGTTGAGACAGATACTTCAGAACGTGATGCCAATCATGGAGGTAGAGATATTCGGTTCTCTCCTCGAGCTGCAGGCCAACGATCCGGAGTCGTTCTATCATTACTTCGTTGCGATGAACACGGTGATTGAGAACCGTGCTTTCTTCTCCGAACACCGGCGCAAGACCATCGTGCTCACGCTGTCGCTGGACAGTGCCTCGCAGCTGTCAGAGTTCCACAGCCTCTGCATCAACGTCCCGGAAAAGGAGCTGGTGCGATCGCTGTTGTCACTTGAACAGCATGCCCACAGCCATGGGCGCAACCTGCCCACGATGCCGAGGGTGCTGCAGCAGAAGGTGCTCTCCGACCGTGAGATCGAGGTGATGTCGCTGATCGTTCAGGGCTATATCAACAAGGAGATTGCCGAGAAGCTGAACATCGCGCTTGCTACCGTGGTCACTCATCGCAAGAACATCATGGACAAACTGGGGTTCAAAAGTGTGTCCGCCCTCACAATATACGCCGTGATGCATGGATATGTAGACATCAACAACATATAATATAAAATGAGTCATACCCTCAAACAGATATCATTTGAAAACGCCCGTGCCGAAGTCTTCTGCTACGACAACGGCACAGAGGTAAGAGAATACCAGACAATGATACACGTCAGCCGGCAAGGGCTGCCGTTCTCGAAACAGCTGGAGGCAGTGCAGAATGCCTACAGCCAACTCATCGCGACACATCTTCCCGGTGCACAGGCCGTCTTCAAGCGCTATTTCCTCAGCGACGCAGCCAACCAGCAGGATGAAGTGATCGTAGGCGACGTGACCGACTGCGCCAAGAGCATCATCCAACAGGCACCGCTCGACGGCACGAAGATTGCCCTCTGGTGCTATCTGATGACCGGTGTACAGACAGGCCTCACCAATGCCGGGCTCTATACCGTCACTCACGGTGCGTTCAAGCATCTTTGGAACGGCAGCGCCCATAACCTCGCCGCCAACTCCGAATACCAGACACGCCTGCTCTTCAACGAATACAACATGCAGCTGCTTGAAGAGGGCTGTACGCTCGAAGCCAACTGCATCCGCACCTGGCTCTTCGTCAACGATATCGACCTGAACTACGGTGGTGTGGTGCGTGCCCGCAATCAGGTGTTCTTCACCCAGGGACTGACCGTCAACACCCATTTCATCGCCTCTACAGGCATCGGTGGCCGACAGTCGGATCCCAACGTGCTCTGTCAGATGGACAACTACGCCATCGCAGGCATCCGGAAGGAACAGATCCACTACCTCTATGCACCGACACACCTCAACCGCACCAGCGACTACGGTGTGAGCTTCGAGCGTGGCACCTACATCGACTATGCCGACCGTCGCCATGTGATTATCTCCGGTACGGCATCTATCAATAACAAGGGTGAGGTGACGCATGCCAAGGACATTGTGAAACAGACCCAGCGCATGTGGGAGAATGTGGAGGCCCTGTTAAAGGAGGCCGACTGCACTTATGACAATGTCTGCGAGATGGTGGTCTATCTGCGTGATGTGGCTGACTACCAGATTGTCAGCGACCTCTACAAGGAGCGTTTCCCCGGCAGGCCCTACGTCATCGTCCACGCACCCGTCTGCCGGCCCGGCTGGCTCGTGGAGATGGAATGCATGGCCGTCAAGACCGTGAACAACCCCACCCTGCCGGCATTCTAAGAAGAGTTACAGACTTGCTGCGAGAAACTTGCGGCAGACCTCTACGGGAAGACCACGACGACGGGCATAGTCCTGCAACTGGTCTTCCCCTATTTTTCCTATAGGGAAATAATGCGATGCCGGATGCGCCATCATCAGTCCAGAGACACTGGCATGAGGCTTCATCGCCCCACTCTCCGTGAGACGGATGCCTATCTGTCGCATGTCGAGTACGGCATCGATGAGGAAATTAAAACTGGTATCAGGCAGCGAGGGATAGCCCACGGCAGGCCGGATACCCTGAAAACGCTCTACATGGAGGTCGGAGATTGAAAGGTTTTCGTCGGGCGCATAGCCCCAATAGCGTTTGCGGGTCTCTTCGTGCAGACGCTCGGCAGTGGCCTCAGCTAGACGGTCGGCCAACAGCTGCATCATCATCTTGTCGTAAGGGTCTGCGTCGAAGTCTGTCTCAAAGCCATGAAAGACACTGGTAGCAAACAGCCCGATCTTATCGTCGGCAGGCGCAATGAAATCGGAGAGACAGAGGAAATCGGAGCCCGGCTGTTGCTGACGGAGGAAAGGAAGGACCACTGTCTGACTGTCCGAAGTGTGGATGATGATATCGTCGCCTTTGCTATAGGCATCGAAGATACGCAGAAGCGCGTAGCACTGATACCTGTCCCCCACCCTTTCGAGCGCAGCCTCAGCCTCACGACGGAGATTCAGCTTCTCCTCATCAGACCTGCTGCTGACGCCCCAGGCATAATAGAAATAGACCCAGTTGATATAGGGGACAACCTCGGAAATGCTATAGGTGATTTTCATCGGAACGCAACGGGCTGACCAATATAATCCGTATCCACCTTGCCGTCACAATAGACGGAGTGGCCATTGCAGAGCGTACGCTCCACCCGCCAGAGATACATGTGTCCCTCCATCGGACTCCACCCGCAACGGCTCTGGATGATATTCTTCGTGCACACCCACCCCGTATTTGGACGCAGGATGACAAGATCCGCCTGATAACCCTCACGGATGAATCCACGGTTACGCACCTCGAAGAGACGGGCAGGGTTATGACACATCAGTTCTACAAGACGCTCCAATGAGAGCACACCCTTGTCAACGAGTTCAAGCATCGTGACCAGCGAGAACTGTATCATCGGCATACCACTGGCAGCCCGCGCACAGCCTCCTTCCTTCTGCGAGAGCAGATGCGGCGCATGGTCAGTGCCTATCACGGCGATGCGTCCGTCGGTAAGGGCCTGTTGCAGCGCCTCACGGTCGCGTTCGGTCTTGATGGCGGGATTACACTTTATGCGGGTGCCGAGCGAGGGATAGTCGCGGTCGGAGAAATAGAGGTGGCTGACAGTTGCTTCAGCGGTGATAGGGGGGAATTGAGCGCTCCAGCTCTGCTGGCTTGCTACCGAAGGGACGCAAGAATTGAGTAATTCTAATTCTTTGGCGGTGGTGAGATGAGCGATGTGAAGACGGGCATGGTGTTTTTGAGCTAAGGACACAGCCAGACGGGTGCTCTCATAACAGGCGGCCTCGCTGCGGATCTCAGGATGATGAACCACTGCCGGGTCATCGCCATAACGCTGCTTCGCATCAGCCATATTCCGGTTGATGATGGCCGTGTCTTCACAATGCGTCATGATAGGCATGGGCGCAGAAGAGAAGATACGCTCCAATGCCTCACGGCGGTCGACAAGCATGTTCCCTGTCGAAGAACCCATGAAAAGTTTTATGCCAGGTATGCGATGCACATCGAGTCTGTCAAAGAGATCCGTATTGTCATTCGTCGCACCGAAGAAGAAACTGTAGTTCACATGACTCTTCTGCGAGGCAAGGACAAACTTCTCCTCCAGTGCCTCGATGGTCGTGGTCTGTGGAACGGTGTTGGGCATGTCGAAATAGGTGGTCACACCACCGGCAGCTGCCGCACGACTCTCACTGTCGATATCGGCCTTCTCCGTCAGTCCCGGCTCACGGAAATGCACATGGTCGTCAATGACACCCGGGATAACGAAACATCCCGAAGCATCGATGACCTCGTCGGCATCGGCTTCGGGACGAAAAATGCCCTTAACAATCTTACTTATCTTAGAATCTTCAATGACGATCGCGCCATCAAATGACTTGCCTTCATTGACAATCGTTGCTCCCTGTATGACCGTCCTCATTGCTGCGGCACATTCGGAATGTTGGTCAGTGGAGCGTGGAGCGAGTCAGGAGCAATCTGAGGCTGCACGGGCTGCTGGGGCACCTGCTGCGGCACGACCTCATCGGCAAGACCATTCTGCTGAGCCTGGATGTCGTTGGCAATCTTGTAGTACTCCTTCACGTAGGCATCTTCCTTGAATTCCTTTGGTGCCTTGCTCATGATGTCCTCTATCTGAGGCGTGAGTACCGGGTAAGGATAGTTGCTGGTCATGATCATAAACACACCGGGACCGAGCACATTCTCAAAATTATCGACGATGAAGTTCGTCACCAGACTGTCTTCGCGCTGGGCGATTATCGCAGCCTCGATACTGAGCTGACGGTTGATGATGTCCTCGTCGATACCATCGAGCAGCATCTGACTCTGCTTGTGGGAGAGCTCGTTCATCTCATTGCTCAACTGAGTGTGGAGGGTTATAAACTCATACAGCTTATCGTTGAGCGGCGTACCGCTGACCTTCTGCCCGGCATTGTCGAGACGTATCTCTATCTCACCCTTCTCGACAACGATCGGCATGATGCTCTCATCGTCCATGAAAAGGCTGGCCATACGGACTGTGTCGAGCAGACCGGCAAAGCGGAACTTACCGTGAACGACGTCGCAAGAGTCGATATTTTTCAGTTCCTTGTCCTTAAACGCTTTGAGGTATAGCTTGCTGCCGTCCAGCGATGAGATGGATGATGAGCCCTGTATGTTATACGACTCCGCACACGACGTGAGAGCCAGGACCGTTATCAGTGCATATACGATTCTATTCATAAATTTTTCTTTTCGTCTGCAAATGTACTACGATATTGTGAAGAATAAAAATAAATTTGCGCATTTTAAAACAAATGCGCAAAGTTTTATAGTTTTTTTAAGATACATTGCCCTCTTTTTCCAGTTCATGACCGATTCTGTGCGAAGAATACAACTGCAGGATGGCCGCTATCAGGAGGACGATCACCCACTTGTTATACACATATTGTAGATAGTCCACCTGATTCAGATGAAGGAAATTCCCCATGTTGGCAAACATCAGGACCGCCGCCAACAAGAAGAGCACGTCGCTAATGATCATCATACGTCGCAGACGACGGATCACAAAGCTCTTGCCATCGTAACGCTGAAGCAGCTGCATGGCGGCAAAACAGATGGCGCCTATCGCGTATATATAGGATGCCCACGACCAGGCGAGCAGACTCGTACCGGCACCGATGACCATCATCAGGCCACCGAGAAGGAAGATGATGTTCTGCAACTTACTCAGCTGTCTCATTGGTAGCGAAGGTGTTTGTGGAACGCTCGTCATCGCTGAGCACGAAGATATCCTCATCGTCGGCCTTCATGAAATACCGCTCACGGGCGATTTTCTCCATCGCCTTGGGGTCGTTGTTCAGCCGACGGATCTGAGCCTGGTTCTTATCGTGCTGGGCATTGTACTTGTCAATCTCTTCCTGGAGTTCACTGATGCGCTCCTGATTCTTGATGTGACTCCACACGCTGTTCTCATCCAGGAAACCGATGATCGACAGGCCGATGACGCACACAAGCACGTACTTAAGGGCCCGCGCACGCAACACCTTAAGTCCGAATGCCTTTATATTATACAGTACTTTCATATCTGGCTGCAAAGTTAGCAAAAAGAAGTGAGACACAGAAAACGGAAAGTGAAAAGTTAGGGCCTTTAACTCCCTTTAACTCCTTTTGCTACTTAAACTCCCCAAAAAGTTGTATCTTTGCACCATCAAATTCAAAAAGAATATATGGAATACATCGTATCGGCCCGGAAATACCGTCCCACGACATTCGATACTGTCGTGGGTCAGGCAGCCCTTACCACGACGCTGAAGAATGCCGTGAAGAGCGGAAAACTGGCGCACGCCTACCTCTTCTGCGGTCCCCGAGGCGTGGGAAAGACCACCTGTGCACGTATCTTCGCCAAGGCAATCAACTGTCAGAACCCCACTGCCGACGGCGAGGCATGCAACGCGTGCGAGAGCTGTCAGTCGTTTAATGAACAGCGTTCGCTGAACATCTTCGAGCTTGACGCTGCCTCGAACAACTCCGTGGAGCACATCAAGACGCTCATGGAACAGACGCGCATCCCGCCACAGCTGGGGCGCTATAAGGTGTTTATCATCGACGAGGTGCACATGCTGTCCACGGCTGCCTTCAACGCGTTCCTGAAGACGCTCGAAGAACCACCCGCACACGTCATCTTCATCCTCGCCACCACAGAGAAACATAAGATCCTGCCCACCATCCTCTCCCGTTGTCAGATCTATGACTTCGAGCGCATGACGGTGAAGGGCACCATCGACCACCTGAAGTCCGTGGCTGAGAAGGAAGGCATCACCTACGAGGAAGAAGCCCTTGCGGTGATTGCCGAGAAAGCCGATGGTGGTATGCGCGATGCCCTGAGCATCTTCGACCAGGCGGCATCGTTCTGTCAGGGCAACATCACCTATCAGAAGGTGATAGAAGACCTGAACGTGCTCGACGCAGAGAACTACTTCAACATCATCGACCTCTCTATTAATAATAAGGTGAGCGACATCATGGTACTGTTGAACAGCGTCATCAACAAAGGCTTCGACGGTGGCCTCCTGATCCAGGGACTGGCCAAGCACGTGCGCAACGTGCTGATGGCAAAAGACCCGCAGACACTGCCACTGCTGGAGGTGAGCGACCAACAGCGCCAGCGCTATCAGGAACAGGCGAGGAAGGCCGACACGCGCTTCCTCTATCAGGCACTCCGCCTGATGAACCAGTGCGACATCAACTATCGCCAGTCATCGAACAAGCGTCTGCTCGTAGAGCTCACCCTCATCGAGATCGCGCAGATCACCCAGCCTGACGCCAATGATGGAAGCGCGGGGCGTCGCCCTAAGCGATTAAAATCCCTGTTTAAGAATCTGATGCAGCAGTCTCAGCCCAAGCCAACGGCCCCGCAGGTAGCCGCGGCTAAGCCTGCTGCCCAGAAGCCTATAGCCACCCCTACCGCCCCCAGCGCCTCTTCCCAGCCCAGCGACTCTCCCGCCCCCGCCCTCAAGCTCGGAGGCATTGGTTTCTCCTGGGGCAACCTCCGCAACAGCGGAAAGCCCTCTAAGATGAACATCATCCCCGGCAGCATCGTCGATACCAAAGAGAGCCGCCCTCAGGATGACATGTCCTTCACCCAGGAAGACCTCGAACTGCAATGGCTCTCCATGTGCAACCGTATCCCCGAGAAGAACGCCTCACTGCTTGGCATCGCCTCCCGCATGAAGAACATGACGCCCGTCATCACGGAATTCCCGCACATCGAGGTCACTGTCGATAACGACCTCATCAAACAAGACCTGGAAAATATAAAGAAAGGTGTCACCAGGACTCTGCAGATTTATCTCCGCAACAACAAGATCACCCTGGAGATCCTTGTCAGCGACAAACCCGACAAAATCAAAATCCTCACCCGTCGTGAGCAGTTTGAGGCGATGAGCAAAGAAAATCCTGCCGTAGAAGCTCTACGACAGGTCTTCGATCTCGAACTAGCCTAAGGAATTTTTTTAGTCTAAAAAATCTTTATATCAAATTCATCCCCAGCGCCTTGCACTCCTTGCGCATGTCGTCGGGCCAGATGCTGGCCTGGATCTCTCCGATATGTCCCTTATGCAGGAGCACCATACACAGTCGGCTCTGCCCGATACCACCACCTATCGACAGCGGCAGCTTGTCGTTGAGCAGCTGCTGGTGGAAAAAGAGCTGTTCCCGCTCTTCCTTGCCCTCGATCTTCAACTGGCGCAGCAGACTCTCCTTGTCAACACGGATACCCATCGACGAAAGCTCGAAGCTGCGTCCCAGCACAGGATACCAGATGAGGATATCACCATTAAGACCGGCTTTGCCGTTCTCAGCGACCGTACTCCAGTCGTCATAGTCTGGCGCACGGCCGTCATGCTTCTCACCATTAGAGAGTTTGCCTCCGATACCAATCACAAAGACAGCTCCATAGGCCTCGCAGATAGCATCCTCACGCTCTTTCGGGGTCTTGTCGGGATACATCTTCAGCAGCTCGTCGGCATGGATGAAATGGATCTTCTCCGGCAGGAAGGGCTTTATCTGAGGATAGGTCTCACAGGTGAGATACTCTGTTCTGCGGATAGCGGCATAGATACGCTCCACGATATTCTTCAGGAACGACAGCGTACGGTCCTCCCGATTAATCACGGCCTCCCAGTCCCACTGGTCCACATAGAGCGAATGGAGGTTGTCCAGTTCCTCGTCTGCACGGATAGCGTTCATGTCAGTATAGATGCCGTAGCCCGGCTCTATCTTGTATTCCGCCAGCGACAGGCGCTTCCACTTGGCCAGCGAGTGTACCACCTCTGCCTGGGCATCGCCCAGATCCTTGATGGGGAAGGTCACGGCACGCTCTACGCCATTCAGGTCGTCGTTGATACCCAGGCCCTTCAATACGAACAAGGGGGCTGTAACACGGCGCAGCCTCAACTCAGTAGAGAGGTTTTGCTGGAAGAATTCCTTGATCAGTTTGATACCCTGTTCTGTCTGTTTTGTATCGAGCAGCGGCTCATACATCAGGGGTTTAATGATTTGTCCCATTTTTCAGTTTATGCTTAATTTTCTGTTATTTGATTCATTTGGCTGCAAAATTACACAATAATTATCAAATTGCAATCAAAATCCTTGAAATATTTGCAAAATATTAGCATTTCCTTGATATTGACTAACAAATTGCACAGGTTTTCATTCGTCCAAAAATCACTTCTTTTGCCTCATCTTTCCCCCGATAGTCACAAGAAAAGTTAATTTTTTAGCAAATTCTCAACGCTCAATTCTCAATTCTCAATTTTTTCTTGTACCTTTGCACGCGTTTATCGCACCCGTAGTTTAAAGGATAGAATAACGGATTCCGGTTCCGTTGGTCACGGTTCGATTCCGTGCGGGTGTACATTTAACATATATATAGCCGGATATATCAACACATTATACTTTATTTATGGCAAACAGTAACACCGTAGTAGGATCGAAGATCAAAGGTATCAGAGAATCCAAAGGCCTCTCTTTAGAGGAAGTATCAGAACGCAGCGGTCTCTCCATTGAGCAGATCACATCAATAGAAACCGACCAGAACCTACCATCACTGGGTCCCCTGATCAAGATAGCCCGTGCCCTTGGCGTCCGTCTGGGCACATTCATGGACGATAACGATGCCCTCGGCCCAGTGGTATGCCGTGCCGAAGAGCGTGAGAGCAAGAGCAGCATCAGCTTCTCCAACGGTGCTACTGATGCCCGCAAGCACATGGAGTATCACCCGCTGGCCCAGCAGAAGGCAGGCCGCCACATGGAGCCGTTCATCATCGATATCCATCCCGAGGCATCACCCGACTTCCAGCTCTCTGCCCACGAGGGTGAGGAGTTCATCTACGTGATGCAGGGCGAGGTAGAAGTTGTCTATGGCAAGGACACCTACAGTCTGAAGGAGGGCGACAGCATCTTCTACGACTCTATCGTGAAGCACCATGTACACGGTGCACCGGGCAAGAGCGCAAAAATCTTAGCAGTAGTATATATTCCATTCTAAAAATGAGTAACGTGAAATTAGATATGGCAGGCAGGCCGCTGCCAGACAGGACATACCCTGCAGAGACGGGGTCTGTTGGCTACAAGCTCCATGAGCGCACCCTCGGCCAGTGGCTGGAATACTGGGCTGAGACGACACCAGACAAGGAATATATCGTATATAGCGACCGCGACCTGCGCTTCACATGGTCGAAGTTCAATGAGCGTGTAGACAATCTCGCCAAGGGTCTGATCTCCATTGGCGTGAAGAAAGGCTCTAACGTAGGCATCTGGGCCACGAACGTACCCGACTGGCTGACCTTCCTCTATGCGACGGCAAAGATCGGTGCAGTGCTCGTAACCGTCAACACCAACTACAAGCAGAACGAGCTCGAGTATCTCTGTAAGGACTCAGACATGGAGGTGCTCTGCATCACCGACGGTACGTGGGACTGTAACTACGTGGACATGACCTACACCATGCTGCCAGAGCTGAAGACCTGCGAGCGCGGTCATCTGAACAGCGAACGCTTCCCCTACCTGAAGAACGTCGTCTATATCGGCATGGAGAAATACCGGGGTATGTACAACACCGCAGAGTTGCTGCTCCTCGCACAGACCGTGGAGGGCGAGACGCTCAACGAGATGAACAAGAACGTGAGCTGTTACGATGTGTGTAACATGCAGTACACCAGTGGCAC
>JAEEGL015484147.1_pt1 | contig 10836 bp, 11 predicted proteins | sample 9134231 | NCBI WGS metagenome assembly JAEEGL01 (sample SAMN16246548, study PRJNA631951) | gut metagenome | biome: gut microbiome; feature: rumen; material: fiber-attached | host: Bos | place: Iran: Karaj | collected 2018-10
CCAGCGTGTCTATGTCGCACTCCGTATATTTGCGGCCCTTCTTCTCGGGCAGAAGCCCTTCGTAATTTCCGAACCTGTCGCCGCCGATGCACATGCCGGGGGCGTATTTCTCAAGGCCGCCGCCCGACCATCCGAGCTCGCGCGCCTCCTTCTTCGTTATGAAGTTCCCGGGGAGATGCCCGTAGGTGTGGATATAGAGCGCCACGTCATCCCTTGAGGTATACGACCCGTCCTCATCGATAAGAGAAGCGGACTCGTCATCGTATGACGGCTCGTCCTGTTCGCCTTGCGTATAGTCCGAATCATCGTATGCGGCGTCATCCGAATAATCCTCGTCGTATGAGCTGTCGTCCGAGTAATCGTCCGAATAATCGTCGGCGTATTCATACGCTTCGTCGTAGGCGTCGCCGCCGCTTTCATCATAGGCGTCCGAATAGTCGTGGTTTTCGCCGCCGCTGTCGCTGTCGCCGCCGCCGGATGAACCGCAGGCGGCAAGCGTTATGAGCATGACGAACGCTAAAAACAGCGCCGCAAGCCTTCTTAGTTTCATAGTAAATCACACTCCTTACCTTATTATACCGCCTGCGCGGAGGCTTTGCAATTATATATGCGTTTTTGCGCCCGGGACGGTCTGCGCGCGTTGACACCGGTGCGATTTAAAACTATTATAAATGACAGAAGCAGTGTGACAGACAGCGGCAAAGGAGAATTAAATGAGGATCACCAATTTGTATTTCAATCCAAATCACGAGTTCACGAACGACAACAGCGAGTGTCCCCTGTTCGTGAGGGGGAACATGGAGGTGGTTTTTGAAGGGGACCAAATAAGCATAAGGACCGTTGAACCCGGCCGAAGCTTTGTTACGTTCGGCGGCCACGGCAGCAAAAAAAGGATACGGCTCGGTCTTAAGGCAAAAGAGACGTATACCGCGGCGCTGAAGGTGCGTATAGACAAGGTCTTAAGCGGAAATCTGCTTCCCAACGCGCTTAAGATATCCTTCGGATGCTACGACGGAAACGGGAAAAAGTCGGAAACGTACAGCGCGCCCGCGCCTAACGAAGTTGGCGTATGGGAGATACACCATACGTTTAAGGTGCCGCAAAATGTCAGAGGCGCATGGGTATCCTTCTGCAGCGGCACGCAGTCGCCCGATGACGTTGTCACCATATCGGATATACGCATTACGAAAACGGGCGGCATGACGGCTCCCTTCTGTAAAAAAGTATCCGGAGTCACGTTTCCGTATAAAGACCGCGCAGACAAAAACGGGTGCGTGCGCGAATACGATGAAACCATAAAGCTGTCATATCCTCAGTACGTTGAGTATCTCTTATTTGCGAGAGAAAAGGGATACGTTTCCGATATCTGGCGCGTAAAAAAAGCGGCCTCCGGCGACGACGCGTTCAGGACGCTCACCGCGCTTTTTATTGACGACAGCGCGGACAGCTATGACGATTTGAAAACGCTTTTTGCAAAGGCGGGAAGCAAGACGAGGCTTAAAATTGCCCAAAAGCTCGTTCTTCTTAGAGAATACGGGCTGCTTGACAAGCTTATGCCGTTAAAAAGGCCGACGTCGGACAGTTTTTTGTCAAAGCTAATATACGTGGACAGACTCGTTTACGGCGGGGACGCTTCAAACGCGAGGAAATACTTTATCAAGCACGTAAACGCCGACAACTCGCTGTCGCTGTATTCTCACGATATATCTCAGGAGCAGCTTCTGCTTATAATGAGCAGTCTCTCCCGCAATCTGTCTGTATTAAGATATAATACGATAAACTGGATGGCGCGAAACCTGGATGAGATACGAAGAAGGGCGGAGAGCTTATCCGATCCGCAGTTCGTTCCCGAAAGCCGCCGCCCGGTCTGGGTCTTTTGGGCGCAGGGCATCGACAACGCGCCCGAGGTAGTTAAACGCTGTATTTCAAGAATGAAAAACGTATTCGGTGACAGGCTTGTTATTCTCAACGACAAAAACCTGCGGTATTATATAAATTCCCATTACTCCGAAAGAATGTCCACCTTCGCCTCGCGCTCCGACTATATACGCGCGGAGCTGTTATACAGATACGGCGGAACGTGGGTGGACAGCACGGTCTTGGTAACGGAGGAATTCAGACGAATAGTTGACAATAAAAGCTTCGTATCGATGACATACGATTACCCGAGACCCATCGTGGGGAGCTGGGTAATATCGGTAAGCGAGAAACGGACGTGGTTTTTCAGCCTGTTATTCGCCGCTCTCATGATGTGGATCTCGGAGCACGGCAATTTTAACGAGTATTATATGTTCCATATTTTCTGGAGGATACTCACCGAAATGGACGAAAGGTCAAAAGAAGCCTGGCGGAACGTATATCCCATAGACGCTCCGACGGCAATAGTATTTGACAGCGCTCAAAAGCTGTTGGAGGTCTTGGGCGACAACGAGTTTGAAGAAAGGATCAACTCGTCGCCCGTGCTTAAGCTGACTTATAAATACAAGGAAAACGAGGTGCGCTTAAACTCCAACATTGCCCGTCTGATGAGGGGCGAAATGTGACCGAAGCCGATTTTTTTTTTGGTGACGAATAAAGAAAATATTGCGGTTTATGTGCAGATTGTATTGATTTTTGTCGAAATAAAGAGTATCATTATATTAAATTAAACAAAAATTTAATCAGGGGAGGTCTAAAAATGGGCAAATTCGTTATCAAAACAACAAAAACCGGCGTTAAATTCGACCTTAAGGCGGGAAACGGAGAAGTAATTGCAACATCCGAGGTATACAAAAGCCTCAATTCCTGCAAAAAGGGCATAGCCAGCGTACAGAAGAACGCACCGAAGGCTGCGGTTGAGGATCAGACTGTTGAAGGCTTTGCCAAAGAGAAGCACCCCAAATTTGAGATATACACGGATAAGGCGGGCGAGTTCAGATTCCGCTTAAAGGCGACGAACGGTCAGATAATCGCCACGAGCGAGGGCTATAAGACGATGAAGAGCTGCCAGAACGGCATAGCCAGCGTTCAGAAGAACGCCGGCTCCAAGGTGGAGATGGCAAAGGAAGAGGAAAAGCCCGCAAAGAAAGCGGCAAAGAAGAAGTAAAACGGCAGACGTAAGGGAGGCGGCTTTGGGCTGTCTCCCTTTTCTTTTTGTCATGCGAAAGAGCCAAAAGAATACGGCTTTCAGCCGCATTTTTTTACGAAAAACCGGGAAAAAACCTTTGACAACGCCCGGCTTTGGTGTTATACTTTCATGTAGCCGCGTGTCTACGGTCTTTTAAAGGTTTCGCCCTGCCGTATGCAGCGAGTTTTTAAGAAAGAGAGGTGCATCTTTTTGTACGCTATCATCAAGACCGGCGGAAAACAGTACAAGGTGCAGGAAGGCGACACGATTTTTGTAGAAAAGCTTCCCGTTGAGGAAGGCGGTACCGTTACGTTCGACGAGGTGCTTGCAGTAGGTACCGACGACGGCATAAAGGTAGGCGCTCCGAAGCTTGACGGCGCAACTGTTGAGGCCAATGTAGCCAAAAACGGCAAGGCAAAGAAAATTATCATCTTCAAGTACAAGTCCAAGAAGGGCTACAGACGCAAGCAGGGTCACAGACAGCCCTATACCAAGGTCGAGATCACCAAGATCAACGCGTAAGTAATGACGACCGTTGAATTATTCAAAAACGAGATCGGGTTTTGCGGATTTTCGGTAATGGACCACAGCGGCTATGACGAAGAAGGCGAGGATATAGTGTGCGCCGCCGTTTCGTCGGCAGTACAGCTTACGGCCAACGGCATAACCGAGATAGCGGGCGCAGAGGCCGAAATAACCGCCGATGAAGAAACGGCGCGTATAACGCTTAAGACCGATCCCGAAAACGATGCGGCGCAGATATTGCTTGCTTCATTTGCGCTTCATATGGAGATCATGAGCGAAGATTACAAGGAAAACATCAAATTCTGTATTTTGGAGGTGTAAATAATGTTAAGAATAAGCATACAGTTTTTTGCACATAAAAAGGGCGTAGGCTCCACGAAGAACGGTCGTGACAGCGAATCCAAGCGTCTCGGCGCAAAGCGCGCAGACGGTCAGTTCGTGCTTGCAGGCAACATCCTCGTTCGTCAGAGAGGCACGAAGATTCATCCCGGAACCAACGTTGGCAAGGGCAGCGACGACACGCTTTTCGCTCTTATCGACGGCAAGGTTAAGTTCGAGAGAATGGGTAAGGACAGAAAGAAAGTTTCCGTTTACTCAATCGAGCAGTAATAAAACACGACTTAAAAAAATCTCGGACCGCGGTCTGAGATTTTTTTGTATCTGCACATAAAGGAGGGCGCATATGTTTATAGACGTGGCAAAGATCACGATAAAGGGCGGCGACGGCGGCCACGGCAAGGTGTCGTTCCACCGCGAGAAGTATGTAAACGCGGGCGGCCCCGACGGCGGCGACGGCGGCCAGGGCGGCAACGTGGTCTTCGTTGTGGACCGCAATATGTCCACGCTTATGGACTTTAAGTATAAGCGCAAGTATTTTGCCGAGGACGGTCAGGGCGGCGGGCAGAAGAAATGCTTCGGAAAGAACGGCCGCGACCTTATAATAAAGGTGCCCGAGGGCACGCTTATAAAGGACGCCGAGACGGGCAGGCTCATATGGGATATGTCCTCCTCGGACGAGCCCTTCATCGCCGCAAAGGGCGGACGCGGCGGCTGGGGCAATACGCATTTCGCCACCCCCACGCGCCAGACGCCCCGCTTTGCCAAGGCGGGCCTCCCCGGACAGAAGCGCGAGGTGGTGCTGGAGCTTAAGCTCATAGCCGACGTGGGGCTTTTAGGGTTCCCCAACGTGGGAAAATCCACGTTCCTCTCCGTTGTATCGGCGGCGCGCCCGCAGATAGCGAATTACCACTTCACAACGCTTACGCCGAACCTGGGCGTCGTGCGCATATCGGACGAGCTTTCCTTCGTTATGGCCGACATACCGGGACTTATCGAGGGCGCAAGCGAGGGCGTGGGACTCGGTCACGATTTTTTAAGGCACGTTGACCGCTGCCGTCTGCTTGTCCATATAGTGGACGTGTCGGGCAGCGAGGGACGAAACCCAATCGAGGACTTTGAAACGATAAACCGCGAGCTTAAAAATTACAGCGCCGAGCTTGCCGAACGGCCGCAGATAGTCGTGGGCAACAAGGTTGACATAATCACAGACGACAGCCTTCTTAAGGCGTTTGAAAGCTACGTGCGCGAGCGGGGGTACGACTTTTACACCATGTCGGCGGCCACGGCGTCGGGTACGCGGGAGGTCATAAACGCGGCGGCGGAGATGCTTTCGAAGCTTCCGAAGCCGGAGCGCTTCGAGCCCGACTATTTCGAGCCGGAGAAGCCCATAGCCGAGGACCCGACGGACATCACCATAACCCGCGAGGGCGACGCCTATGTGGTGGAGGGCGACTGGCTCTACGTGCTTCTTAACTCCGTCAATATGGACGACTACGAGAGCATGGCATACTTCCAGCGCACCCTGCGGCGCACCGGCGTTATCGACAAGCTCACCGAGGCCGGCGTAAAGGACGGCGACACGGTCATAATGTACAACCTTGAGTTCGACTTTATGGAATAAGCCGCGCATGAGGATACTTATATACGGCGCGGGCGTTATAGGAAGCCTGTACGCGGCGAGACTGTCGGAGGCGGGATACGACGTTACCGTCTTTGCGCGGGGGAAGCGGCTTTTAAGCCTTCAAAGCGGCGGCCTTTTATATAAGGCGGACGGCACGACAAAAAGAGCCGATGTACACGTTACGGGCCGCCTTGAAAACGGCGACCGCTACGACCTTATATTACTGACCGTGCGCGAGAACCAGCTTTACGATGCGTTAAAGGAGCTTAAGTCAAACGTAAGCCCTACCATAGTCACTATGGTGAACACGCTTAAGTCTTACGGCGAATGGGAAAAGGTGTGCGGCGAAGGGCGCATACTGCCCGCCTTTCCCGGCGCGGGCGGCGGCTTTTCGGGAGACGTGCTCGACGCGGCGTTTACGCCGCGCATCATCCAGCCCACCACCGTGGGAAGACGCGGCGGGAAGGAAAAGACGCTTGCGGCGGCGCTTAAAGGAGCGCACATACCCTTTCAGATAGTGGACGACATGCACGCCTGGCAGATATGCCACCTTGCCATGGTCGTTCCCATTGCAGACGCCTATTATGAAGCCCGCGACCCCGAAAACGCGGGACGCGACCGGGCGCTTATGAAGAAGACTGCTTTAAGGATAAAGAAGAACCTTCGCGATACGGCGAAAAAGGGCGTGAAGCTGTCGCCCGCGAAGATGAACGCCTTCGTCATGCTCCCCGCGCCGCTTGTCGCCTTTGTGCTGGGGCGCGTTTTTCAGAGCCGCTTCGGCGAAGTGTTCATGTACCGCCACTCCATGAAGGCGCCGGATGAAATGAGAAGGCTTCACGATGGATTTTACGGTTTTATTTCGGGCGCAGACCCGAAAAGCGATTTCGGAGAAAGACAGTAAATGACTATACACGAATTTGGAGACGAAAACAAGGAAGCGATTATCCTTATACACCCCTCGCTTGTGAAGTGGGACTATTTTGAATATGTGATACCCCATCTTAAAGATGACTATCACATTATCATTCCCGCCCTGCCGGGCTACGACTTCGATGAAGACGGCGACTTTACAAGTGTTGAAGAGATTGCGCTGGAGATAAACGATTGGATAAAGCGAAACGGCGTCGCCTGCGTTCACGCCGTTTACGGCTGCTCCATGGGCGGCTCCGTTTCGCTTCTGGTGACGCTGGGGCAGTCGGCGCCCATACGCCACTGCGTAATGGACGGCGGCATTACGCCGTACCGCCTGCCGCGCATTGTGACGCGCTTCATCGCACTTAAGGATTATCTTATGATAATGACGGGCAAAGCGGGCGGCGTAAAGCTTTCGGAGAAGGCCTTTGCGACAGACAAATATTCGGATGAAGACATCGAATACGTCGCCGAAGTTTTAAACCATTGTTCTGGAAGGACCATATGGCGCACCTTCGACTCCTGCAACAATTACCGCATACCGAGCCCTCTTCCCGACGTGGCGACCGAAATTCATTACTGGTACGCCGGGGCCGAGGAGAAGGCGAGAAAAAACGACATCGCGTTTATGAAGGACACGTTCCCGCAGACACGGTTTCGGCTCTTTAAGGAGCTCGGTCACGGGGGACTTGCGCTTAAAACCCCGGAGCTTTTTTCCGATATGATTCGTTCGCTCGGCGGAACCGGAAACGACCGATAAAGGAGGAAACGAATATGGCCAAAATTAAAATTACGGAGACAAACGGAGCATCCGCAAAAGATATATCCGACGCGATCGGGAAATTTTTGGAGGACCGAAAGAACGAAATGATTGCATACTGCGGACTTGACTGTGAAAAGTGCGACGCGTATATCGCGACGAAAAATGACGATCGGGCGCTGCGCGAAAAAACGGCGAAGCTTTGGAGCGAGCTCAACAACGTACCGATCCTTCCGGAGCATATAAACTGCGACGGCTGCCGCCGTGACGGCAAAAAGACCGTATACTGCGAAAGCCTCTGCCCGATACGCGTGTGCGCGCTTGAAAAAGGCTTTGAGACCTGCGGCGGCTGTGCGGAGCTTGAAAAGTGTGAAAAAATCGCGATGGTTATTTCAAATAACAGAGACGCGCTTGCGAATCTCAGAGGATAGAAGCAGGGAACAGAAAAAGACATAACGGCGAAAAAAGAGGCGAAAAAGTGACACATTCGCCTCTTTTTTCGGTTTATGCGTGAATTTTATTGACCTTTTCTTCGGTTTTGTATAAAATAATTTTATGGAACCGTCTCTAATCTTAAAAGTATTGTCAGAGGAGGAATCTGTTATGAAAAAACGCATTCTTTTCTTTATAATGGCACTTGCGGTTTGTTTTTCGATGGTGCTTTCGGTCTTTGCCGAGGAGGGCTATGTGGAAGGAGACCAGTATAAGTTTACGGATAGAGAGGGAAATTCGGTCACCGTGCCGGTCAGCGCTTTCGCCAGCCGTGTCGTTGAGTTCATTCCCGGCTCTCCCTGGCGAATAGCGAGCACAAATACGGATCCCGTTATAGCCCTGGGCCTGCCCGACGCGGACAACAGCAACTCGAGCACGGGCGATCTGTGCCTCGGAATAAACGGTGTTATTGTGTTGGCCTTCGACGCGCCCATCTATGACGGAGAGGGCAACGACGTCTACATTTTTGAGGTGGGCGGATATGTGGAGGAGACCCGGGTGGAGGTAAGCTGCGACCTTGTCACATGGTACGATCTCGGCGTGGCCGAGGGACAGACAGCGGGTCTTGATTTTAAGGACGGAGGCGTTCCGGAGGACGCGAGCATCCTTTACGTCCGTCTTACGGACACGGGAAACAATCCCGTGGGAGACTGGCCCGGCGCCGATATAGACGCGGTCTGCGGACTTAATACAAAGCCTGCTGTGGAGCGGGATATCGATATTGTGTATGCAAGCACGGAAAATGAGGTCTCTCCCACGAAGCTTCCCGACACGGAGAATGATTTCTATACGGAGGTCAGAGTCAAGGTAAATCCCGAAGCCTCGGACAGCGAATCCGTTTCAGTGCTTATGGCAAGCTTCACGGAGGACAACCGTTTTTTGGGCATTAAAATGGTAAAGCTTACGCCGAGCGAGATGGAGAACATCTACAACGCCGGCGCGACGATACAAAACGACGGCAGCGTTGAAAAGGTGTGCATTTTTGTGCTCAACAAAAACAGCTGGATACCGCTCACGGCCTTCCGTGAGATGACGAAGTAACGTCGGATTTAAAGAATAGAGATTATAATGAAAAATAAAGCGGATATTAGTATGCTCTTTTGGGGGGATTTTTTATGCCTGTAAAATATGTTTTCGTAACGGGAGGAGTCGTTTCGGGGCTCGGCAAGGGTATAACGGCCGCGTCGCTGGGACGCTTGCTCAAGGCGCGCGGCTATGAGGTGAGAAATCAGAAGTTCGACCCTTATCTCAATGTTGACCCCGCGACCATGAGCCCGTATCAGCACGGCGAGGTGTTCGTAACGGACGACGGAGCCGAGGGCGACCTTGACATAGGTCATTATGAGCGTTTCATCGACGAGAATTTAAACGTCGATTCGGATATAACGACGGGCAAGATATATAAAAGCGTTATCTTAAAGGAACGTCACGGCGACTACGGCGGACGCACCGTTCAGGTAATACCGCACATAACGAACGAGATAAAGGAATGCGTTTACCGCGTCGCAAAGGAAACGGACGCCGACTTCGTTATAACGGAGATAGGCGGCACGGTGGGCGACATAGAGGGCCTGCCCTTCCTCGAGGCAATACGCCAGATAATGAAGGACGTGGGACGCTCCAACTGCATGTACATACATGTGGCGCTGGTGCCCTATATTTCCGGCTCGGGCGAGCTTAAAACGAAGCCCACTCAGCACAGTGCAAAGAAGCTTTTAAGCTTAGGCATTCAGCCCGACGTCATCGTATGCCGCTGCGAAAGCGAGATGCCGAAGGACGTAAGAGAGAAGATTGCGCTCTTTTGCAACATTGAGCCCGACTGCGTAATACTGAACCCCACCGCCGACACCCTCTATGAGGTGCCGCTCCTTTTGGAGAAGGAGGGACTTGCGCAGGTCGTATTAAAGAGACTTAACCTTCCCCCGACGAAGCCCGACCTTACGGAATGGGCCGCAATGGTGGAAAAGATAAAGACGGCGAAAAAATGCGTAAAGGTCGCCATCGCCGGAAAGTATAACGAGCTGCACGACGCCTGCTTAAGCGTCGCCGAGGCGCTGTTCCACGGCGGCATCGCGAACGGCGTGAGCGTGGATATAGAGTGGGTGCCCTCGGAGGGACTCACCGATGAGAACGCCGCAAAGAAGTTCAGGGGCTGTCAGGGCATCGTGGTGCCGGGAGCCATAGGCGACGGCGGCATAGAGGGCAAGCTTGTGGCCCTTAAATACGCAAGAGAGAACGATATTCCCATGTTCGCGCTGGGCGAGGGAATGCAGCTTGCGGTCATAGAATTTGCCCGCAATGCCGCAGGCATCCCCGACGCAAATTCGGCGGAGTTCGACCCCGATACGAAGTCGCCCCTTTATATAAAGGGAGAGGGCATGAGGCTGGGTCTTTACGCCTGCCTTCTTAAGCCCGGAACGAAGGCTCACGAGGCTTATTTCTCAAACCGCATTCAGGAGAGGCACCGCCACCTGTACGAGCTTGATTTTTCGTATAAGGATAAGCTTGAAGCGGCGGGCATGGTGTTCTCGGGACTTGCGCCCGACGGCAAATACGCCGACATCGCGGAGCTTCCCAAAAAGCGCTGGTATGTTGCAACGCAGTTCCATCCGGAGTTCAAATCACGCCCCAACAGACCGCATCCGCTTTTTAAAAGCTTCATAAAGGTCTGCGCGGAATAAAAAAATTCAGCCTGCATCGATTGATGCAGGCTGTTTTATGTTTTGCGGTCGATTAAAGCACGACCTTGTGCTTCGCTATGAGCGCGTCCTTTATGTCCCAGAGCTTCTTTGAAAGGTCAACGTAATAATTGTGGGGGTTCTCGAAGCGCTTGACCTCGTCCCACAGCTTGTCCACCTCGGTCTCGCACCGCTTCTGTATCTCTGTTAAGGAAGGCTTTTTGTAGACGAGCCTGCCCTTGTCGTAGATCTGCGTAAGAAGCTCAATGGCGTAGAAGTTGTCGATGGTCTTTCGCTTCCACGTTACAGCGGGGTCGAAAAGCTCATAGGGCTTCGTGTCGTCTATCACCTCGTCGTGGAGCGTTACAACGTCGGCGATGGCCTTGTCGGTCTCACGCTCAAA
>JAEEGL016674647.1_pt1 | contig 10836 bp, 7 predicted proteins | sample 9134231 | NCBI WGS metagenome assembly JAEEGL01 (sample SAMN16246548, study PRJNA631951) | gut metagenome | biome: gut microbiome; feature: rumen; material: fiber-attached | host: Bos | place: Iran: Karaj | collected 2018-10
CCATGCATCCTCAGATTCTTATCCACCCAAAGCGTATTCAACGTCTTAGCATCGAAACCTGTCAGGAACATGTTTACAACTATCAATAAGTCGAGCTCACGGTTCTTCATTCGCTTGCTCACGTCCTTATAGAAACTCTGGAAACCATTCGCAGAGAGGTCGAACTTGCAACCGAACTCACGATTATAATCATCGATACACTCCTGCAAGGCATCCTTGTCTGTTTGCGAAAGTGTAGAGGTGTCCTCAGGATTCTCACCAATCAGTTCACCATCCTGCGGGTCTTCTTCATTAGCCCCATAGCTATATATCATTGCCACTTTTAGCCTATCTGCCTCAGGCAAATCTGCCATCTGCCGTTTAAACTCGCTATAATAGAGTTTAGTAGCATCAATGCTTGCTGTGGCAAAGATAGAGTTGAAACCATGCAGTCGCTGGTCTTTCACCTGATAAGTGCTGTTACGCTTGGTCTTCTTCGCGAAGTTCTTGATGATCTATGTAACAATGTTGCTGATATATCTTGGATCACGCATGATTCGCTCTCTGTCGATATCTTCTACTGCTTCATCCTCTATACCTTCTTTTTCACGCATCGTTCGCACATACTCCAAATGGAAAGGCAACACGTTCTGGTCACTAATAGCATTAATAATAGTATAGGTATGCAGTCGCTCGCCAAACACCTGTTTGGTTGTCATCAGATTAGCCTTTCCTGTTGTGTTGGCGTTATCAGAGAATATGGGCGTTCCTGTAAAGCCAAATATATAATACTTCTTGAACTTCTTCGTAATGGCTGTATGCATCTCACCAAACTGGCTACGATGACACTCGTCGAATATCATTACCACATGCTGATTGTACACATCCATATCTTTGTTTCTCTTTACCAGTATGGAGAGTTTCTGGATGGTGGTAATTATAATATGGCAAGTTGGATCGTTCAACTGTCGCTCCAGTATAGTCACATTGGTATTGCTATTGGCAGCATCCTTTTGGAAATTATCATACTCGCGCATAGTCTGATAGTCCAAGTCCTTACGATCAACCACAAACAACACTTTATCAATATATGCTAACTTGCTGGCCAATAATGAGGTCTTAAATGAAGTCAGAGTTTTACCTGATCCTGTCGTATGCCATATATAGCCTCCTGCTTCGATACTGCCAAATAGCTTGTTATTATAAGCCACCTTTATACGTTTCAGAATATTCTCTGTCGCTGCAATCTGATAGGGACGCATCGCCAACAACTGATTATCTACAGTGAAGACACAGAAGCGGGTCAAGATATTCAGAATCGTATGCTTGGCAAAGAAAGTCTTGGTAAAGTCTTCCAACATCGTGATTCGCTTATTACGGGCATCCGTCCACCATGAAGTAAACTCAAACGAATTGCTCACCACTTGCCCTTTCTTGGCACGTTCATCTTCCTCCTTCAAGTGCAAATCGCGTGTGGTGTTGCTGTAGTATTTCGTATAGGTACCATTGCTGATTACGTAGATCTGTACATACTCAAACAGACCACTATCTGCCCAAAACGATTCACGATTATATCGTTTTATCTGGTTAAAGGCCTCGCGAATATCCACACCAGGCTTCTTCAACTCCACATGCACCAAAGGTAGACCATTTACCAGTATAGTCACATCATAGCGATTAGCAGCCTTGCCGCCTGTTGGTGTGTATTGACGCATCACCTGCAACTGGTTCTGATGTATGTGCTGTTTGTCGAGCAGCATGATGTTCTTCATATCCCCATTGTCAAAAGTAAAATTGAAACGAGGGTCTTCCTGAATCACACGCGTTTTCTCCACAATACCGCTATTGGACTTGGCAATACAAGTTGTGAAGAATCGTTTCCACTCGCTATCGTTAAAAGTCACACCATTTAACTGCTCCAATTGCTTACGAAGATTCGCAATAAGTTCCTCTTCTGTAGTAATGCGCAGATACTCATACTCCTGCATTCGCAATTGGTCCACAAACTGGTCTTCCAGGTTGCGCTCACTCATATAGGGGGCTTCTGAAACGAAGAACCCTTGTTCAAACTCAGCAACAACAGTGCTTTCGTCGTTCTCAGAAATTAGATCGTAGATTGCCATATTTATTCAAATGTTAGAAGTTTATTACGATAATATTCATATTGTTTCTCACGCAGAGCCAGCTGTTCCTCCAAGTTTGCAATGCTCGCATCGAAGGTATCGAGGATAGCGACGATGCGTAGCTGTTCATCTGATGATGGAAGGTATATCTTTATTTGTGCAAGATGTTCAGGCTTTATACCTGACACCTTTACACCTACGACAACCTTTCTCTTTTGGCTAAAGAAACTCTTGGTTTGAGTACTATAAGAAAGAAATTTGGGATTCTGATTATGCTTAATGATTAAAGCATGATTACTTACAGCGATATCGTCCTCACCAAGATATGCTACACTTTTGCAGATGTCCTCTACGTTTTCACTTGTATCAGTCATGATGATATCACCTTTAGAAGCCTTTCTTGCCTTTTCAAAGGTTTCCTTTGTTACAAACTTGTTAGTTGTATAGGTGAATGAACCATAATGAGTATAGATTTGGCCATAATGGATACAGCCTATTCCTTCTTCTACAAAATCCACCTTTTGAACTCCATTCCCTTTTATCATTTCAGCAAATTCACCCCATGAATGAACATCTTTGACATCTTTTCCTTCTAGGTCGAGGAGTAGGTCACGATAATACTCATACTGCTTCCGACGCTGGGCAATTTGCTCTTTCAGATTTTCAATGGAACTCATAAAAGTGTCGAGAACACCTACAATCCACTGTTGCTCAGCAAGAGGGAGTATGGGGATTAATATTTTATCGACATCTGCCTTGTTTAAAGCTGGAATACCGCCGCGCATAACAAGCGTATCCATAACAAAACGTTCTTTCCTCTTTAGATATTGATATATAAACTTCGTAGTAAGAAAAGTTTCATCATTTGAGCGATATGGATAACATAATCCACCTGCCCAGAAGCGCCCTGTAAGGAATGTAATAAAACCAGCATATTCACCTCTTGACGCAAAAGTAAAAGCATTTCCCTCGTTATTATACTGATTAAATCTTCCATAGAGTGTAACTCCTGAGTTAACAACAGGAAAGCGGCCATTATCAATCAAGTCTCCTTGTTTAATAATGGATTTGTTTAAAGGCCTACATACTTCACATAATTTTTTCCACTCCACCATACTCAATCCTCCAGATTTTTAATGATGGCTGCAATCTTCTCATTAAGTTCTTTACTTTCTGCGATGAGACTGTCAAGGGTTGCATTGACCTCAGCTATGTTGATAATCTCACAAGTGTCTTCCTGCTCAACATACGAAGAAACAGTAAGGTTACAATCATTAGCAAGTATATCCTTGTTGTTTACCAACTTCGATTTGTAATCAACATCGACTCTGCCTACATACGTATTAAATATATTATCAATGTGGCCATCAGTTAGTTTGTTTTTGTTGCCATCCTTGACGCACTCCGCACTCGCATCAATGAACAGGACGTTATTGTCTGCCTTGCTCTTCTTCAATACAATGATGCATGTAGCAATACCTACACCAAAGAAGAGGTTGGCAGGTAGCTGGATGACACAATCCACATAGTTGTTATCAACAAGATATTGGCGAATCTTCTGCTCAGCGCCTCCACGATAGAGCACACCAGGAAATTCTACTATTGCTGCAATCCCTGTTGTCGCCAAATGATGAAGAATGTGCATGGTAAAAGCCAAATCTGCTTTTGTCTTAGGCGCTAATACACCAGCAGGGCTGTAGCGATCGTCATTTATCAGCAAAGGATTGCTGTCTCCAGCCCAATGTGTAGAATAAGGTGGATTACTGACGATAGCATCAAATGGTTGGTCTGTCAGATGTTTAGGGTCTGTAAGTGTATCACCTAATTGTATGTCGAACTTGTCAAATGGCACATGATGCAAGAACATGTTGATGCGACACAGGTTATAAGTCGTAATGTTGATCTCTTGTCCAAAGAACGACACCATTTTTGCTTTCTCTGGCCCAAGCACCTTAGCAAACTTCAACAATAAGGAACCTGAGCCACAAGCGGGGTCATATACTCTGTTGATTCTGGCTTTGCTGGTACAAGCAATGCGAGCCAAGAGTTCTGCAACTTCTTGAGGGGTAAAGAACTCACCACCACTTTTACCAGCATTGCTGGCATACATGGTCATCAGGAACTCGTAAGCATCACCAAAGGCATCAATTCTGTTTTCTTGAAAGTCGCCACCGAGGTTCATTGCACCAATCTTCTGCATGAGCTTTGTCAGCAATTCATTGCGTTTGCTGACAGTAGCACCTAACTTGGGACTATTCACATCAATATCGCTGAACAAACCCTTCATATCAGACTCGCTGTCTGTACCCATAGCGCTACCCTCAATATTTTTGAAAATGCGGGCCAGTGTCTCGTTTAAGTTATCATCATTCTCGGCTCTTGCTGCTACGTTTACAAATAGTTCAGAAGGATAAATGAAATATCCCTTCTCGCTGATGGTTTGATTACGAGCATCATCGTCCACATCCTCATCATCGATGGTTGCATAATCAAAGTCTTCGTTACCTGCCTCTGACTCAAATGCTTTCAAGTGGGCTGCAAGGTCTTCTGAGATAAATCGATAAAATAGGAATCCAAGCACATAGTTCTTGAAATCCCAGCCATCCACACTGCCACGCAGATCATTAGCAATCTGCCAGATAGTTTTGTGCAATTCTGCACGTTCGTTTAGGTTTGCCATATTTATACTTTATACGATAATCATTATTGATGCACAACGTTATCGGTATCTTTATAGGCTCTCCATCAACAGACCTCCAGACATGGGAAAAGCGTAGAACGCTACTTACCCATATCTGGAGGCCGTGAGAATTGCCCATAACACCTGATAAGTGTGCCTACGCTATCGCATAGGCATCAATCTTGTCATTTGGTGTTATTATATCTTTGAATTTCTCACGTTCCCAGATATTACCAACAACATTAATGCTGTATTGTTTACCCTCAATGTCTCACCGCACCGTCACCACGGCTTGCAGCAAGCGGGAGAGAGGGTTGTCCCTCATCAGAACCCGTGCCCTTTGCGGTGTTCAAGTGCAAAGATACGAAGAATATTTGAAACAACAAAACGTTTTTGGGAATTTCTATCAATAAAGGTCCAAGATTGCTCCTGAGCCTTGGTTAAAACGATGTTTCTTTCATTGTATAAAAAACTTAGGGACTTGCGCCCCTAAGTAGATTGGGTAGGACTCGAACCTCCGATATACGACTCAAAAAAATGAGGCGCCCCGCTCCCGTGCGACCATCAATCAGATGGCAAAGGTAAGAAGAAAAAACATAATATGCAAGGAAATCATTGATTATTCTTACGGATCAGGTGGATTTCTATAATAACGAAGGATGCATGAGACAATAAGTTTGTTAATATTTATTACCATTCTAAAAACTGAGATAAAAACACCCAAAATCAGTCAAAAACGGGGCTTAGAGTTTAGTTAGGGTAAAGTGGAGTTTTACCCTAACTAAAGTTTGACTTTACCCTAACTAAAGTCCGGGTTTAGTCTGGGGAAAATAGAAGCGCTATTATGGCAGAATGGAATTGTAAAGTAAAATGATTAATCAGCTACAGACACACCTATATTGAGATATTGATTATTGATTTTATTTTTTCCACTAAGGCCCTTGTAATTGTAAGTAAAATAGAAGTATAATTTAGTATAATATATTAATAATCAATAAGTTATATACATTTATATGCCTTATTTTCTTACAACCACCAGCCCTTTAGGAAAAAAACGGATTCAATAATCAATATATCAATATAACTTTTCTTTCTCGTTTTTTTTGGACGGCTGAAAATATATGTGTACCTTTGTAGGCAAATTAATAAGTAGAGATATGATTCAGACACAATTATTAAAAGCAGATCAGCCATATCAGATTATCTGCGCGGCAGGTCAGGTAGGGATCCAGGTTGCAACCTTAATTGTAACGGAGGATAAAATGACGGCAGAAGGTTATCAGGTAGATACCCACAGCCATCCTGTTGTAAACTACGCTAACAAGGATGGTTTGCTGGAGGATTTGAAATACTTTAGCAGCAATCCTGATGAAGAATACAGATACTATAATCGCATGCAGCCAGAAGGAGCGGTGTGGAATAAGGTTGAGGTTCGTGATGTTCGGGTATTGGGTCTGGCTGGTGCTAAGAACATTCCAATCAGTTTAGACTTTTTTGTGATTCTTGTGCCGAGCATATCGTCTGAAGATCCTTCTGTAGGAGTAGGATGCACTCCATTGTGGGGAATAAGAACAAGCAGCAAGATTACGAATCTTATATGGGCGCTTGAACGTGTAGGCGTTCCCTGTAGCACTTGGACACAATATTTGTCGGAAAGTGACCGTGACGGATACACAAACATATATTTGGAAATAGACTCTCTTGCAAGTGTTGAGCATTTGGTGAAGGTAGAGTTAAGAGAAGAGTTTAATCCTCTAACACCTGAAATAGCATTCAGATGCCGTCTGGATAAAAAAGAACCAATGGATTGTATGACGACCATAGTCCGGTGTGTGAGGGAATTGGATCAACAGTTCATTAGAAGCAAAAAACTGAGATTCGTCTATCGTCAATCATCTTCAACGAAAGATGAGTGGGAGGATCTTTTGGAGCGATGCACAGAGCATATCAATGAAATGTGGCAACACAGGTATGGCCTCGGATAGGAGAGTCATCACGATAGATGGGTTTCAGTGGTCTCCAGAAGACCTGCTTGAACGGATGCGCAGCCCGGAGTTACCCCTTGAGGAATTCTGGCGATGCATGTCGTATGGCCTCTTCGTGATGCGGGACGATGAAGAATACATAGCGTCGCTAAACGCTATAAAGAAGGAACGCACGCATTTCGCATTCCCTCAGCAAGAAGCAACCACGCCTCAGAACGAAATGCCAGATGCTCCTCCGCGTGTTTGGGGAAAAGTTTCATTCAGAGATACGCCAAAAGTCTTTCATGACAATCTTGATGACAATCAGATAGCATCAACCCTTTTGTGTACGGACAAATTAAGGCTTGGGCCGAAGCAGTTCGTTTTGGCTGTCCAAGAATTTTTCCTAAGTATTGGCTGGTTAGTCAATACAATAGACACACAGTTCATCGGCTGGATGAAGTCCCATCAGATTATGACTGCTGTTGCCAACGACCTTCAGCACGTCAAACGAAATGATAATATGGATCTGCTTAAAGACAATCTGAAAAACACTTTCCAATTCTTGAATACAAAGGAAGTTTGGGAAGATATAGACAAATTCTATAAAAAGGATAGCCAGGGAAACACACTTAGGAAGATAAACAATGGGCAATAAATGCCTGCGTTTTACATCTCGTTACACTTACGTTTTACACCTCGTTACATATCATTACATTCTTTTGTAAAATACTGATTTACAATTAGTTGTAAACTCTTTCCGTTCTCAAATAAAAGTCGTATCTTTGCCGAAAATTTAGTTTTAAAAGGTAAGGAATATGGTAACAAGTAACAAAAACGGAAAGAAAAAAGAATCACTAATGGCCAAGTCGCTGCAGGGCGGCGACTCGGTTACGTATGTCAGCCGTCCGCGACGCAAGCCGGACGTGACGACAAAGGGCAAATTGAACGAGTGGAGCAACGGCTTCAAGGAATTCATTCCCCAAGGCCAAAAGGCGAGCAACAGGAACATGCTGAAGCAGCTGGGTAACTCGTCGTACTACAAATCGGAGGGCGAAAAGGAATCGAGCTACACCTTCCATGTGAATGTGCCTGGCGACAGTGCTGATCCTGTAGGCGAGGCATACGACATCATGAAGGTGCTGACGGAAGGCCAGCGCAAGTCGGAACCGAAACTGCCAGAAGGTGGCGAGGGGCGTATGCTCTACGAAGACTGTCAGGGATTGAAGGTATGGCTCAACACGGAGAGCGGCAAGGTGAGCATCCTCACCGAGCTGGACTGCAACCGCAACATCGAGCGCATGCTGCTTCAGGCTCAGGCTCAGATGAACGTCTGCATCGGCCGCCATCGAACGGAGATTCTGAACAATGAGAAAAAGACAACGGATTAATTATAATAATGTACGCGTATGAAGAAGAATTGGCGTTTTGTCTATCAGGACAACCAGTATTTTGGCGAGTGTCTGCCTTGCACGCTCGCAGTGTTTAACACCATCGTCGACTCGGCACTGGTGGCGTGGAAAATCGCCACCCGCCAGGAGGTGGACAAGGCCGTGGCAGAAGGTCTGCCTCTGGATAAGTGGACTCTCAACAGCGACTTCCAAAAGTTCTGCCTGAAGCGCGAGGCCCAGCCACGGGCTGGCGTGATGTTTCGACAACTGACCATCGCAGAGAAGCTTTTGCAATGGACTCAGTCATTGAAGGAGTCGTTGCCCTGTTTCATCTTTGCCGCCTCGGCGTTCGACCTTGTGCCCGTGACCGACAAGATGGATAATCCCGTGCTTGATGCGAACGGACAGCCAAAGATGCGCCGCCGTCGTCTGTTGAAGGGCATCCATCTGAGCGGCTTGTTCATGTTCGATGCTGACCATCTGACGATTGATCCATACGAAGTGTACCAGCGCACGTTGGTGCCGGGATTCCCGTGGAAGGTGCGCCTGGCTCATAAGACCTCTTCCGGGCAAGGCCTGCGGCTGGTGTGCGAGACCAGGATAGAATTGGGCAACATTGCCGACAACCAGATTTGTCTGGCCCGCGACCTCCAGCTGATGGGTGTCTTAGGCAGCACGGGCAAGCCCGTCGTGGATGACTCTTGCATCGATGCGAGCAGAATCAGCTACGCCTGCCGACGTGAGGACATCTACTTCATCGACGAAGAGAATCTTTTTTAAAATAGTAGTAACTTAAACATTTTTCAAATGGAACAGGTAAAAGAATTATTTGACAACGAGTTCGAACGCCAATACGGCGATGCGTACCGTCAGGGTGAGGGTCATTGTACCCCCACCCATCCCGAGAACCGTTTTGACGAGGCACCTGCCTCCGTCGAGTCATTAACCCCTAAAGCCGCAGAAGATACGAGTGCTGAGGATGCCAAGTCTCTGGCTCAGGCTGTCATGCCAAAGGACGAAGAGCCGGTAGTGGCGTTCGATCATCCCGTGGTGGACTACATCAATGAGATGTTGCCGAACGGTGTGCCCGACGGCTCCCGTCACAAGTTTGCCCTGAGGGCGGCCACCGATGTCATCCTGCTCTGCGACGGTGATCTTGACCAAGTGAGGCGAGTGCTGCTGTCGCTGCCATGGGTACAGGCTATCGTCAAGGAGCGTGGCATGGACGAGATCGAACGCATACTTCAGACCGCCCAGAAGCGCATGCTGAAGCGTGAGGCCGAGAACTACAACGAGCCACAGCCCTCCAAGGAGATGCGGCAGGCCATCAAGTCCGTGACTGGGCGCAGTTACAGCCAACTCATGCGTGAGACACGTCTCACTGTCGAGGGTCGCGAGCAGGCAGCAGCAGAGTATGATGTCATGATGATGCTGGAGAACATCGGCCGTGATGTCGAGAAGCTGTTTCCGCAGTTCCCCGTGCTGCGTCTGCTCTGTCACAGGTTGAAACGCCGTCACTATATAGCGGCCCTGCTAGTGGGCGGTGCGTTCTTCATGACACTCATGACCCGCTGCTGGTATCGCTCTGGCATGGAGCCGGGACGCGTCTGCCGTCTCAACAGTATCCTCGAACTGATCGGTCGAAGTGGCTCGGGGAAACATATCGCCGTTGACCTCTATCGTCTGCTGATGGAGCCTGTCAAGATGTTTGACAAGGCGCAGATAGACGCCTTGAACAACTTCAACGCCGAACGCGAGCAGAACAACGGCGGTGCCAAAAACAAGTCGCCGAGACCAAAGGGTATCTTCCGCTGTATGCCTTCGGAGACTTCGGCGGCTGCCATACGTGAGGCAGAGTACAATGCCGTGGAGATGATTGACGGACAAGAATGGCCACTTCATGTCTCACATTTCAACAGCGAGCTACAGGATATGCAGCGTCAGATGAAGAAGGAGTATATGAACATCGAGAAGCTTTTCTACAAAGGTTTCCACAACGAGCCAGACGGCAGCTACCTCAAAACATCAAGTGCGCCCGTGGGTGAGTATGATGTCCACTTCTCGGGTGTGTACACTGGCACCAAGACTGCCTTGGACAAGCAGACGACAACAGAAAATTTCGGCGGAGGTCTGTTGTTCCGTCTCACGGTGGTGCCTCTGGGTGACTCGAACTTCGAGATGCGTGAGCGCCGTGAGTACACCGAAGAGGACGCCGAGAGAGACCAGAAGTTGCGCGACTGGGCCTATCTGTTCAATGACTGCAAGGGCGAGATTCCCTGCGAGGACATCGACATCGCCCTGAACGACTGGACAACCCGACGCATGCAGGATGCGGGCGAGGAGAAGAACTTCGCACTGGAGGATCTCATCAAGCGTCCATACTGGCACGGGATGAACTACTCGCTACCCTTCATCGTCAGCCGCCACTGGGACCAGATGGTCGAGGACAACGGGAAGTATAAGTGCGGCCCGGACTTCAAGACCGATAAATACGACCGTCAGCTGGCGCTGCTTATCGAGAACGCCCAGTTCGCTTTCCAGCAGCATTTCTTCCTGGGAATCGGTGAAAAATACTACGATGACCTTCAGACATCTGAGGCATCGAACAGGCATCACCAGAAGAAGACAATGCTGGCCTACCGCCGTCTGCCCCAAATATTCACGTCCGACGATGTGAAGCGTGAGTATGGATATGATAA
>JAEEGL010407628.1_pt1 | contig 10835 bp, 5 predicted proteins | sample 9134231 | NCBI WGS metagenome assembly JAEEGL01 (sample SAMN16246548, study PRJNA631951) | gut metagenome | biome: gut microbiome; feature: rumen; material: fiber-attached | host: Bos | place: Iran: Karaj | collected 2018-10
CTCTGGACCGGGAAATAAAAACTATCCTCAACAGCAAGGAACTGGAGAAATCTGGCGAAAAAGAAGCATTCCGTCGTTTCCACACGGCAATGACGGACACGCAGGCTCACAAACAGGCCAATAACAAGCACTTCATAGAGAATGAGCTATCCCGTTGCAGTCAGTATTTCGATACCGTCCTTACATACCCCCTAGACTCTCAACAGCGCGAAGCCATCGTCTCCCTTGAAGATAACGTCCTGGTGATAAGCAGTGCCGGCAGTGGCAAGACCATGACCACGGTGGGCAAGGTCCGGTACCTCATAGACGTTCAGCATGTCCCGGCAGAAAAGATTCTGCTCATCACTTTCACACGGAAGGCTGCAGAATCGCTCTCGGAGCGGCTGGGTGAGAAGAAGCTGAAATGCCGCACCTTCCATAAACTGGCGCTGGATATCATAAGCGAATCTACCGGCGAAAAGCCCACCATCACGCCGCAGGACTTCTCCGTCCAGGTGTACCACAAACTATCCGAGGAGAATCCAGCCTTCAAGGCGGCCATTGCCGACTATATAATTCGCTCCCGTTACACGATGCGGGACCAGTTCGAGTATGACTCCATGCAGGCCTACATGACGGACCGCCAGAAACACGGCATCCAGGCCTTCTTCAAGGATATGGACGGACGTCCGGTATTCTGCAAGTCGGATGAGGAAAGTCAGATATGCGATTTCCTTGGTTCCAGAGGCCTGAAATTCCGTTATGAGGAGAAATATGAGGTGAATACTGTCGATGCGGAATACCGCCAGTACTGCCCGGATTTCTCCATTTATATCGACCAACCCGACGGTCAGATGAAACGCATCTATCTGGAGCACTTTGCCGTCAATGAAGCGGGTCGATGTCCGTCGTTCTTCACCCAAGAAGATGAGGTCAAATACCAGCAGGGGATTACCTGGAAACGTAATCTCCATCGACAAAACGGCACCATCCTGCTGGAAACTTCAAGCGCCGGATTTCACCGGGGCGATGTGTTCCAGGTCCTCACTAAACAGCTGAAGGATCTGGGCGCAGTTTTCAGCAAAGCCACAAATGAGAATATCGCACGGGAACTGGTCCGCCAGGAGGAGAACATCCTTTCCATGCTCACTGCTTTCAATTTCCTGCTGAAATCCCGCGATACCTCATTGGAGTCTGTCCGGCGCAAGGTTGGCAAAGGCCCGGATGCCGTTACGCTCAACGATATTGTGGCTCCGTTCGTGGATGCATACAGCAGGATGGAAGGGGAGAACAACGAGATTGACTTCACCGATGCCATTATCCGGGCTACATTCCTTTGCAATAACGGTCATCGGCCTGACTACGATTATATACTTGTCGATGAGTTTCAGGACATCTCTATGGACCGCTACCGCTTCCTGCAGGCTCTGAGGCGCAGGGAGCCTCTTACGAAGCTGTTTTGTGTGGGAGATGACTGGCAGTCCATCTACCGCTTTGCCGGCAGCGATATGGCTCTTTTCAAGTCGTTTGAGAAGTTCTTCGGCTATACGAAGAAGTGCCTGATGGAGACCACATACCGCTTTGGGGAGCCTGCAATTGCCGATTCTTCCAGGTTTATTCTGGCGAATCCGGAGCAGGCGGTAAAGAATGTCCGGCCGTTCAGGGATGACGCCGAGACGAAGCTGGACTTCCTGTCTACCGAGGGTCGCGAAGGTGTTGTGGAAACTGTCAAATATCTGGCCGACCAGATTCCGGCGGACAAGGAGATTCTTCTTCTGGGCCGATATGGTTTCGATGTTAACATCTTCAAGGGCACCGAGTTGGCGCTTCACGAAGGACAAAGCGGTGCTTATGTGACCTATGGCTGTCGCAGGATGAACTTCATGACGGTGCATCAGTCCAAGGGCCTGGAGTGCGACTATATCATCCTGCTGAACTGCAATGGGGGAACAGTAGGTTTTCCGTCGCAGATAAGCGACAGTCTGGTTCTCAAATACGTCCTTAGCGAACCGGACGCCTATGCTTTCAGCGAGGAGCGCCGCGTGTTTTACGTGGGCATTACCAGGGCTAAGAAGCATACCTGGGTGCTTTACGATATGAACAACCCTTCTCCTTTCGTGAAGGAATTCGTCCAAACTCTGGAGCCTGAAGTAAAGTCAGGCGCCGGCATCCCGGATTCAGAGCTTTGTCCGAAGTGTCACTGCGGCCGCGTCAAGGTCATAAAGAAGGGTGTTGCCGTGAATGGGAATCCATACACTACTTTTGCCTGCTCGAATGAGAAGTATGGTTGTGACTACCTGGAAACGAAGTTCGTGAACCTCAATTCGACGCACCGGACTCAAAGGAAGACGATTGGATAATACACTTCGCTGCAGTCAGGAGTGTTGTCGATGGTGGGGGATATCACTGCCGATGGTGTCGAGGAAATCGCGCTGCGATAATGATTCCCTTGAATTTCATATGTAGATGATAGATTAGTGTTTTGTTTCCACAAATGTAGGAAAAATACTTAAATACCGCGCAGCCGTCCAGGGGCAAACTGAGAATTAAGGGCCGATAGGTAATTTGCGGAATAATTGCTATTTTTGTGGGTAACTAACAACCATCCGATTATGAAGAAGTTTGCATGCCTGCTCCTGCTCGCGCTCACCACGTTATTGGCTTCCGCACAAAACACCGGTGGACCTCTCAAGTTCCTCGGCATTCCCATTGATGGCCCAAAGGAAGCGTTTGCCACCAAACTCAAAGGAAAGGGCTTTGTGTATAATGCCCGAACCGAGAGTTATAAAGGACAATTTAATGGTCATGATGTGGACGTGTATATTCACACGAATCACAATCTTGTAGATCGGGTATATGTCGCTTTCCCTAAAGTGTCAGAGCAGGACATCAAAATTGATTTCAATCGTCTTCTTGATCAATTTAAGAAGACAGGGAAATACACAGATTTGTCCTTTAATAGTGAGATAGGAGAAGATGATGATATTTCATATGAGATAACAGTCAATAACAAACGTTACCAAGCAACTTTCAGCTATTTCGATCCCGACAGGGATATGTTAAGTATGATGACTAATGAATTGCCGGATCACTTACGTGGAGTTGTTTCTGACAATTTGATTGATAAATTCGTGGCCACTTTTAAGCAACTGGAAGGAATGACGGAAGAGGAGAGAAATGCTGCAAATATTGATTATTATTCGGCCCTCGGTGATCCTTCTGCTTTCACTCAAGAAGATGCGATGGAAGCAATGAAGTTTATTTTTGCTGTTCACAATGGAATGCAAGAGTTGGCCGATGGCTGTGTCTGGTTCATGATTCATGAGATTTATGGACAATACCAGATTGGTCTTTATTACGACAACCTCCACAATCGTGCTCACGGAGAAGACCTATAAGCCATTGAGCTAACTATCATTGTCATGCCTCAATCTGAATGGATTGAGGTTTTTTTCTGTTTAACTCGTTATTGTTCTTGAAATCCAAGCAAAAAATACCTATTTTTGTTATTCAAACTGTTTCTACATAATTTACATTATGACACCCGAGCAAAAAGCGCGTGTTCTTATTGACCAAATGTTTGAGGAGTCTGGCTGGAAGGTAGTTACCAGAGATGAGTATTCCCCTGGCCTCACTGCCGCTGCTATAGAAGAAGGCATTCTTCAAGGCGGAAAAGAAGCCGACTATCTCCTCTTTATCAATGGGAAAGCCGTAGGAGTTCTTGAGGCAAAAAAAGCCACAATTGACGTGTCCTCTGATAAGGTTATTGGCCAGGCGGAAGGTTATACACACAAACTGACAAAATACTATCAGTTCTATGCAAATCCGCTACCTATAGTCTATGTGTCAAATGGTCATGTGACCCTCTTTCGTGACAAAGATGGCGGTTATATTCCAGTGGGGAGTATTCACACGCCTAAGGAAATCTGTAAGATGCTTGGCATTGAAGATGAGTTCGCGGGCCTTCCCACATTGAAAAAGAAAGGCCTTAGGGATTGCCAGTTTGAAGCCATTACAAATCTTGAAAAGAGCTTTCGTTCTGGGCACAAGCGTGCATGTATGGTGCTGGCTACTGGTGCTGGAAAGACATATACAGCCTGTATGGCGTCATATAGATTCCTTTCATATACTCCCATGCGTCGCATTCTTTTCCTTGTCGACCGCAACAATCTGGGCAAGCAGGCAGAGGATGAATTTGGGAAATTCAAGCTTACGGAAACCGGAGATGCCTTCAATACTATTTTCACGGTAAACAGGCTTAAGAGTCAAGCAATCCCCAAGGACTCTAATGTAGTCATATCAACCATCCAACGGCTATTTTCTCTCCTCAAAGGGGAGGATTTCGATGAAACTGACGATGACGAGTATTACAATGGCGACGAAAGTCTGGTACCTGTAGTAACTCTTCCGGAGAATCCGACTCTTCCCAAAGACTTTTTTGACATTATCATTGTGGACGAATGCCACCGTTCCATTTATGGCTCTTGGAAATCAGTCCTTGAATATTTCTCATCGGCCCGCATTATCGGCCTAACAGCCACACCTGCTCCTGAAACAAAAGCGTTTTTCAATAACAACATCGTCATCGAATACACGCTGGAGCGCTCTATTGCAGATGGTGTTAACGTGGATTACCGCGTTTATCGCATAAAGACTAAGGCTACTGAAGATGGAGGTGCAATCCGTGACGGTGAAACATTCAAACAAGTAACCTGTTATACAGGTAAGGTGGAAAACGTCAAGAACAGCGGCGAGAAAACATACACCGGCAATGAACTTAACAGGAGCATCATCAATCCATCTCAGATTAAGTTAGTCCTGGAGACATACCGTGATGCAGTTTACACCGAAATGTTCAATGATCCGCAGCGCGAGGCCAATATGGATTACCTGCCCAAAACTCTCATCTTTGCCCTTAATGACGCCCACGCCAGCAATATCGTAAAGATTGCAAAAGAAGTTTTTGGCAAGGAGAATGATTCGCAGTTTGTTCAGAAGATTACCTACTCTGCTGGTAACAGTAATGAACTTATCCGCCATTTCCGCAATGACAAGGAGTTCCGTATAGCAGTTACTGTTACTCTTGTGGCTACAGGAACGGACGTTAAACCTATTGAGGTCGTGATGTTTATGCGCGACATTGAGTCTGAATCGCTATATACTCAAATGAAGGGAAGAGGTGTTAGGACTATTGGCGATGAGCAGCTGCGGATTGTCACTCCAAATGCATTCAGCAAGGATCTTTTCTACCTAGTTGATGCAGTCGGTGTGACCGAGCACGAGATGAAAGTGACTCGGCCCGGCACCGAACCCCGTCCCGCCACAATGCCACTTAAAGAACTTCTTGAGCGCATCACTCATGGCTGGGTGGATGATGAGTATCTGAAAATTCTGGCCAGCAGGCTTTCCCGAATTTATAACAAGGCCAATGACGAGCAGCGCTCAAAATTCAAGGAACTCGCTGGCGAAAATATGAAGGATATCGCCAGCAACATCTATGATGCTCTCACATCAAATACACTCCCACCATTCAATGATATCAACGAGCCGAATTTGGAACGCAAGGAACTTGTGGCTTCACTAGCTAATCATCCGGAAGCCAGAAACTATCTGCTTATTCTAAATGCCGGGTTCATAAAGATTCTTGTTCCCGGAGAAGATGAACTTATCTCCAAAGGTTTCTCATTTGAAGAAGCCACCAAGACTACTGATGCATTCGAGAAATACGTCAATGAGCATAAAGATGAGTTGGAAGCCCTCCGCATTATCTACAATAACGAAGGTGAGCCGATCACGTATTCAATGCTCAAAGAACTGGAAACTCATCTTCGCTTTGCTAACGCGAAGTTCAATCCTGCCCTGCTTTGGAATTCTTACGCACTACTTTGCCCGGGGGATGTCGTTAAGTTCACTACAAAGGATGAAAAAGACGCCCTCACAAATATCATCCAGTTGGTACGCTTTGCCTTCAAGCATATTCCAAAGCTGGAGAGCCTCAAAGGTGAAGCCGCCAAATACTTCAATTTGTGGTGCGGTCAGGGATGGCGTGGTATCAGTGAAAAGCAAAACGAACTCTTAGGACAGGTAGTCAACTACATTGTCTCCAATGGGGCGTGCACAATTGAGGATATTAAAGAGGAAGACAAAACACAGGCCGGACAGCTTGTGATGGCATTTGGAGGAATAGATGCGGCCAATGTGGCTCTGGCCTCACTGTCTCAATTCATGATTTACAGAAAAACAGCATAATTCATTATGGCTAAGCAGTCTACAGAACAGACATTAATCAATAAAGTATGGAAGGTCGCCGATGTCCTTGCCGGGCAGGGCGTAGGTTTCACGGATTATATTACACAACTTACCTATCTCCTCTTCCTGAAAATGGATGACGAGAACGTGAAAATGTTCGGAGAGAAGTCCGCCATTCCGGAAGGCTACCGTTGGGAGGATTTGATTAATCTGGATGGCCTGGATCTGATTAACCAGTATGAGAAGACCTTGAAGGTTCTCAGCGAACAGGAGAATCTCATCGGCACCATTTACACCAAGGCCCAGAACAAGATTGACAAGCCAGTTTATCTCCAGAAGGTCATCACCCTCATCAATGAGGAAACATGGCTTGTGATGGACGGCGATGTGAAGGGCGCTATTTACGAGAGCATTCTGGAAAAGAACGGTAAAGACAAGAAGAGCGGAGCAGGACAGTATTTCACACCCCGTTCCCTTATTAAAGCAATGGTCGATGTGACGCGTCCTCAAATCGGCGAGACCGTTGCCGACCCGGCCTGCGGAACAGGAGGATTCCTCCTTACGGCTTATGACTATATGAAGGAGCAGACCGCCGACAAGGAAAAGCGCAAATTCCTTCGCGAGAAGGCCTTACACGGTGTAGATAACACGCCACTCGTCGTCACCCTTGCCTCTATGAATCTTTATTTGCACGGCATCGGAACAGACAGAAGTCCTATCGAGTGCAGAGATTCATTGGAGAGCGAACCTTCTACCCTTGTTGATGTCATCCTTGCAAATCCGCCATTTGGTACCCGTCCTGCTGGTTCAGTGGACATCAATCGCCCCGATTTCTATGTGGACACCAAAAACAACCAGTTGAATTTCCTTCAGCATATGATGATTATGCTAAAGGATGGAGGTCGTGCTGCGGTCGTTCTCCCAGATAATGTTCTCTTCGAGGGCGGAGCAGGCGAAACTATCCGCAAGAGGTTACTGTCCGATTTCAACCTTCACACCATCCTGCGTCTCCCTACCGGCATTTTCTACGCCCAGGGAGTCAAGGCTAATGTGCTGTTCTTCAAGAAGGGTGAGAAGACCAAGGATATCTGGTTCTATGATTACCGTACTGGCATCAAGCATACACTGGCAAACAATACTATGGAGCGTCATCATCTGGATGATTTCGTGACCTGCTACAATGCTGAGAATATCAATGCCCGCAAGGAAACATACGATGCAGAGACCAATCCCAACGGCCGTTGGCGCAAGTATCCTGTAAAAGACATACTTGAGAGGGATAAAACCAGTTTGGACATCACCTGGATTAAGTTCCAGGACGATACGGACTATACACTTGCCGAACTTGTTTCCTCCATAGAGGATAAGAGTAATAAGATTGCCGAGGCAGTAGCCAAACTCAAAGAACTCATCGCAAACATTGAGGAATAATGGATACCAAGAAACTCCGTCAGAAGATACTGGATCTTGCTATCCATGGCAAACTCGTGCCGCAAGACCCGAACGACGAACCCGCGTCCGTGCTCCTAGAACGCATACGAATAGAGAAAGAGCAGCTCATCAAAGAGGGCAAGATCAAGGCTCCGAAAAAGAGTAAATCTGCTGGTGATACGTCCCATTATCCGAAGGAGGGACCCTGGGCGTTGCCGGAGGGGTGGGTATGGACTACTATTGGAGAGGTATTTAATCTTCAAGCAGGGAAGTTCGTTTCTGCTGAAAACATTCATGAAGAATCAGCTCAATACCCTTACCGTTGTTTTGGTGGAAACGGGATCCGGGGCTATGTGTCCGTGTCAAATCGTATTGGCGACTTTCCAATTATCGGTCGTCAAGGCGCCTTGTGTGGTAATATTAATTTTGCATCTGGAGAATTCTATGCTACAGAACATGCAGTCGTTGTTGAGTCTTTTGGAGGCACGGATCCTACTTGGGCAAGGTACCTTCTAGAACAACTAAATCTGAATCAATACGCGACTGCAACGGCACAGCCTGGACTCTCGGTAAAGACAATTAATGAGGTTGAGATTCCAGTACCCCCCATACGTGAACAACACGAGATTTCTAATGCAATCTCTCATTATCTAGCGATTATCGCAGGTTTGCATGACACCCAAGAGGGTTTTCGTGCCGTGATAGACCAGACGAAGAGTCGTATACTTGACCTGGCTATTCACGGTAAACTAGTTCATCAAGACCCTTTCGACGAGCCCGCTATAGAGCTCTTGAAACGCATAAACCCGGACTTCCAACCTTCGCATAACCTCCATTATGGAGAATCCCTTCCAACTGGTTGGGTATGCGCCACTTACGGGGCACTCAATCAGCACAGGAATAGTTCTATAAATCCGCCGGATTCGCCAAAAGAGCAGTACGAACTGTATAGCGTACCAATTTATGAGACCGGATATCCGGAATACTTGAACGGGAAGGAAATTGGATCAACTAAACAAGCTGTTAAAAAGGGAGAAGTTCTGCTGTGTAAGATTAATCCACATTTGAATAGAGCGTGGGTTGTTGAGCACTATAACCCTGAAATCAGATGTATCGCATCGTCTGAATGGCTCATATTTCAGTCTGATGCATTGTACCCTGATTATGTAAGACTGTTTTTCATGTCACCAGCATTCCGGTCTTTAATGCTAAGCAATGTGTCTGGTGTCGGCGGGTCATTGATGAGGGCAAGGGCATCAGCTGTTGATGGATATCCTATTTGGGTTCCTCCAATTGATGAGCAAAAACGAATAGTGAAGGTGGTAAAGGCCTACTACAAAGAGCTGGATGAAATAGTAGCAGGCCTAAGTTAACATTCTACCAAGTTACAATCTTGTCCACAAGTTGTTGCTGTTCTGTGGCAGTCCGCCGCAGATATATTCTTGTGGTCTCAATGCTTTCGTGCCCCATCAGGTCAGCGAGGAAAGCGATGTCGTTATACTTATCCAAGAAATTTTTGGCAAAACGATGGCGAAATGAATGTGGGTAAACCGCCTTTGTATCTATTCCATATTCGGCCGCAAAATGCTTCAGTTGTTGGGCTATACCTCGTGCTGTAATAACTCCGCCATATCGATTCTTAAAGATATATCCTGAAAAAACGCCTTCTCCTTTAAGCCATTCCGAGGCCTCATTCCTCAGTTTTTGGGGAATATAGAGGCGGCGAATCTTTCCTCCTTTTGAGTATAGATCCAGATATCCCACTTCGACATGTTCTGCTTTTATTTTCAGCAACTCGCTTATCCTCGCCCCTGTAGCGCCCATAAACCAAACAACGAAGTACCATTCAATATGGTCATCAGATTTGAGTTTCCTTTTGAGAAACTTGTAATCTGCATCGCTTATGACGTTCTCTAGAAAGTTTTTCTGCTGAACTTTCACGAACTTCATTTTGAGTTTATCTTTCCTGATAAACTCAAGATACTTGTTGATGCCTTGAAGCCGCAGGTTCACAGTCTGAGGCTTGAAATGCTCCATGAGGAATCCCTTGTAAGCAAGAAGATTCTCTTTCGTAAATTCTCCATAATTGGTAATGAAGTGGTTAACCGTCCAGATATAGGACGTTACGGTGTTCTTGGCCAAGTCTGACTTCTCCAAGAAAGATTGAAATTTTTGTATCATAAGCATTTAATGAATGTTTATGAAGTGCAAAGTTACCGTTGATACGTCCCATTATCCGAAGGAAGTTCCGTTTGAAGTGCCGAAGGGGTGGGTTTGGAGGTATTTAGCAGACATCGGGACATGGCAATCAGGTGGGACTCCTAATCGAGGAGTTGCGGCCTACTATGGCGGTGATATTCCATGGCTAAGGACAGGCGATCTAAATGACAACATCATTAAGGATATTCCCGGAAGAATCACAGAAAAAGCGCTTTTGGAGACATCTGTAAAGATGAATCCAACTGGAAGTGTTTTGATTGCTTTGTATGGCGCAACCATAGGAAAGGTTGGTATATTGTCTTTCCCCTCGACGACGAATCAAGCTTGTTGTGCCTGTTCAGAGCTTTTTGGTGTAGAGAATAAATTCCTTTTCTACTTTCTGATGTCTCAGAAAGATGTTTTTATACAAAAGGCTGGAGGTGGTGCACAGCCTAATATCTCAAAAGAAATCATCGTCAATACTTCCATCCCTGTCCCACCATTGGCTGAACAGCGGAGGATCATTGACGCGATAGAAAAGTGGTTGTTTTTAGTAAGCAAAATTGAGCAGGGAGAGGCGGATATTAAGTCCGCAGTTGAGAAGTGTAAAGAGAAAGTTCTGGAAGTAGCCATACATGGCAAACTTGTTCCTCAGAATCCCTCTGACGAGCCCGCGATAGGGCTATTGAGACGCATCAATCCAGGCTTCCAACCTTCCGATAACCTCCATTATGAGGGTATTCTTCCATCTGTATGGACACTATGCTGCCTAGAGGATGTTCTGGATTATGAACAGCCTCAGGCGTACATAGTAAACTCAACCGATTACTCGGATGGCTACAAGACTCCAGTTCTTACCCCAGGAAAGTCGTTCGTTTTGGGATACACAAATGAATTGTCTGGCATCTGCAATCACCTTCCCGTTATTATCTTCGACGATTTTACCACAGAATCCAAATACGTTGACTTCCCATTTA
>JAEEGL010629239.1_pt1 | contig 10835 bp, 5 predicted proteins | sample 9134231 | NCBI WGS metagenome assembly JAEEGL01 (sample SAMN16246548, study PRJNA631951) | gut metagenome | biome: gut microbiome; feature: rumen; material: fiber-attached | host: Bos | place: Iran: Karaj | collected 2018-10
CCGCTGGCGGATGCGCTGAGGACGGTCGCCATGTTTTATCTGATCGGGGTCGCGGCCTCATTCGTGCAGAACAGGATCATGATCTATGTGACCCAAGGGACGATGAGAAAACTCCGGAACGACCTCTTCGAGAGAATGGAGGTTTTGCCGATCCGGTATTTTGATACGAATGCGCATGGCGATATCATGTCGATCTACACGAACGATATCGACACGATCCGGCAGATGATCAGCCAGGCGATGCCGCAGATCATCAACTCGATGATCACGGTTACGGGGACCTTGATCAGTATGATCATGCTGAGCCCGCTGCTGACGGCGGTATCGGTGGGAATGATCGTGCTGATGCTGATCATCACGGGCAAGGTGGCCGGGCTTTCGGGACGGTACTTTGTGGCGCAGCAGAAGGATATCGGCGCGCTGAACGGCTATATCGAAGAGATGATGGACGGGCAGAAGGTCATCAAGGTTTTCAGCCATGAAGAGGAAGCGGTCGAGCAGTTTGACGAGCTGAATGAAAAGCTTTTGGACAGCGCGTATAACGCGAACCGTTTCGTGAACATCATCGGGCCGATCAATGCGCAGCTCGGGAATGTGAGCTTTGTGGTCGTGTCCGTGGTGGGCGCGGCGCTGGCGATCCCGAATCTTTTCGGCTTTACGGTCGGCGGTTTGGCATCGTTTTTGACTTTGAACCGGAGCTTTGCGATGCCGATCAACCAGATCAGCCAGCAGTTCAATTCGATCGTTATGGCGCTGGCCGGGTCGGAGCGTATCTTTAAACTCATGGATGAAAAGCCGGAAGAGGACCAGGGCTATGTGACGCTTGTGAACGCGAAGATGGAAAACGGAAAGCTTGTGGAAGCGGGAGAAGAGCATACCGGCCTCTGGGCGTGGAAGCATTTCCATAAAGACCTCGGCACGACGGATTATGTGGAGCTGAAAGGGGACGTGGTCTTTGACGACGTGGACTTCGGCTACAATGAAGAGAAGATCGTGCTGCACAATATCAAGCTCTTTGCGACACCCGGGCAGAAGATCGCTTTTGTCGGATCGACCGGCGCAGGGAAGACAACGATCACGAACCTGATCAACCGGTTTTATGATATTCAGGACGGAAAGATCCGCTATGACGGGATCAATATCAACAAGATCAAAAAGGCAGATCTGAGGCGGTCTCTCGGGATGGTTCTGCAGGAGACGAATCTCTTCACGGATACGGTAATGGAGAATATCCGTTACGGGAATCTGAATGCATCGGATGAAGAGGTGATCGCGGCGGCGAAGCTCGCGAACGCGGACGGCTTTATCCGGCAGCTCCCGGACGGCTATAATACAGTTCTGACCGGGAACGGGGCAAACCTTTCCCAGGGGCAGAGGCAGCTCCTTTCGATCGCGCGCGCAGCGGTTGCGGATCCGCCGGTTTTGATCCTGGATGAAGCGACCAGCTCCATCGATACGAGAACGGAGCGGATCGTGCAGGACGGCATGGACAAGCTCATGCACGGGCGCACGACCTTTGTGATCGCGCACCGCCGCTCTACGGTAAGAAACAGCAACTGCATCATGGTGCTTGAGCAGGGCCGGATCATCGAGAGGGGAACGCACGACGAACTGATGGAAGAGAAAGGAAAATATTATCAGCTCTATACGGGAGCCACAGCCTGAGGTTTTGTTCGTAAAATTATTTGTTGATGATAATAGTTTAGGAGAAGATCAATGGAACTGACAAGGATTGAAGAAGAAAACAGGGAAGCGTTTTCGGCGTTTATTCCGGCGGGGCTGCAGGAGGAAGGCGATCTTGCAGTCGGGGTTCTGTCGGAGGAGGAACTGCCGATCGCCGCAGCTTTATTTTCACCGACGGAGAATGGTGTGATGCTGAAATGGATATTTACCGACCCGGACGAACGCAGGAAGGGCGCCGCAATGCTGATCTTGCATGACGCCATGATCCTTTTGAAAGGGCAGGTAAAGGCGCTGACCGTATCCTATGACGAAAATACGGAAGGACTCGGAGAATTGCTGGAGCACATGGGCTTTACGATCACGGAAGGCGATCCGGCTTATTCGATCCAGCTCAAGGATCTTTTGAAGGTGCCGGCGTTTGGCCGCCTCCCGGGAAAGGAATTTCCGCATCAGCGGCTCCTTTTGTCGGAGGCGTCTCCCAGAACAATGAACGGCCTGCGTGATCTTTTGAACAGAGAGGCTGGCGGAACGGTCTTTTTGGAGGACATTGACCGCGATTTATCCCTTGTGACCGAAACGGAAGAGGGAAAGGTGCTGGGGGCTCTGCTGGTCAAAAGGCTTGGAAAGGATCTTCAGATCAAACTGATCGTCAACAAAAACCCGGGCAGAGTGGAGCAGCTGTTTCAGGGGCTTGTGGAAATATGCCTGGACGAGAGTTTGGGAAACCGGCTCTGTTTTGTGGCAACGAATCCGAGTGTGGAGGAGTTCATCGATCAGAAGATCAGTGAGAGGAGAGACTATAAAACCCATCTCAGATACGCCGTGGCGGCGTTTTAAGCTAGCAGGGAGGAATAAGGTATGGAATCAGAATTCAAAAATCAGGAAGAACTCAAGATAAGGGAAAATGATAGTCTTATTTTCAAAAAAGAGGAAGAAATCACTCTGTCCAAAAAGGGAACAAAAATTTTAACGGATGACCGAAGGTCAGGTACTGCTCAAAAGACGAATACAAAACAACAGAATGGCGCGGCCTTGCATCGCGCTTTTCGTAATGTTGCGGTGAAATCGCCGAGACAGCTGAAACGGGAAAAGGAACAAAGAATCCGGGATATGATAGAGAAAGCGCATCAGAACCTTTGCATTTTCCATAGAAGCGCCAAAGCGGCCAGGCCGGAACTGATGGGGCAAAACACTATTCCAGCGCAGGTATCCCAGCTTGATAAGAGAATGGAGGCTGCGGAAAAGAAGGAAGCATGCGTGACGCGCATTATGGAATATGAGAAAGCCAAAGCAGCGGAAGAAGAAAATCCGCAGGCACCCGATACGTTTACGGCAGACTGCAGGGCTCTTGCGACTCTTACGGTGGACAGCTTCAGGATCAAAAATGACGAAGAGTTTACTCAGAATCTGGAGCTAAACTATAGCTTTGTAAAAATGGCCGACCGGGTAAAGCGGAATCTTCTTAAGGTCTCGAGCGGTGAACGGCAGGAGCAGATCTCGACTGAAAGGAGAAACATTCTTCTTTCGCAGATCTCGCTCTGCGAGGAGATGAAGCAGTGGATGGATGCCAAGCTGGATCTGATGAAGAATCCGTATTACATCTATCTGGCGGGGAAGGATATTGAAAATCGTGCAGCGCTGAAAGCCGGCCTGCAGGCGAATAAAATATTGGGCTATCCGCAGGAAAAGGCGAAGTTTATCGCTTACCTGAATAAACTGGATAAGCTGGATCATTGCGCGGTGAACCGGAAGAAGCTGCGGGATAGAGACGAGGGCGCAGCCCGTGTTCTGCTGCAGGCGGTAAATAATAGAGCCAACGAGGAACTGAAGGAACATAAGCTGATCAAAAACAAGATCCTGATCAGAAAATGGGGAGAGGAAAGCGCAAAAAATCCGCTCATCAAGACCGAAAATACACGTCTTACAAAAGAAGACACAACTTTTCCTGAACGGGTATATGAACAGAAGAAAGAAGAATTTCTGGCGCTTTCGCTTGACGGATTGAAATGCAGTTCTGTTGAGGATCTCTTGAAGAATGTAGCGACCAACGCGCCTTTTATCGACAAGGCACTGGAAATGCAAAGGCTCCTGGCACAGTGCGCGTTTGATGAGGATCTGGGCATTTCGAATGAAGAGATCATTGAAATGCGCGCAAAGATCAACGTCATTCTTTCGGTTCAATCGATGCAGGGTGCCCTGTTATCCCGCATCAGCAGGACCAAAGATAATAAGCTGAGAGAGGAATCACCGAAGGAGTGGATGAAGCGGAAGGGAATTGAACCGATCGCTGACCCAGTAGCTCTTGTAGAGGAACTGAAGAATAAATACCGGCAGGAACAGACGCAGGCACAAGATACGGCCAATAAAGTCTGGACGATCCTGAACATGGGGGAAGAACTGAATGAAGTAGCCAGGCAGGACCGAGCGGAGAAGGCCCAGAGGAATACTCTGTTCTGGGAGAATTTTTGCGATACGGCCAAAAATGTCGGTAAAGCCACGGGCGAGGTTATCTTGAACCTCAAAAAACTGTGCAAAGATAAAAATCTGGAATACCGCACTCCGGAGAAAGCAGTCCTTTACTACATGAGAGGAAGAAATGCAGATGAGATGTTTTCCATCTACACCCGGTATACGGGGTCGCCGAAGCAAAAATATCTTCTTTACAAAGAAATTGTAGATCAGGCGAAAGATGAGTTCAATCCGGGCCGGTTTGATTATAGCAATAATATTGAAAAAGGCAACTTCCTTCAGGATCTAGCCCATAAGGGCAATCTAGCGGCTCTCTTAGATCATCTTAACGACTGCTCGCAGGAGATGAGGGCGATCCTGGCGGACAATCCGGATCTCAAATTATCGGAAAATGAGATCGTGGATGAGGAATGGCATAAGGAGGCAGCAGCACTTTCGAAATTCTCCAAAGACAAGCTCATGCCGATGCTGTTCAGCCTTCAGTGTATTACCGATACAAAAGAAAAACGCAATGTCCTTTCCGCAGTTTCTTTTGACGAACTGCAAATCCTTTTCCAGCAAAAGGCACAAATCCTTGCATGGATGAACGCGCAGAATAATCTGTCCGGAGAACCCGCAGCGACAATAAAAAAGATCCTGCAGATTTTGGAAGGCTTTAGTGCCAGCCAGCTCAACCTGGCCAATGAATATCGTTCTTATCGTAATGCGGAGCAGATCGACGAGGAAAAGCTCCGTACACAGCAGGAATACCGCAGACTCCGGGATTTGGAAACCGATCCGACCAAAGCAACACAGGCGGACTTAAAGAACGCGAGAAACGCTTGCATAGGGGCCCTGCTCAAAAAATACTCGCTGGACGAGGCGGATTTCTTCAAACTGGATACGCGTTCGCTTAAAGCCCTTGCCCTAAGGAGCTTGAAAGAAGATATTTCAGAGGAAAACATGAAAAATGCCCTGCAGCAGCTCATTTCTTTGCAAAAGAGAAATCCGGAAGAAGAGATGGAAGATGCAAGGGAGGAAGAATGGGATGAAGGCGAAAAGAAGGTTCAGGATTTCTTCTGCGCCCTGGCGGATGGTTTGAAGAATCGGGAGATGACGAAGGCGGAGAAAACAGAGCTCTTCCGAAACATTTTGCTCGAACATTCGGACACGGTCACCATGTTTGTGACCTATTTTATCCGCGATGAAAAAGACTGTGCCATCCTTTCGGATATGAGGAAAAAGATGGGACGGCCGGAAGCGCAGTTCTACGCCTCGTCGCATCGTGATCTAATGCCGGTATTTCGATGGATCAAGACTAAGCTCGGCGAACAGAAGACAACGGTGAAGAATGTGGAGACTATTCTCGCTCAGAATGATGCTGATCTTACCGAGAAGCTTTTCGCTGCGGATGAAAAGATCAATGGACATATGGATACCATGTTTACGCAGATGGAAGATTCTGTTAGTGAATGGGCGAATCAGGCTATTGGCACCTTTGAGGAAGAGCCTGAAGACGAGATCATGACCGGGTCTCTCTTTGATCAGAAAGAAGAGCCTGTTGAGAAGGATGAGAATCCGAACAAGATCATTGAAAAAAATGAAAACAAAATAATAGAGAAAAAAAAGAATGTAATCATTCAAGAGGAAGAAGAAAAGGATATTAATGTGCTTCTGAAGAAGTCGCTTACAAAGGAAAAGGGCGAAGGGAAATTTATTACGCTCACGATGAAAAATTACTTCCGCCATTCTTCAAGCGAAGACAAGCGTTCTATGGCAAACGCAATGCTGCGTGACTTAAAACCCATTAACCGAAAGGCGTCCCGGCAGGCGCGCGACGCCAGACAGGCGGGGAGATATCTCGGCGGTATGCTTAAAGGCGCCGGCCCACTTTTCCAGAAGATGATGCAGGGCATCCCGGAAGAACTTTTCCATCCCGAGCTGCGGCGTGCGCTGGATGACGTCAAGTCTAATCTTGCGCCGATCAAGAAGGAATATGTAGATGAAAAACTGAATCAGATGAAGGCGGAGTCGGCAAGAAAATACAATGAACTTGTAAGTGTCGGGAAAGATGTATCCAAGGTCACCAAGGTCGAAAAGATTACGATCATACAGTCTCTCGGCGCCGCCTCGGTGGCAGAGACCTTCCTTTGCAAGATCTATGGGAAAAATCTCCCGACATCCGGCAAGGACGTCGTCATTAAGATCCTTCGGCCTAATCTGAAAGACCGCCTGGAACGGGAAAAGAAGATCCTGCGGGTTGCCGCCCGGTGTACGGATGACAGCAAACTGGATTTTGATCAGGAAATGCAAAAACCCCTTCAGAAGGAAGAGAAGACGCAGGGCATGGAATCCAACAACATCTCTCAGGTCAATAAGATCCTGGAAGAACTGGATATGAGGATCGAGGTGGATAATGCGAAGAAAGGGTACGATACCTATCATTCGGATGATAAAGATAAAGAAGTCGATTCGGTTAAGGTGAATGAAGATCTTCCGGTGATGGAGGATTGCTATGCGCTGGACAAGGCCGAGGGCATGACCGTGGAGCGGTATTTAAAGCAGATTCGTAAGAAACGCTCGGACATTTTGGCGGATTTCATTCCAAAGGGAGGAAGAATAGCCAGAATCGGGCCGAATCAGATGGAGCTTTATGAAAAGAAGCGCGCCCTCCTTCTGCGTGAACTGGAAAATGTGATGAGCAAACAGAAAATGCTGATCAAGACAGCTGAAAAATGGACGGAGCAGGCGATCTTCGGCTCCAACTTCTACCATGGAGATATGCATGCGGGCAACATCATGATTTCGGACAATAAGGTGACTATTATCGACTTCGGGAATGCCACCAAGCTTTCGTCCAACCAGAAAAACCACATCATGGCCATGACCTCATGCACTACGGATGCGAATCTGGCGGAGGATTTTTTATGGTCCTTTACCATGCTTCTTCCGCCGATCCAAAACGAACCGAAATTTTCGAGGAAGGATCACGAGAACGAAGCGGAACACCCGAGATTGCGGGGGAAAGGAAAAGAATTCCTGGGAAAGATCAAAGAGATCCTTTCTATGAAGGACAAAAATGATCCAGACAACGACCAGTCTGGAGAGAAAATCTCGCTGATCTTAAAGACTGCGCAGGAGATGGGGCTGCAGCTTCCTCCGGAAGTGGAGAATTTCTCCAAGAGCCAGCTCCGGCTGCAGAACACGATCACTTCCTTTAACGACGCGGTGGAAGAGATTCGGAGCGAGATCAAAAGTCTGGATCGTATGGCGATGAGCGAAAAGCCGAATCTGGATCTTTACAAAAAGATCCATAATGACGCCAATTCCACTAACCGGCGGCAGGTGGAATCGGTGCTTTTAGATACGCTCAACCTCTTTGTGCCGGTGGCAAAAGATGAGTTTGAGGAGCAGCTCAAGCAAAAGGATTCCAAGAGCAGGGAGGCGTTCGAGAATAACTACATAAACAGCTACAGCCAGATTGTAAAGATGGAGAACGGGGAATGGGTTTCCAAGATTGATCTTTCCCAAGTCTCGAAATGGAGACTCCTTTTTGAAAAGGTAAAGAAGCTGGCGCCGAAGTCGGAAGAGGAGGAGCCGTCTAGTGAATATATAAAGCTCCGAGGTAAACTGTCGGAAGCTGTGAGCGATGTCCTTGGACCGTTTGCGAATTCTTCCAAGGCCGGGGTCGATCCGCTGCCTGCTTTCGGAGGGGTGATGTATATCTTCACGGAGGCCTTTACAACCTTGACGATGAACAATCTGGAAGGCTTTGAGACCATCCTTAAGCTTTTTGAAAATGAAGTTCCGACGGCGGTGGAGCTGATGCAGAATTACCATAAACTGCGGGAAAGCCAGGACAAAATCAGGCTCTTTGATATCTTCAATTCACAGGAAAGCGAGGAGAAAGAGCTTCGCGCTTCGATCTATGAAAACTATGTAAAACTGGTGGACAGCCGGCTGCAGTCGTCTGAGGTCATGAAGGATATTAAGCTGTTCTTGAACCGTGACTATGAATATAAGGTAAAGCCGTTGAACGCGATCGAACAGATTCCGGTCAGGCTCCATCAACAGAAGGGGGATAAGACGAAAACAGAGGAGGCCTATAAAGCTTATCTCGATCTGGTCCATTCCTTAAAGGTGAAATATTTTGAGAAAGAAATGGAAGAATTAGAAAAGGAGGAGGCAGAGGAGGAGAAATACCGCCGCGCGTATCTCGAAGCCAATAAGAGGCTCCATCTGGAACAATACAAGCTGAGCGCGAAGGAAAAAGCAGACCTGGAAAAGGTCGTTCTGGAAAATACAAAAGCAATGGAACCTCATGAAAAAAGGATTTCACAATTGGAGTCAATCGTGGATAAATATGAGAAGAAGATTTCTCCAGAGGAAAAGAAGGCGCTCAAAGAGGCAACGGATAAAGTGCAGAAGGAATATGATCGCTTAAGGATGAATACGGCTTACCTGGCACCTTTGGAGGACCTCGAAAAAGAGCTGGACGAGCTCAGTAAAGAAAAGGACGGAGGAATGGACTTAAAGAGAGCTTATGAAGAATATCACGTCGTGCAGCTTAAGGATATGGAGCTTCGCAAACAGGGGAAGCCGGTCGGGGATGATATTAAGACGCTGCGAAAGGAAAAGGAAAAGGTTCTGCTCCAGTGCTGGCAGCGCGTGAATACGGCCCGTCTCAAGAGACACTATGATACGGCTTTCAAAACAACGGAAACGATCACAAGTAAACTGACGGACTATATGAAGGTTACCGGGGACGTGGTGAAACGGAACATACCCGGCGCGCTCATGTCACTTGCGAAGGTCAGCACAAGCCTGGTGGGAAGGCTGAAAAGTTGATTTATGATTATTAGAAAGAAAGGAAACAGAAATTATGGAAGAACAACATGTAGAGACTGGACAACAGCTTCAGAATCCGATCTTCCGGGACCTTCAGGAAAAGCAGGAGTTTGACAACCTGCAGGAAATAAGATCCTGAATGATCACCAGGAAATGGTAAATCGGAATCTGATCTTCGGAGCGCAGCAGGAGACGCGCGTGGGCGAGCTCAGGAACATTGTTGTGCCGCAGAAGGAACTTAAGGAGTCTCCTCCGGGGTGGAAAGAAAGACGAAGCCGCGCGAAGAATGAGCAGAAGGGGAGACAGCGTACCCCGGCAGCCACCTGTTTTACGGCACCCATATTGGAACATGAAGAAAAACTCCGTGCGGAGCGGGACGCGGGAAAGGTCGCTGCGCCCAGAGAGATGAATGAAGCTGAGCTCGCGAAGTTTAAGAAGAAGATATTTGAAAAACAATATAATGCCAACAAGTTTGATATGGAATATTTGGGAAAGTCAGAAAATCCTGGTCCCGGTGGTAGTCGATCGCACTGCCAGGATTGTGGAACGGCTTGTCCCGACGGCGGAAAGGGCAGATGTGCTGGAAGCTGTGATGCGGCTATAAAAGGAGTAAGCTATGGAACTGACAGGGATAGGAAATGAAAACGCAGCTGGTTTTCAGAAGCTGATGCCGGGAATGTCCCTCTCGGATTATACGGTGGCGATCGGCGCGATCGAGGACGGGCACGCGGCAGGGGTCGCGCTGTATAATGTGCTTGCGGATGCGCTGATCCTGGATTATATCTTTGTGGCGGAGGAATACCGGCGCAGAGGGATCGGCAAGGCATTGGTCCTGGATTTTCTGGAGGAAATACAGGACTCGGGAGCGGCTGCACTTCATGTGAACTATCCGGAGAAGGAAAAAGACCTGCATGCGTTCTTTCTGGCGCTTGATTTTTTGCTTTTCCGGGACGGAACGGCATACCGCCTGCGGGTGGAAAGACTATTGCAGTCGAAACCCCTTGCGAAGCTTCTGAAGATGCCGGGAACGCATACCGTGATCCCGGTAAGCCGGCTTAAGGAGGTCGATCGGCAGGTTCTGAAAACAGCCATGATCGGGCAGAACCTGGACGAAACCGCGCTTGACGACCGGTCTCTCACCCCGGCGCTTTCGCTGGCGTCAATGGATGAAAAGGGAATGCCCGCGGCCTGCATTCTGGTGCAGAAAGTGAAACATGAGATCGCTGTGATCTATCTTGTGAATTTTTCACCGAATCCCATGCAGCTTGTGGATCTTCTGCGCGCCTTTAAGGCTGCGATCATGGATATAGCGCAGATCGAGGATGAATTCGTCTTTGTGACAATGGATGACCGGATGAAGCTGTTTGTGGAAAAGCTTCTGGACAATAAAGAGGATCTTATCGAAGAAGGAAACGTGATCAGCGGGATCATGATGATTTAAAAAGTGAGGAAATAAACCATGGAAAACGAAATTAATGTGCAGGCCAACCAGCCGGTCAATCAGCAGATGCAGCCGGGAGTACAGAGAGAAGCGGATCTTAAGATCAATGCGTATGAGGATCCGATCACGCATAAATTCGAGGTCGATGACAGACATCCGGATCTGCAGCTGCAAACCGGAATAATGACGCTGGAAAAAAGCTTCCAGAATGAGGCAAAGGCTGCGGGAAAGAAGACAAAAGCCCTGCGCGGATCTCAGTTATACAAGCAGCATTTGGACGATGTGGATAAAAATATCGAGCAGCTGAAGGAATTGGCCCAAAGGGATTCGCTGAAAGCGTATTTGGATGAAAAGACAAAAAAGAATCTGGATTCATCCGGCTGGCTTTCCAAACAGGCCTTCCCATCGGAGGAGG
>JAEEGL012680297.1_pt1 | contig 10835 bp, 12 predicted proteins | sample 9134231 | NCBI WGS metagenome assembly JAEEGL01 (sample SAMN16246548, study PRJNA631951) | gut metagenome | biome: gut microbiome; feature: rumen; material: fiber-attached | host: Bos | place: Iran: Karaj | collected 2018-10
CCAAAACCATACCAGCAGAGCTTTGAACATTTTACGATATCAATATCCTTGTGGTCTACAAAATGATAACCTTCCGGAAGCTCGTAATTCAGCTCATTCTTAAAATCAAAAATCATGTCCTCATATTCATAAACCTGTTTAAAGCCACGCTTTGCTGCCGCATCCTTTAAGAACTGCTGCCCATCCGAAAAGACAAACTGCTGCTCACCATTAAAATGAGGCATAGTTGTAACGGCATATTCAATAAGCTCGTCTGCAAGAAATTCATATCCCTTGCGAACATTAAAATAAATATCTGTCACCGGTGCTTCGTAATAAGCAAAAGCAACAACCTTATCTCCGTCGAACCAGAAGCGGTCCAAAAAAGAATATGACGAATCCATCCAGGTTGCAGTGAGTGCATATTCAAAAAAGGGCGCCGGCCGTCCGCTTGCATTTTTCCAGTCGTAAGTGTCTACGAGAAAGTCCCATACCAGATTTATATCTGATAACATTTGAAATTGTTTTGTTGTAATGTTCATAGTTTTTTTATTCTCCTTAAATTTCTATAGTAGGGGAAAGCCTTCCCCTCGCTCACAAGTCCTCGGATACGGTAGTTTCGACAGGCTCAACCACCGTATCCTGCGGTCTTGTCCGCTACCCCTTCTCCTAGTGGGCTTCGCCCCCTAAGACCCCCTAAAATAACTCGTCCAGCAGAATATAATATCTGATCTTCTCCCAATCAGGTTCTATGCCAAGAGCTTCAAAAAATAATTCAGGCTTAAATCCCTCATAAATCTTTTGGCCCCAGGTGCCGTCTGCATTGTGTTTGAGACTTCGGTAGCAGAGTGCTATGTCCAGCCATTTATCGTTTATGGCAGTGTCTCCCAAATCAATTAAACCGCTGAGTTTGCCGTTATCTATAATAATATTTGGAAGACAGAAATCTCCGTGCGACAAAACATGTTCACGTTCCGGCCTGTTGTTTTCAAGCCATTCAAGCAGCGCCTTAGGACTCTCGAATCCACCCGGCCCGTAAGTGTCAGGCTCAGCATCGCTCATATCAATCATATTATTTTCCACGCGATACCTTGCTTCTGCAAGCTCGTTATCCAGAGTTACATGGCGAGGGCAGTCAGAAATATCTACACTCCACAAAAGCTTAAGCGTCTGGGCAAGAAGTTCGCATAGCTCCTTTGGTCGCGACATGTAGTAATCGTGGCAGCTCATTTTTCCTGTTACTCTGCTCATAAGAAGGTACTGAAGTCCGGCAGCTTCATCCTTTTCATAAGCAATAACCTTAGGCACTGGAACCTTACCTTCCAGCCAGCGCATCATCTTTACGGTTTCGTCATTTTTTGCAGAGGCTTTTTCAATCTTCAACACACAGTCATCAAACATCAGAACCTTTGCCTGGGATTTTCCCATGTCGTCACAGGTGTATTTTTTGCCCGAAACCAGCGCTTTGATTTTTTCTGGATGGTTAAGATTCTCAGTCATATTCATTTCCTTTATTACAAATCCCAGCCTTGGTAACGGTTTTTCTGATATTCCCTTGTGAACTTGGCAATCTGCATCATCTTAGCTTTGCCCCATTCGTTTTCCTGATGAAGCTGCTGATAGGTTGCCCATCGTTCTTCACTTAAAGTGCCGTCAGCAAGCGCAGCAAGAACTGCACAGCCCGGTTCATTCGTGTGAGAACAGTCATTAAACTTACACTGACCAAACAATTCAACAACATCAGAAAAAGTTTCATCAATTCCTTCTTCCATATCCAGCACACCGATTTCACGCAGACCCGGAGTGTCCATAATCCACACGCCGCACTCCAGTTTAACTAACTGTCGGTAGGTTGTAGTATGTCGCCCCTTGCCGTCTGAATCGCGGATATGATTTACCTTCATCAGCTCTCCGCCATTTAGTGTATTCAGCAGAGTAGATTTACCAACTCCCGACGAACCAACTATCGCAATTGTTTTATCCTTCTGCAAATATGGTTGAAGTTTTTCAATTCCATATCCAGTCAGCGAACTGATTGCAATTACATCAGCCTTGTCGCAAACCGCCTGTGTGATTTCAACCTTAAGGTCAACGTCATCACACAAATCAGCCTTAGACAAAATCACAACAGGCTTTGCTCCGGTGTTAAGTGTAATAGAAACATAACGTGCAATTCTGTTTTCACTATAATCCTGATTAAGCGAAGTTACGATGAATACATAATCAAAGTTTGCAACAATGGTTTCTTCCAGAAGATTTTTTACAAAGGCTTCTGCATGCCCACTACGGTTAGGGCGTTTGAATACAGTAGTGCGGGGGAGTACTTCATCAATTAAAGCGTCACCATATTCATTTGTAATTACTTTTACAAAGTCACCAACAACCGGCGGCTCCAATCCGAGGTTATAAAATTTTCCTTTAAGCTTGCCGAGCAATTCTTTGTTTGCATCGACGGTTACACAATTGCTTTCTCCTTCACACGGGAAAAGTGTAAAAAGATTTTTCTGCACACATGAGACGCGTGCAGTAATAATATTATTTGTTTTCAATTTGATTTTCCTAAAATGCAAGAGTTAATAAAGAGAGTCATGTAGATGCTGAAACAAGTTCAGCATGACGTCATCCCGAACTTGTTTCGGGATCGCTTTATCCAGTACAGCTCCGCTTTCAGGCAAAAATGAGGGACGGCAATAAGCCTTACATTATGCAATAACAGCGGAGGTCGAAATGTTAGTAAAATTAAAATAAATCATCAATCTGTCTCAACCTCCTTTTTATTAAGATATTAACAGATTAGCAAAAAGTTACTTATAAATCAAGTCAGCTGATTCCTTCCATTAAATCATTAAGCGTATCTGACGTCTCTACAGGTACCCAATGTCCTTCCATGCAGGTCTCCGGATTTAATGACTTGATTTTTGCTTCGAGCTTCTGGCACAACTCTCTGTCTTTAATTCCTGTCATAAAGTCATCGCAGGTTGAGTCGCCAAGAAAAAGCACTTTGTCATTTTCAATATAAACAAGTGTAGAATCCTCAGTGTGCGGTGCTTCTGACTCAACAACACGAACTTTACACCCGCCAAGATCCAGCGTCATTTCCCCGGAAAACAAAATGTCAGCCGGTACAACAATTACTTCCTTGCCATCAGCATATTCCTTTCTGATGCTTTCGTGAATTGCAAGGAACTCTGCCGGGCCGTTATTTTCAATTTTATTTTTCCATTCAATCAGGTGACCATTTGTCTTTTCATTAGCAATACACAATCCGTTCACTGCATGCATACCAAAAGTATGATCCCAATGCCAGTGGGTAAGTACTGTGAGCGATGGCAATGGTAGTCCTGCTTCTTTCAGCAGCGCATAAAATTCCTTTACATGATTATCAGAATGACCTGCGTCTATAGCAAGGCTCCAGTTATCACCCTTAACATATCCAAGGTTAGGGCGGTCTCTTTCTGATTCATAAGGCATGATCCATATGTGTTCAGATATTTTTTTTAGTTCCATTTTATACTCCAAATCTTTTTACCATTGGTCTTGTGGTTTGTTCTTCACTAAAACCATTCTTCTTGTAAAAATTGTAAGCAGGCACATTCGAATCAGTCAGAAGGAAAATCTGTTTGATTCCAAGTACCTTTATCGCTTTTTCAATTTCTACAATAAAAAAACTTCCAGCGCCTGCTCCCTGTCTGTCAGTCTTTACGCAGAATTCATTGATGATATATTCAGTTCCTGAATACCAGTGCTTTACATATCCCAAAGAAATTCCAATCAGTTCATTATCATCAAATAAACCATAAGTCAAGGAATAGCCCTGACCAACCAGATCGTTTATGTACATATCAAGCTGGGCCTTGTCTGACCAGTCATCATTCCACGGCACCTTTGTAAAGACGCCAACAAATACGTCCGTAATTATTTCTTTATCTTTTATGCTAAGTCTTTTTACTTCCAACATTTTATCTTTCGCTCACTTATAATTGCTTAACAAATCGTTTCTGATCTTTTTCAGAGACATATCCAAGATGCTCATAAAACTGATGGGCATCAATTCTGTTCATTCCAGAATTAAGGCGCATCATTTTAATTCCATTTTCAATGGCCCAGTTTTCAGCCGCCAGCAGCAAAGCTTTTCCAACACCCTGTTTCTGATATTCTTTTTTAACAGAAAGTCCCAGAACATTTGCCATAGTTTCAAAATATAAAACATCGTAACGTTCTACATGACAATTGCCTACAACAATGCCATCAACTTCAGCAACAAAAACGGCTTCACGTTTCCAATCCAGATTTGTGATTTTTCTTTGAACAAGTAAAAGATCACATTTGTAGCCCAGACCTTCTGCATTAATTGTACAGATTTCTGCAGCATCTTCCATTTTTAATTTTCGTATTTTTATATTATTCATATTTTTATTGTAGCATAAATCTTATGCAGACACATTAAATATATTATAAAAAAATTATTTATAACTGTTTAAAATATAATATTTTACTGATTATTTTTTTATAGCATTATGGCCCTAAACATGGTAGTATAAATATAGATTATGATTATTTTTGATTTTGATGGAACTCTAGCAGACACAATAACACTTGGCATTTCTTTAATTAATGATTATTCAGAAAGATTCAAATACGATAAAATCACTCAGGAAGATAAAGAGCATCTTTCTACTTTTGAGCTTGTAAAGAAAATGGGAATAAAATTCTGGAAATTACCATATCTTGTCTGGTTTCTACGTAAGAAAGTTGGTGAAAAGGCAGATGAAATCAATATTTTCCCAGGTATTAAAGAATTACTGAATGATTTACAGACTTCCGGCTACAAGCTTGGAATTATTACTTCTAATTCTTCGTCTACAGTAGCAGACTTTCTCAAACGAAATGATATAGCTTCATATTTTTCATATATAAAAACAAATGTGCCGGCTTTTGGAAAAAAGGTTGCCATATTCAAGGCCAAAAAGCAGTTGAAAAGAGATTTTGTTTATGTTGGTGATGAAATCAGAGATATAGAAGCATGTCGTCTTTCAAATATTCCTGTTATTTCAGTTACCTGGGGATTTAATTCATTAGCTTCATTGGAGCAGCATAATCCAGGTCTGGTAGCAAAAACTCCGGAAGAAGCATTAAAACTTATTAAACAGACTGCAGAACAATATTTTAAATCATAATCATCTTATAACTTAAACTATGAGGTAAAAAATGAAAAAGAATTTTGGAAAACAGACTTATATGTATCCAATGCCTGTACTTATTATTGCTACTTATGATGAAAATGGTATACCAGATGCAATGAATGCAGCATGGGGTGGAATCCACGATACAAATCAGATAGGAATCTGCCTTGATAAAAGCCACAAAACTACAAAAAATATAGCAGCACGCCGTGCATTTACAGTTAGTATTGCAGATGCCGCTCATGTAAAAGCTTGTGATTATGTTGGAATCGTAAGCGCAAACAACGAACCTGAAAAAATTAAAAAAGCAGGTTTTACAGTTACAAAATCTGAATTTGTAGATGCTCCTGTAATTAATGAACTTCCAATGGTTCTTGAATGCGAACTTGTTCAGATGAGTGAAGATAGTGATTACATTGTTGGAAATATTATCAATGTTTCTGCAGATGAATCAGTTCTCACAGATGGAAAAATTGATGCATCAAAGCTAAAGCCTATATGTTATGATCCTGTTGCTCATAATTATAATGTACTTGGTGAAATCGTAGGAAAAGCTTTTTCAGACGGAAAATTAATTTAAAAATATATAAACTATGTTGACACACGACATATATCGTGCTACGATATATATATCGAGAGGCGATATAGCGTAAGTCGACAATGCCAGTCTCCTCTCCGATAAACAGACTTCAAATGTCTGTTAAGGAGAATCAATGAAATCAGAACCATTATCAGAAAGCTACTATTATATACTTCTGTGTTTAACCAAAGGACCTAATCACGGTTATGGAATCATGCAGATGACTTCGACTCTTTCCAATGGAGATGTAAAAATCGGATCGGGAACAATGTATGGAGCTACCAGCAATATGATAAAAAAAGGCTGGATTCAGGAAATTGTTTCGAATGAACCTGGAATAGAAAGAAAGCGTCTGTATAGTTTGACAGATGAGGGAAAGAAGGCCTTTTCAGATGAAGTAGCCCGCCTTAAGCGAATGCTTTCGGCTGTAAATGATTAATTAAAGGAGAACAATATGAAAAATACAAAAACAGTTTTTGGTGTATATTCTGCATGGGCATATCATAAAGAAATTGAAGATTTAAATAAGATGAGTGAAAAGGGCTGGCAGCTTACAAAAGGTGGAGTTTTCTTTAACAAATATACTAGAAATGAAAATATCCGCTATATTTATCAGCTTGATTATAATCCTAAAATTGAAGACCACGGACGCTATATTGAAACCTTCCGTGAACAGGGCTGGGAATATATTAATTCAACTTTCAACGGCTGGCATTATTTTAGAAAGATTTATGATCCAGCTCTTCCTGTAGAAGATTATGAGATTTATTGTGACAACGAATCATTAAAAGAAATGCATGACAGATGGCGCAAACTGGCTAAACGTCTTGTAGTTATTGTAGGAATTGCTTTTATCCTGGAGTTGATTTGTGTTATAAGATCATTTAATATTCCTCAGACAATTCTCTGTGTTACACTTTTACTTGAGTTTGTTATGATTCTGAGAGGAAGCATCAGATTAAGGAATACAGAGGCTTCAAGAAAAGGCGGACAAAAAATTACAGCTATGTTTGTAATTTTGTTCATTGGACTTTTATTGTCAGTTATTACAATGTTCCTATAAAGTTTTGATACCAATCTGCTCGCCCATTTTGACCGGAGTTTCGATTCCGGTCATTGAGTTTGCAAGAATGGTGTCGTTCATTTTTACACAATCTTTTTTTATTAGAACAATTATTGTAGAACCACCATATTCAAAAAATCCCTTTTCTTTTCCGCGTTCTGCAGTACCTTCGCCTTCAAAGTTTACAATGCGGCCTACAAGCATAGCTCCAACTTCCATTTGAATAAGTTTTCCGAAATTCGGGCTTTCTATGATTGTATATTCACGGCAGTTTTCTGTGAAAACTGGTAAGCATTCAAGAGCAATTGGACGCACGGTATGGAGAATTCCTGGAATAAAAATGTTGCAGCTTTTCTTACCGGAATCAATATAAGAATATCTGTGATAGTGATTTACACAAAGCCTGAATACAAGGCAAAGTCCATCCTTATATTCAGCTGCAAGATCTTTGTTTTGAAGAAGGCGCTCAATAGTAAATAAAGATTGCTTTACTGGAATTACAGTGTCATCTTTTATATTCCATACCGAAAGCAGGCCATCGCAAGGTGCGCAAAGATGAGATGGGGTAGTATCAAAAACTCTTTTGCCATCTTTTATTTTTCTTCTAAAAAACTGATTAAAAGATTTGATTCCATCTGTCTGATAATCATCAAGATTAATTTCATTCTTGCGGACAAATCTCTTGATTAAAAAAGATGAAAGGGGAGAATCAAGAAATTTTCCGCAAAGCTTTGAAACGCTTCTTGCTGTAAGTAACTTAAGAAAAAATCTTCCAGCAGTAGTTTTGTAAAGAAAAGAAAGAGAATCCATGTATTATTTCTTCATTACAATAAATACAAAACCAAGTGCAATGGCTTCAACTACGCCAATTGCAATCATAAATAAAACACCTTTTGTAGAAGGTTTTTTGATTCTGATATCAGCTACAAAAAGGAAGCCCACGATAAACAGGAATAGGAAATATAAGAGCGTCAAATCGGCGCTGCAGAAAATATGAATCAAAAGAATTGTAGGGAAGACCAGTGCTGCGCTTGTTACTGGAAGTCCTATATAAACTTTATTTACACCGCCACCTTCTGTTTTCTGCCTCTCTTCTTCAAGAACATTAAAATAGGCGAGTCTAATCATTGCGGCAAGAGAATAGAAAACTGCAATTACAGTAAGAATGATTTTTATAACAGTTGATTTTTCTGCAAGGTGAAGGAATTTAAAATCTGGGAATATTGAAAATTCAATACTGCTTCTAAGCATTGCAATTCCTATGCAGGCAGGTAAAACACCAAATGCAACAAGATCAGAAAGAGAATCAATCTGAATTCCAAACTGCTTCATCTGTTCAGTTCTGTTTTTCTTTGTACGTGCAACTTTTCCGTCAAAAGCATCGCATAATCCGCAGAACATAAGAAAGAACATTCCAAGGTACGGATGTCCAATATCATTAAGACAGAGCATAATACCACTGGTTGCCGAAAGCAAGGAAAGATAGGTAAGAATTACAGTGTAATCATAAAAACCAATCATAAAGAATCCCCTTTATTTTTTCTTAATCGAATTGCTATATATCCTGTTATAACAGTAATAATACTTATAATACAACATGTATAGAAAGAAATACCACGGCTAAGAATTGCAAGGGAATAGGCTGCTTCCTCATTAAGAAGCATAGTATAACCAAAGAACATAAGGAATTCTGAAATTCCTACAGCTCCCGGAATCGGAATAAAATTAGAGCCCATTACGACATAAGTCTGAATCGCAAAAACTCTAAGGCCGTCAGAAATATTTCCGTGAATTGCAAAATAACAGAAAACGGTTACAAGAATCTGTGAAACTCTTTGTAAAAGATTCATTAAATATGTTTTTAAAAGAAGATTCTTTTTGCCAGAAAGAAAAGATACGCATTCATTGTAGTTTTCAAATACGGAGTCAAGTTTAGCATGAAATTTATCAGCTGCTTTATTTATATGGAGTTTTCGTAAAAGAGAAATTATGATATTACCAGTTTTTAAAAGAATGCTCTGTTTTTTTAAGAGAATAATAAAAAAAGCAAGCATAAGAATCAAAATAAGAATTCCAAATAAAATCAAAATCTTACATGGAAGTTCAAAAGATATGAAAATTTTCGGAAAACAGATAAGGGCAAAAAGTCCAAGAGTAAAACTGGCAAGTGTATACATGGTAAGATTCAAAATCAGAGAAACCGTTACTGCAACACCAGAAATTCCATCTTTATGCATAAAATAGGCACTTGCAGGCTGTCCACCGGTAGCAGAAGGCGTAATAGAGGAAAAGTAAATGTCAGCCGAAGCATAAAGAAAACCTCGACGTTTTTTTGCCTGATAGTCGAGTGTATGTAAAATTAAAACGAGGGATTGCTCTTCAAAGAAAATAAAACCAAGCATACAGAATGCCGCTGGAATTAGCCATATAGGAGAGGCTTCTTTTATATCAAGGCATAGTTCAGAAAATGAAAGGCCGCTGTTATAAAAAAGTGCATAAATTGTAAGCAGGGAAAGGCAGAGCGTTATAATTGCCCACAAAACTTTCTTTTTCATGATTCATAATAATAACACATTATTAATGCGTGGAAAAGAGGTGTGATTTTTCAAGATTTTGTAAATTTTATGAACGCTGTAATGAAAGGTAATGAAAAATATGTTGAATCAAACTATCAAAAATATCGGTTGCATATGCAAAATTTGAAGCTTGGCTAATGGCAAATTTGTATTAACAGGAAAGTATTGAAAAACAAAAAAGGCACGGTGATTTTGTTGAAAATTACCGTGCCTTTTTTGTTTGGAGCGAGGGGGATGATTTCCCCCTTCTATAATTATTTAACGAATTCTTTCTTCAAGAAGTCGAGGTCGAGTTCTGGGTAAAGTACGTGTGCACCGAGGAGCTTGTTTACGCGCTCACGGGCAGCAGCAACTGTATCATCAGAAATCTCAATTTTACCCTTAGCTGGCTTTCCTTCTTTTGTTACGCCTGGCTTTGTGTTCTTAAGAACGAAGTCGATGATGTCTGCAACTTCCTTCATGTCTGCTTCATTCATACCAAGAGTTGTAAGACCTGGAGTACCGATACGGATACCAGAAGTCCACCATGCACCATTCTTGTCGTATGGAAGAGCATTAGCGTTAGCAGTTACACCGCACTTGAAGAGGGCAGCTTCTGCCTGTTTTCCTGTAAGACCGTAAACAGTTACATCGCAGAGCATAAGGTGGTTATCTGTTCCGCCAGTCTGGAGAGGAATGTTATGAGACTTACAGCCTTCAGCAAGAGCCTGAGCGTTCTTAACAACCTGCTGAGCCCAAGCCTGGTAAGCTGGAGTGCGAGCCTCTTTGAATGCGATAGCTTTTGCAGCCATGATGTGTCCGAGTGGACCACCGAGAACCATAGGACATCCCTTGTTTACGTAGTCTGCAAATTCTTTCTTACAAAGAATCATAGCACCGCGAGGACCGCGAAGAGTTTTATGTGTTGTAGTTGTTACGATGTCTGCCCATTTTACTGGATCGTAGTCGCCTGTGAAAACTTTTCCGGCAACGAGACCTGCGAAGTGAGCCATATCTACCATTAATACTGCTCCGCACTTGTCTGCAATTTCGCGGAAGCGCTTGAAGTTGATTTTGCGTGGGTAAGCAGAGAAACCAGTCAAAAGGATGAGAGGTTTTACTTCCATAGCCTGCTTTTCGATTGCATCGTAGTCGAGGAGGCCAGTTTCCTTATCAACTCCGTATGGGTGAGATTCAAACATACGAGCAGATACGTTCATTTTATAACCGTGAGTAAGGTGTCCACCACAAGAGTAGTCGAGACCCATAAGTTTCTGGTTTCCGAACTTCTTGCGGAGAGCGTCGAACTGTTCGTCAGTAAGATCGTTCAAAGATTTAACACCGAGTTCTTCGAGAGTAGGTGTCTCAACCTTTGCACTCAAAATTGCCCAGTAAGCAACGAGGTTTGTATCTGCACCAGAGTGAGGCTGAACGTAAGCATAGTCAGCACCAAAAAGAGCCTCAGCTTCGCGAGC
>JAEEGL013069054.1_pt1 | contig 10835 bp, 7 predicted proteins | sample 9134231 | NCBI WGS metagenome assembly JAEEGL01 (sample SAMN16246548, study PRJNA631951) | gut metagenome | biome: gut microbiome; feature: rumen; material: fiber-attached | host: Bos | place: Iran: Karaj | collected 2018-10
AAAACAAGACGCCCTTCGCGTAAATAAAAGTTTCGGCTTCCATATGATACTTCGCCACCACGTAAAACAAGATCACCTTTGAGCTCAAACATATTCTGAGTTGTATCCATTTTTACGGTTATCGCAGTATTCGGCTCAATTAAACCACGGACCATCGGACTACGGCGTGAAGGCACATAAATCTGGGATCGATGTCCAACAAAAACATCTAAGTCAATAATTGTAGCATATTCAGAATCTGCTGCCGCATTAACTCTAGTAAACGGCGAAAAAACAGCTTCAACATTTTCTGCAAAAAGGCTGCCTTTAACTACACACGAATCTAATCTGGCATTAATATCAAGTTTTGCAGAAGCATCAGCGGTGTATTCCATAAAGTCCATAACAAAACGGCCTTTAATGTATTTCTTTTCTGTTGTTCTGGCATCTATTTGTATCTGGTCAAAATACCAGCGGTCAAAATAAATTTTTACTGCACCTTCTACAGCATTTTCCATTCTTTTAGAACTGAATAAAGTATTATCAAAGCCAATCATGTTTTTCTGGGCATTAATTACAATTTTTGAGGACTTTAAATTTTCTACAAGAAAATCCCGACATCCAAATTCAAAATTAGTAGCTGTTAAAGAACCAGAAAATTCTGGATCTGAAAGAACGCCTCCTAAATGGACATTACCCTGAACAATTCCGGTAACCAAAGAAAAAAACGGAAAGTTTACAAACTGTGTAAATTTTGATGTATCGATATTCAGTTCATTAATATCAATATCAAGCGTTGAAGAATTTATTAATCCAGATGCGTTAAAACTGAAAGGTAATGTTTTGTCAGAATTAATGTAAATTTCACCGTTATTTTTATAATGACCGTAAATTTTTTTTTGTTCACCAATCGAAAAATTTGCAACTTCATTTTGTCGAAGTAAAGTCATATCGATCTTTTGAATTTTACCAAAGCTTTCGGATTCAATTTGTGGAATTTCAATTTTTGCCAGAAATTCTGACGGGATTTTTGTTTCGACAAGTTTCCAGTTTGGTGATGATTTACGACCCAAAGCTTCAAAAGACATTTTTAAAGGTGCATAAATTTTTAACGGTTCATTTTCAAAATCACACGAAAACAAAGTATCAAAATTATTTAAGTTAAGTGCAAGTTTTACATTTTTTAAATTGTTTTTGCCGTACGAAACAAAAACTTTATCAGAAGAAACATATCCATCCTCTAATACAAGTTTTCCCTGAACTGCAAGATTTACACTATTTACAAGAAAAGAACCTAGCTTTACATCCAAAGTTGCAGCTGGATTATTGATACTGCCAAGAGCTGTTGCATCAAAAGAGATTTTATTATCAGCTCCCTGATTTACGAGAAGCCTGGACGAAGGCATATTCTTGACAACAGTCGAAACATTAAAGAATATTTGCGAAAGAAAATCTGCATCACTAAAAGTATACTTTAACGGATTTGAAGTTTGCGCATTAAGGATAAACTGTTCTTCTGTAATCTGATTTTGTAAATCAAACGAGAGCGAAAATTTTTCCAGAATTTTTTCTGAAAAACTCCACATAGATGAACCGCTGCCAGACAAAATAGATAAGGAGTCTGAATACTCGATATTTTCAAACATTAAACCATAATTGTTAATATTTCCGGAACACAATAAACGTGGATTATTTTTTAATTTTTGAGTTTCGGCTAATTCCAGATAATCAAGATTTACTTTCCATTGGGAATTATCTGCTTCTATCGATGAATCAACAGAAAGATTCAGTAAATATCCGTAAAGAGAAACAGGTAAACCATTCATCGAAAATGCACTGCGAATATTGTTTTTTTCAAAGCTTGCATTCAGCAATAAATCATAATTTCCTTTAATGCTTAAATTTTTAGAATCTTCTAAAATACCTGTAAGTTCATAAGGAATACCATTAAAATTTATTACACTTGTAAAACCTAAATCTTTAAAGCCTTTTGAAAAATCTGCAATTAAATTTAAATTAACATTCTGAGGACCATAAATAATATCAAAATAAGAAACGTTTACAGAACTTTCATTTCCATCAAATGAAAGCATTGCCATCTGCCTGTTTTCTTTAGAGTTAGCGGCTACAACATAAGGAACATTGTATACAATTTCATCAAAATCTGAAGAAACAAAAATATCTGTAGACATAACGTAAGGAGTAAAAAAATTATGTATACCGGAAATAGATGCAGCTGTTCTTTCATCCAGAAAAAATTCTATTGTTTGGAAGATTGTATCAAGCGAGAATGCATCAGCAGAAATCTGTGACTGTAAATATTTTTTGTTTAAAAACTGATAACTTCCGGTCGCAGAAAGCTTTGATGCAGTATCAGAATTCATGTGAATGTAATCAGGAATTTCTACGTAAAAATCAATATTACCGCTATCTGGAATTATTTCGGCTTGAACCGCTGTAAATAAAGTCTGATTTAATTCCAGCTGAGGAACAAAGATCTGGAAACCTTTTACAAGCGGGTCAAAGTACATCATTGTTTGAAAAGAATTTCCATTCGGGAGGGTTACATTCTCAATATTTAAACTGCCAAATGGCTGTAAAGTTTTAATATCTAAATTGCCTTCGTATAAAAGCGAAAAGATCTTTGATTTGGCTGAAATATGTTCAATATTGACAACACTGGAATTACCTGAAAATTTCATTCCTGCTTCTATACCACCGGCAATTATTTTCTTTGGTGAACTTAAAACTAAATCTGCATTATAAAATGATTCTTTATCATCCAAAAAAAACTGACCATCAAAAAATCCATCAATTCTTGTATCAGTGAGCATATTTAAACTGGATTTTTTATTTTTTATTTTTACGAGTTCAAAAGGCTTAAAACCTTCGGACGAAAAATTTGCAGAAATCTTTTTTTGTAAAATATCATACGAAAGTCCAATAGAACCTTTCTGCTGTTTTTGAATTAAGGACATTAATATCTTGTTTTCTGAACTTCTTAAAACAAGCTGTAATGGAATAACAGAAAAAGTTTTATTCGATACATCAAGAAGTTTTAACTGCACTACACTGTCAGAGATTTTTTTTGTGATATTTGCATCAAGTTCAAAACTGGTTTTTATGTCATTAAAAGACATAAAATTTATTCCGCCGGCAAATTTACACATAAATCTTGATAATTCAGCATCCTCTGAAATATGTGCAGATTTTATATTAGTTTCAATATGCATAAAATCGGTTTCAATTTTTGTTTTAAAGTTTTTTATAATAATGTCTAAAGGTAAATCAAAATCCAGTTTAAAGTTTTGAAAATCAAAAGTCTGTTTATTTGAATCAGATGCAAATAACTGTGAAAATTTTTTAGTGATGTTAGAATTTTGCATTTGATTATAGTCTACAGTAATATTTTCGATTAAAAGGTATTCTAGAATTTTTTTATCTTTATTTTTAAAAATATTTTTTAGTGAATAAGCTAGTTTTATTTTTTTTACTGTAGCAATTAAATTTTCATTTTCATATAAATTTAAATCATAAATATTAAGGCCTTTTAAAAATGAAGGAGAGACTTTTTTGAATTCAACCTGAATACCAAATTTTTCCTGAACCAGATTCTGAAGATTAAAAGAAATATTTTTAACATTTTTTGTAACAGATTTATATATAGGATGAATGCTAAATCCTATGGCAAAAAAAATTATTAAGCCGCTTAATATACTGAGAAGTAATTTTTGTCGAATTTTTAGCTTCATGATTTACTCTTTATACTATCAATTTTCGGAATTTTATGGTAGTAATATAATACTATGATATTGAAGAATTTTATCGTTTTTGAAGGGATAGATGGTTCTGGAACATCGACCCAGATTAAAGAATTATCAAAAAAGCTTGAACAGAAGATTGTACATTTCACCTGTGAACCAACAGATTCCCAGATTGGAAAATTCTTAAGAAAAATACTTAAGGGAACAGAGATAGTAACTCCACAAACAATTTCATTGTTATTTGCCGCCGATCGAGCTGAACATCTGTATAGTAAAGATGGAATTATTGAAAAATGTAACAAAGGAGAAATTGTAATTTCAGACAGATATTTATTTTCCAGTCTGGCATATCAGTCACATACCTGCGGAAAGGAACTGCCACAAATCGTAAACAGTGCGTTTCCATTGCCGGAAATTTTATTTTATTTTTCAATTAATCCGGAAACCGCATTAAAACGTGTTTTAAAACGCGACGGAAATGATACAGAAATTTTTGAAAATCTTGAATATCAGAAAAAAACTGAAGCTGAGTACAACAGAATAATTAACGAATACAAGAATCAGAATACTGGAATGAAAATTATCAAACTTGATGCAACCTTACCGATTGAAGATATCACAAAAAAAATATTTACTGTCATTCAACAAATGCCGATAATGACAATGTGAAAACTTCAAAACTAAAGTATAGTATTTTAATATTAATCTTATTAACTTTTTTTCCACTTCCGGTTTCAACCTGGCTGGTAACATATAAAGAGGAATTTTATAACTTATACCACATTCATTACCAGCAGTATCCTGACGACTGTATTGAAAATATCTATTGGCTTGAAAAAGCCTGTAAAGCAGATTTTTGCAATCCCCAGTATGCCCTTTCAAAAATAGAAAACGAAAAAGAATGGGAAAAATACCGTTATCTTTTTATGATGCATGTTAATCTTAAACTGATAGAACAGCATTTACGGCTTGGCAGAAACTTTGATAAAAAAGTAGCACATTTTTATGATGCCCCCTGGAAAGATGATTACTTACGATGTCTTGAAAAAGCTGAAACCTGTTATAAAACCGGAATTCATTACTGGAACGAGGCAAAGCTCTGGGCCGAAAAAGCTAATCAAAAGAAATTCCAGTTTTTAACATTAACAGATGTGCAGGCATGGGAAGATGAAAACTATAGAATCTTTACAGAACAGTTAGACTATTCAAAAACAATTAATCGTGAATTAAAAAGAATTGAAAAAGTAAAAAAAGAATTTGAAGCCATGGATTATAAATACTAAAAAAAAAGAGCCATTCAACTGAATGACTCTTTTGCGGAGAAGCTGACTTGAACAGCCACGGCTCGCGCCACCAGCACCTCAAGCTGGCGTGTCTACCAATTCCACCATCCCCGCGTGACTTAAATATAATATAAATTAATTCAGATTCTGTCAATAACCTTTATATCATTTTTTTTATCTTTTTGCCTTACTTGGAATACCAAATCTATTTAATGGCCAGAATCTTAATGCAGCTGTACCTAAGATACTCTTGTAAGGTACATATTGCTGAGCCATATTTGTATAATATGTTACAGAAAGCTCATCAAGTGCAGAAACTGGTGCAATTGTCTGCTCATAAGAATGACGCATATCCAGGGAATTAAAACGGTTATCGCCCATTAAAAAATAATTCTTTTTTGGAATATACACAGCATTGCCGTTTTCATCATTCTTTGGAAAAACCGGCATGTTTCTTCTGTCAAGCAAAACAACATACATATAAAGGTTTTCGGCTTCTTTTAAGAGAGATATACGTTTTTCATCACTCATAATTTCACTTGCAGAAACACCTTTTGTAATAAGTTCAGCATCACGTAATACCAGTTGTCCAAAGACATTTTTTATCATGAGATTTAATTTAAAATTTGCTTCGGTATAAAGATCTGCATTTTTCGGGATTGCGTTCTGCCAGTCCGAAAGAAAATGTTTAATATAATCAGCTCCACCTGAAGAAGATAAAAGTTTTCGTGTTATATCATCGTTTTTTGCAAAAAGATTATAAACATAAAGATCGTGTAAAGAAAACAAATCTTTATTATAAACACCTTTACCACCAGGATATTTTTCCGAAAGAACTGTAAAAGATTTTATGATTGAATCGAGAGCAGATTTAAGCTGCTCATAGTTTAATTCATTACGTTCCTTTTCAACATTAAGCATTGTATTATACTGTGAATTTGACAAAGGAATGTCCTGTACATCTTTTTTAATTGAAGCAGGAAGTGCATCTGCATTCCATAAAGCCCATTGAGAATCGTCTGTAACAGCTTCAAAATCTTTTGAATCTTTTGTCCTCTTATATAAAATACCATCCTGCATCATTAACTGTTCCCCGGGAAGACCACAAACTCGTTTTACAAGTGGATCTGCTTTTGGTTGTCCAGTTTCATCAACATTCAGATTAACTCCTGTAAAAGTAAGCATAAAAACAAGTTGATTTAAAAAATCTTTTGCATCTGTTGTATCATCACGTGTATAATGCGGATTTCTAAAAATAACAACTTCACCGCGCTTATATTCTTTAAGTGCCGGTAAACCACAATCCGAAAGAGGAAACTTTGGACCAGAAAAAAGTTTAGCACCTAGAACCCTGTCTTTTACTAAGAATTCACTAACCATTGATTCCGATGGAATTTCGTATAACTGAAAGAAAAACATATTGATTACAGCGACCATCAGGGCTGCATAAACAAAAGCGTCAATCCAGTCAAAAATTTCCCATGCAATTTTACGACCAATGGATTTTTTTTGACTTCCTTTATCAGTTTTTGCTTTTTCTAAATTCGGATTATTCTTATAAACACGTTTTTCATCTAATTGAAAAAGCATTATCAAAGAAAGAATAAAAAGTGAAAACCACAAAAGTTCACAGATAATGTCGAAAGCTGCTGTACATTTTGCTTTTCCTGCACGACGCAAAATAAAAACTGCAAGTAAAACAAAAGGAACATATTGATACAGTTTACGAACAGCTTCAATCACTTTAATTTCATTTTTTAAGTCAAGTTTTAAAAATCCAAAATAAAATAAAACTAATGTAAAAATTAAAGCAACTGGAAAAGCAAGAATTGAAATATCCAGGGCAAAATGGATATGAAGTAATGAAAATAATGCTGTTAAACCAAGTGTAACAATTTGAATATTTTTAAGTTGTTTGTTCATTTTTTCCTCTTTATAATTAAATTAATTATAAATAAAAAAGTTACAACATACAATACAGACAATATAAGATAATAACTCTTTTATAATTCAATTAATAAGAAATTTATAATTTTATGATTTCACAATGGATGTAGATAATCTTTTATATTTATAAGGCGTATTTTCCATAATATGTTTAAATTGTCTGATCATATAAAAACTCAGCATCACACTGAACAAGCAATAAAAGGTAATATGGATATCCTTAAAAGTTTTTCTTGAAGATAAAAACGACTGGGAAACTGTTAATATACCACACACTTGGAACAGCAAAGATGCAGAAGATGGTAACGGGAGCTATGAAAGAACTCGTTTCTGGTATCATAAAGGTTTTTATCTTACAAAAGATGAAGCTGCAAAAAATATTTATATAGAGTTCCTTGGGGCAAATACTGTTACAACAGTTTATGTAAACGGACAAAAGGCAGGAGAAGCACACAAAGGTGGTTACACAACTTTCAGGTACAATATAAAGCCGTAGTTAAAGGAACAGATACACAGTTTACTCAAGAGGTAAAAATTCCGGCAAACTCATATTTTGATTTTTGTAAAAAACTTATTGTAAAAAATCCTGTTTTATGGGAAGGCTCCGATTATTCAGAAGATTCCGTTTATAAAGAATCAAAATTATATGATGTAGTTTTTAGCATTTACGAAAATAAAAAATTAATGGATCGTGTAAAAGAAAAAATCGGCTTCAAATATTTCTGGATAGAAAACAATGATTCACCTGAAGACGGATTTTACCTTAACGGAAAAAAACATCCGCTTCGTGGAGTAAACAGACATTCATTTATAAAAGGCTCAGGAAGTGCAATGACAGAAGAGAACATTTATCCCGGCTGGTATCCTGATGCAAACTTTTATGGTTCGTTTGAAGAAGTTGTTAACAGAAAAAGAAAACTAGACTCAAGACCATTTGCACTTTCTGAATACGGATAGGGAGCAAACACTTTACAGCACGAAGCAAAACCTCAGCTTGGGTTAAGAAACTTAAGTGCAGGAGGAGCTTGGCATCCTGAAGAATATCAGAATCTTATGAACGAAGAAGCTCTTAACTTTATAAACATACACGATGAATTGTGGGGAACTTTTTATAAATGGTAAAAGTTCAGGTCTGATGCAGAATAAAGGTAATCGTGTTTTTACACTTGCAGGCTGTGTATTAAACGAAGGCAAAGTAAATATCAATGTTATAGGAACATGTCCTGATGGACAAAAGGTGAAGGATGAATGCAGTGTTTTGATTAAATAAATTAAAAGACAAATCCTAATCGTAAATTAAAGAAGTATAATTTATTCATAGACCATAAATTGCGCACTCACAATAAAGCAATAGAAAATAAAAAGTATAAGTTTTTTTAAATTAATTTTCTAATATTGAAAATAATATTAATTGAAATTAAAATAAAACTATGGAATTTGATTTTTATCCCTTTGAAAAACCACTGAAAATAGAAACATTAAAAAGTGGAAAAAAAGTTTTAGAACTTGATGCAAAGCAAATTGAAAATGCCATCAGTAAAGCTTTCGAAACATTATCTTTTTACTTTACAAAAGAACATTTAGAAAACCTTGTTAAAGCAGCCCTTAAAGCTGACTCTTCTCAAAATGACAGATACGTTTGTGCAAGTCTATTGGAAAACGCAAAAACTGCATCTGAAGGAAAACTGCCGATTTGTCAGGACACTGGAATTGCTAACATTTTTGGCTGGAAAAACTCAAATATAGTAATTAACGGCTGTATAAACGATGCCATTTCAAATGCAATTGAATCGATCTATAAAAACAAAAAACTCAGGCTTTCAACAACTATTCCAGATTCAATTTTTAATGAACATGATCCAAAAAATAACCTTCCTGCAAATATTATGATTTTTAACTCAGACGACAACAAAGATGAAGAAATTTCTTTGAAATTTCTGTGTTGTGCAAAAGGAGGCGGTTCATCAAATAAAACGATTTTTATTCAGGGAACAAAAGCCAGTCTTAATGAAAAAGCCTTAAGCGATCTGCTTAAAGATAAAATCAAGTCGCTGGGAACTAGTGCCTGCCCTCCTTACACTCTTAGTGTTGTACTTGGAGGTTTAAGTCCAGAACAAAACCTTTTGGCTCTCAAACTTGCAACCTGTACAGCTTTTGAAATTGATGAATTAAAACAAGAACTTACGAAAAATAATTCTCTTTTCAGTAATATACTTTTTGATTCAGAGTGGAAAAAACGTATTATAGAAATTGCGGAAAACACTGGACTTGGAGCACAGTTTGGCGGCAAAAGAATGGTGCTAGATGCATCAGTTTTAAGACTACCACGGCATGGCGCAAGCTGTCCGATTTCTGTTGGTCTAAGCTGCAGTGCACACAGAAATCTTTTTTGTAAAATAACAAAAGATGGTATATACATACAAAAAACTGTAAAACATCCAGAGGAAATTGCAGATTATTCGGAAGCTGTAAAATTCATAAAAAAATCAGACAAAGAAAAACCAATACTTATTGATACAAATAAAGCAGTTTCAGAAAACCAGAAACTGCTTTCGTCAATTAAATGTGGCACACGAGTTTTAATTTCAGGCCCGATACTTGTTGCCCGCGATGCCGCTCATGCCAAATGGAAAACTCTTTTTGAAAAAACACATAAACTCCCTGAATATTGTTCAAAATATCCGGTGTGTTATGCTGGTCCTGCTCAAACTCCAGAGGGCTATATTATTGGCAGTTTTGGTCCAACAACAGCTGGAAGGATGGATTCGTATGCCGATTTATTAATGCAGAATAAATGTTCATTAATCACGATTGCAAAAGGAAACAGAAGTTCACAATTCAAAGACTGCTGCAAAAAACACGGAGCCTTTTATCTGGGTACTATTGGCGGAGCTGCAGCTTTAATTGCAAAAAACTGTGTTGAAAGTGTTGAAATTTTAGATTATCCGGAATTAGGTATGGAAGCTGTAAGACTTGTTACTGTGAAAGATTTACCGGCTTTTTTATTAACTGATGATAAAGGAAATGATTTTTATGAGTGAACGGATGCTTATAAACCTAGACGAAGCACTTGAACGCTTTGGCGGAGCAAAAGACTTGTACGATTCATTAGCATTGATGTTTATTGATGACAGTGATTTTAAATCGGAGAAACTGGATTCATTATTACAAAATAATAAAACAGAAGAAGCCTGCTCTTATGTACATAAACTAAAAGGTGTTTCAGGAACCTTAGGCTGTGAATTACTTTTTGATTCAGCAAAAGAGTTTTGCGATATAGCACGAAACAGAATTTCCGGCAATTTATTAGAATGTGCCGAAATCGTAAAACAAAATTATAAAACTACTATGGAAAAATTTTTAGAGCTGTATCAGAAATAGTATTAATTACATGTTCAAGGGGAGTATTTTTTTCTTTAGAAATAATGTCATATAATGGCAGAATAGAATTTATTTTTTGATACGGAAAATCAGTTTCTAAAAGCAGTTTATTCAAATCCAGTTCTTTAACACAACTACAGGAGTTTTTTCTTCCTGTCAGCAAAGAAGTGCCAAAAGAAAAGAACACATTATCAATTTTTTTTATTAAGCTTTTTGCTTCTTGAGGACTTCCCGGAAAAGCATGAAAAATAACTGCATTCAAATCTTTTAATTCGTTAACAAATTGAAAAACTTCTTTCATAGCATTTCTGATATGTAAAATAACAGGCAACGAGTTAGCTTTTGCAATATTAACCTGCTCTAAAAAAAAATCTATCTGTTTTTCTTTTGTCGCTTTTAATTCATCTGTATAAAAATCTAAACCTATTTCTCCTACTGCATCAATTTGTTTTTCATTAATCAATATCTTAAGTTCAGATAA
>JAEEGL013184582.1_pt1 | contig 10835 bp, 8 predicted proteins | sample 9134231 | NCBI WGS metagenome assembly JAEEGL01 (sample SAMN16246548, study PRJNA631951) | gut metagenome | biome: gut microbiome; feature: rumen; material: fiber-attached | host: Bos | place: Iran: Karaj | collected 2018-10
TTTCATTAAGTTGATTATTAGGATTTTTATTTTCTTCATTTTTATCAATATTAATACCATCATCTTTATTAATTGATATTATAGTTAAATATTTTTCAATATTTTGACAACAAATCCAAACTGGATTTGCAAAAGATAAATTGTGTTTGAAGGATCAATATAATTAGAACATATTTTAATTTGAAAAGGATTTGAATTATTTTGATCTTCTGTAATAAATATTTATAATTTTCATTTTTAAGTGTTCCTAATGTACTTTCATTTATATTTATATTTGAAGTATTATTAACTTGAGTTTTTAATACTATTGTTTGTCTTGAATCATCATCTGATACTATTTTTATTTTTAAATATTGATTATTCGCCCATACATTTTTTTCTTTTTTTCTTATAAATAAATTTTGATTTGAAAATACAAAATCTGCTTTATTATCATAATTATTATATGGTGAGAATAAAAATATACAATCATCAGAATAAAAATCAGTTAATATTAATTTATTTTTATTTTGATTTGAAACAGAATCAACATCATATTTAGTAACAAACATGTGTGATTTAAAATGAATTAAAATAAAATTTTCTCCAAAATGAATTGGTTTTCCAAATTGTTTTATGAACTTTTCATTTTCACTATAAACATCTTTTTTAGTTTCTTGAAATGTTATTATTAATTTATTTATATCATTTTTAATTGAAAGATCGTCAATATAATTATTTGATAATTCTATTTTTGATCTTATTGGTGGTATTTTTTCATCTAATATTGATTTGTGTATTAAATATTCATTTTTCATTGTTGGAAAAATGATGAATAAATTATCTTCGAAATCTTTTAAATAAATACTATCTCCATTTAAAGTTATTTTTTTAGTTTCAACATATGATTTATCCTTTAATTCAAATCCTGATGAAGTTAAAACCATTCTATTTTTTTTTGAATGTTTATAAAATTCTATATAAACTATATCACCATATTTTATTTTCTCATGTACTTCCATTTTAAATTATATTTAAAAGAAAAAAAAGGAATAATTAAAAATAAGAGAATTAATAATTTAAATTAAAGTATGGAATCAAATTTTAATAATTCATTAACTGAAAGATTACCAAAAGGTATAAAAGATTTAAGTTATGATAGCTTCGATTTAAAAAAATATATATCAAATTCTATAATATCATTTTCTCCAAAAGAAAAATTAAAATATTTACAAAAGCCAGAAATAATAAAATATGAATTTATGATATTAGAAAAAATAACAGATAATGATAAAAATCATATTGATAATTTATCCAAACAAAATAAAAAAGATAGATATTCCAACATAAGAACATATAAATATAATCTAGTTCAATTAAAATCAAAAGAATATATAAATGCATCATTTATTCATTTACCTTTAAAAAATTATTTCATAGCAACACAAGGCCCAATTAATTCTTCAATAAATGATTTTTGGGATATGATAATAGAATATAATTCAAAAATAATAATAATGTTATGTAATGAATTTGAAAGTGGAAGAGAAAAATGTTGTCAATATTGGAAAGGAAAAGATTATAAAGAAACAAAAAATAAAAATTTAATTATAAGAGATATAATAATTTCAAAATATAATATTAAAAGAGTAATTACTCAAATTCAATATATTGGATGGCCAGATCATGGAATTCCAAAATTAAATGAAGCTTATGATAGTTTTATAAATATTATTTATTTTATTATTAAAAATCATAATAAATCACCAGTTATTGTTCATTGTTCTGCTGGAGTTGGGAGAACTGGAACTTTTTTAAGTATTTTTAATATAGTTCATGAAATTATTTTTAATAAAAGACAAGATTTAATTAAATTTTCTATTTTTAATACTGTTAGAAAGTTAAAAGAATTTAGAATGTTACTTGTACAAAATGAAGAACAGTATTATTTTATTTATAAGTTTATTGAAGTTTTTTTACTCAATTATTTTGAAACTCAAAAATAAAAATAATATTTTATTTAAAAAAATGTATTTATATAAATTAAAGATTGAATTTGACTGATTATTTATCTAGTTTTTTAATATATTTTAATTAGTAAATGCTTTTTTATTAAAAAAAAATAAATAAATTATATAATATATTTTACACATTATTTTTAATGATTTATTTTTTCCATAAATCTTAAACACACATACAAGAATAATTTTATTATATAATTTTATATTATTTCTTTTTATTATAAACACTATTAGATCTAAAATGATTATTACTTTTATTAAAGAAATTCATATTTTTAAATAAAATTTGTGTATTCATATTATCATTTTCTTCATTTCTGCTATTATTATCTAAACCAAATGCATCAATTATGTCATCTGCAATATCACTTATATTTCCTTTTTCTTCTTTTTCTTTAGTTGTTAATCTCTTTTTTAAATATCCATAATAATAATTTTTTTTTTCTTCTTCATAAATATTATAATTTTTAGTTTGTAAAATATCATTAAAATGACAATTTGATTTATCTAAAAATAATTTAAATTTCCCAATTTTAAATTTCATGAGATCAAGTTTTTGTTTTGTTTCAAAATAAGTAATATCAGAATAATTATTAATATTATTATATTCATCAGATTTAATATTAAATTTAGGTGATATTTTATTTGAATTAAATTGATTAAGACATAAAGATTTTTTAATATTATATAGTTGTAAATTGGAATTAGTTCTCCTTTTTGTATAATACATTTGAGTACAATTAAAAGTATTATTACTATACATTTATTTAAAATTACTAATAATAAATAAATACAATATTTTTTTAAAAATTATTTTATTTACATAAATCAAATTAGTTAAAATATTTAAATAAATTATATTTTATTAATTATATTTTTTTTTTGAATTATATTCAATAACTTTATTAAAATTTTTTATATACATTTCATATTTTAAATTATTTTTATTAGAGAAAATACTTATTGAATCCTTTTCAATGTCATGAAAAGGAATTTTTTTAACAATAGAATTTAAATCATCGAAATTATCAAATTCAATAAATTTCTTATCATTTAACAGGTCCATATTATTAGAAAGAACATTTTGAATATTTTCAAAAGAATTTTCTTTTTTATCAAGTGAATCATTTATTCTTTTTTTTTCCTTTGAATTTTTATTAACTTTTTTATTATTTTCTTTTATTAATGATAATAAATTTAAATTAATATTTTTATTATTCAAAGGTAATTTTTTTTTTATCACATCTTTTTTTTCTACAAATTTTTTTTCACAGGATGTTTCAGTTCTAGAGGTTGTTATTGCAGTAGATTTATTATTTGAATTTTTATGATAATTAATATTTATTTTATATGTTATACTTATATTTGATTTATTCATTGTTGTATTTGGTTTTGCAATTTCATTTTCTTTAACTTCATTTATTTTTGATTTAACATCTAATTTTTTTTTTATTATAAATTGTTTTAATGTCTTTTTTGGTTTTTCAATATTTTGATTTTTAATAATATTCTTTTTTTTTTCTAATGATTTTTCTTTTGAAATTTCAAATTCTTTTTTATATACTTGATTATTTAAATAATTATTACAATAAGTTAAATTTTTTTTAATACTCTTTTTACTATTTTTCTCTTTGTTTTTCCCAATTGAATTTCCATGAACTATCATTGAAATTGTTTTTTTTACATTTTGTCTTATTTGTCTTAAACTTTTATTACTTATTGTTTTTTTATTATTATAATCTTTACTTAAATTATTATTTGTATTTGATTTCAAATGTTTATAAGAATCTATTTCTTCTTTTATTATTGTATTATTTTTATTTCTATTTAATCTTGTTGAATTTAAATTATTTGGAGGAATTAAATTAAAAGAATTTAATTTATCATTATTTTCATTTATATTAGAAATTTTAATTATATTTTTTTTATTATCATGAATAGTATTTCCAACTGAAACATTAAAGGTATTATTATAAGCACTTGTAGAATATTTAAAATGATTGATTTTTGGTTTTGAATTTTTTTTTAATGTATCATTCTTAATATGAGAGTTTTTTTCCTTATATAAATTTTGAATTTTTTGACTTGACTCAAAATAAGAAGTCGCAACATTATTTATTTTTCCTTTTATAAAAATTGAATCTGTTCCAGTAATTAAACTAATTGGTATTGCTTTTTTTGTTCTTGGTTGTGCTATATTGTTATTTTTTATATTTTCATGTTGATTTATTGCTGAGTTCATTGAAAGAGAAGTAAATTAATAAATAAAATTATTAATTTTTTTAAATTTTATTATATTCTTTTTAAATAATAATATTTTCTTATTATAATGAAAGGTTTTATTATTTTGATATTATTAAGAAAAATATTATATAGTGAAAATGTTATTTGAAAAAATGTATTTATATGAATTTTTTTTTGTTATGTTTAAAGTAAAATAAATTTAATATATGTATATTATTTTCAAATAAAAAAAATAAAATACTATTAATTTGAAATGGGATGTAATATATCATCATATAAAAAACAATGTGAATATAATATATCTAATAATTTATATGATACAAAAAGAAGAGAATCGATATTAATAAAAGATTTTGAAAATAAAACAACAAATAATACAAAAGAGTTTATTAAAAATATTGAAAAATTTGAAAATTTTAAAAAAAAAGCAATCGAACTTTACTCTAACTATAATAAAAATTCAAATGAAGAATATTTTTCAGATGAATGTATAAAATTAAAAATATTTAATTTTTCAAATATTTTAATTGACGAAATTGAAATAACCGAAAATTATATTAAATCAGCATATAATACAAATAACAAAATAAAATTTGGAAAAAATAAAAAAATTTCATTTGGTAGTAATAATTTAAGTGATTATATAATAAATGATAATTCATTATCACCTATTCAATTTTATATTTATTATAAAGAAAATAATAGAAAATTTTATATTTTGGATAATTTATCAGGAACAGGAACTTTTGTAAAAATAAATAAAGGTATAATATTAATGCCAAATATGATAATAAGTTTTTTAGTTGATTTAATATATTTTGATGTAAATAAATTAAGCACTGGAGATATAGAAATTAAATTAAATTTTTTATATAAAAAGAAAAATAATCAACCTAATTCTAATATAATTATTAATAGTAAAGATTATTCAATTTTTACTATTGGAAGAAGTAAATTGTGTAATTATATATATGACGAAGAAACAGTAAGTAAAATTCAGTGTACTATTATATTTAAAGATAAAAATTGGATTTTATATGATGGTTACTATTCCATATCTCAAAACAAAAATTCAACAAATGGAATTTGGCTTTTAACTAAAAATGGTGTTTTAATTGAAAATCAAATGATATTTAAAAGTGGAAATTTAAAAATTTTGTCAAATATTTATTAATAATATATTTTTACTTTGTTATAATTATTGATTTTTATTTTAAAAATAGTTATTTATATGATAAGAATTATACTTATATATTGAAAATAAGATTTTTAGTTTAATTCATTTTATATAGATTTAAAAATATATAGAAATTTATTTTATAAAAGATATATTATATTATATTTATAATAAAAACTATTTTTAAGTAATTATTATATATTGAATAATTCAATAAAACATTAGTATAAATATATTAATTGATATATATATATATTTATTTATAAATATGAATTTTTAATTTCAAAATATTATAAAATGAAATTATTTTATCAACTCATAATTTTAATTTTCACTAATTTCAACTGATTCATTAAATTTTACCTTTAAATTTTTTTTTCCAATTTTTTTATTTGTTATAGTATTCTTTTTATATATTTTATCTCCATTTTCTCCATAAATTTGTCTATAATCTAAAAATTTAAAATTAAAATTTTACATCTTTTAATATATTTTTCCTTTCCTTTTAAAGTAATTTTATTTATATTTGTATTAAATTTGGTTATAAGATATAATTGTTTTTCATCTTTTGATAAAGATTCAAATTTTATTATATCTTTTTCATGAGTAGAATTTTTCCAACAAATTTTGATTAATTTCGTAAGGAAAATTATTAATAATATAACGGAAATCCATTTATAATCAATTATAATCCTAAATAAATCTATTTCATTATTCATTTTTAATATTTTTTTTTAATTTAATAAATCACTAAAATTAGTAATTATTATTATTACTAAATACTAGTATCATATTTTTAAAAAATTAAATTTTTCCATGAATATATTAAAATAATCTAATATATTTTAATATTAAATAATGTATAAGATAATAAAATTTTAAATTTTTAAATTTCTTTTTGTTTTATATTTTTTATATCATTTTATTTATTGATAAAAAATATGGATTATATTAAAAAAGTAAACAAAAATGAAAATTATATAAAAATTAATAAAAGTACATCAGTAATAGGAACACCAAAATATATAGACAGAGAAATAGGTGATGATTTGATATCAAATAATATAAAATATTCTTCAAATAATAATATAAGTTTAAAGGATTTAAAATTAAATGAAGAAAATAATAATAATGAATTATCATCTAATATTAATAATTTCACTAAAGTAACAAATAGGTCTTTTATTTGTTTAAACTCTCTTTATTTTAATAATGAAAAAAAAATAAATAATGATATAAATCTCAACAATAATATTAATAAAAATAATATATATAATGATATTAATAAAAATAATAATTTCTATAGACCATTTTTTCAATCAATTAAAAAAGTTAGAATTAGAAATACACTATTTCCAAATAATTTAAAAAATTTAGGAAATATAATTAAAAAAAAAAATAATGGTGAAAGTAATATTTTTGATATTAATAAAGAATTTATAAAAAATATAAAAGAAGAAATAAAATTGATGAATTTAAAAAGCAATCCTTCAAACATTAAATCAGTAAAAAATAAAAATATTCTTTCATTTGATTTAATTAAAAAAAAAGAAAAGGAAGAAGAAAATATGAAAAAAATATCTGAAATTTCCCCATTAGTATATACAAAAATAATACAATCAAAAGAAAAATTACCAAATTTATTTAAAAAAATTAATCATTCAATAGAAACAAACTCTATAAAATCATCAAAAAATAGTTTAATAAATTTAAAATATGTTTTACTTTTACATAATAGTACAATTAGAAAATCATTAAGTCAATTCAAAGTAAAAAACTATTCTATAAAAAAAAGTTTAAAATTAAATAACAAATCATTATTTAGTAGTTCAAATAAAAAACAAAAAAATAATTCACCTCATTCATCAAATAAATCAGTATTAAATTTTTTTGATAATCCATTACAAAATTACAAAGAATTTTTTTTTTAACAAAAAAAAATCAAAACAAAACAATTTTTATTAATAAAATATATTATTAATAAAATAGATTTAATTATATAATAATTCAGTTTTAATATAAATTTTAAAAATAGTACCACAATTATTAGGTTTAACTAAACATTTTAACTTAATTCCCATTTCATCAGATAATTTTTTACATATTTTTAATCCACTACCTAATCCTATACATTTAATATATCCTTCAGTAGAATGTATTTTAGTATCATTTGTATCAACTCTATAAAAAGTTTCTCCTTCACTATTAAAATCATTTAATAAAGTATTACTTATTCCTGTTCCAGAATCTTCAATTGAAATTACTAATCCTAATTCAATCTCATTATCATTTGATATTTCTTCATTTGCATTTATTTCTATTACATAATTATTATTTTCAAATATATCTTTATTTGTACCAAATTCAAAATATTTTAAATCTCTTTCTTTCATTTTGCTAATATTTACAATTATTCCATTTGTATTATTTGTATTTTTTATTGAATTACTTATTAAATTAGATAAAATTTGGTTAAATCTTTCTTTATCAATTTCAATATTTCTTTTTGTTAAAATACTATCCATGGTAGTAATAAAATTAATTGTTTTTTCCATTAAATTTAAATATGCATTTCCAATTCCTTCTATATATTCTCTTAAATCAGAAAGAGTATAAATTTCTACATTTAATTCATCAATTGAAGTATCTATTGCACTATGTATTTTAATAAATTCTGTTAAATCCATTGCACTTAATTTAATTGTATCTGCAATATATTTTATAAATAAAAAAGTTTCTATTGTATCATATTGATACATTTCTGAATTTGATTTTATTGAAGATAAACTTCTTCTTTCGCTTTCTCTTTCTGATGAGTTTTTTATTGTTCTTTTATCATTAAATAAGTCTTTATTTTTTGATATTATATCACTTTGTTTATTACTTTTTACTTCTTCTATTGCAATTAATGGAACTTTAGTTTCATTTATTGTCTTTTCTTCATTATCTTCTTTTTCTTTTATTAATTTATCCATTAAATCTTGAATAAAATAAACTGGAGTGTTAAATTCATGACTTACTTTTGTTAATATTAATTTTTGATATATTTGTTCTACTTTTATTCTGTCTAATTTTCTATTATTTGTTATTAAAGTAAAAATAAATTTATAATTATATAAAGTATTTGATTGCTCATGATCTTGTAAATTTGGAATTAAAATATTTTCTGAATTATTTAATGATGATGAATTTACTTTTGATAAATTTAAATTTATTTTATATGTTGAATTTATTTCAAAAATTTCATTTTTGTTATAATCTGATTTATTTAATTTTTGTTTATTGTTATTATAATTTTTAATTGATACTCTTTTAAATCTTACACTAAATAATTTTGTTCCTTGTTTTATTTTAAAACGACCTAATGGAATGAAATATTCTAATTTTTCTTGTTTTCCTTTTTTTGTATAAGTATTTATTATTTGTTCGACAACTTCTAATAAATTAGTTTTCTTTTTTCCATTATCTAAATTTTTTTCATTAATTTGAAATATTAAATTATATAAAAGATAATTTTTATTTTTTTCTTTGTCATAATTACAAACTTCAGACATATCATTAATTAAAGTTTGATTAGTTTTTAATATTTCAAAATCTTCATTAGTTAAACAAATTCCAATATCTCCATTTTGTATAATTTCTTCATTAATTAAATATGAATAATATTTTTTAACGCAAAAATCAAAAACCTTTTTTATAGACAATTCAAATTTATAAGACTGTAATATTGTAAAAAATGCTGTTATTATTATTGTTGTATTATAATAATAAAAATTAGTTTTATAATTTGTTATATTTAAAATAATTAAAAGAAAACAATCAAGAAAACCAATTATAAAAAAATGTCCAAAATGTAAAGACATATTTGCAGAAAGCATTATTATCATTAAAATATGTGATGAAATAAAATTAGTATAAAATTTAGACATAAAAATCCCCTTTTCACAAGTATTATTATTATACATTATTACTAATATACTAATATCATATGATAAAAATATCATCCATGAATTTAATAATATAAATAATTTATTCTTTTGTATATTTTTGAATATAATAAATATAAAAAGGGAAATGAAAATTATTCCAAAAGTTATTATTTCAACTATAATAATTCGACATCTATATTTATTATTTTTATCTAAATTTATAAAAGTAAAACAAATTTGAACAGCTTCAATAAGAAGTAATAAACTTAAAATAAATAAATTAATAGGAAATAAATTATGATAGGATTTTGATAATAAATCTAAATATTTTTCTTTCACAATTAGATTACTGGAAAAAAAGGAAAGAATTGAGGAATGATTTGAATCAAAATTCATTAAATATTTTTCACAATCTTCAATTAATTGATGAAGTTTTTGTTGTATTTCATAATTTTTAATATTATTATTTTTCATTTATATATTAAATTAAAATATATTTTTCAATAAATAAATTTAAAATAATACTCCAATCAAAAATTGTAAATTATAAAAAAAATTATTTTTTCTTTTTTTTAAGATTCATTAAAAGTAAATAACAACTATTAAAAAATTGATCATTTTTTTCTTCTGTTAATGCTTTCTTTTGTTTTTTTTCATAATTTTCTTCTGAATAAGTTAATTTTTCTTTTGGTAAATATTCTTTTTTTATTATTTTATCAGATAAAATATGATGAGTTGGCTTTAATTTATTTAATTTTTTATCATTAAAAAACATTTCTTCTTCTAATTGATTATTATTTCTCAAATAATTATTAATATATTTATCATATTCAATTTCAAGAAGTTTTTTTCCATATTTTTCATTTAAGCATAATATTTCAAACAAAAGTAAATAAATGAATTTAATATCAATTTCATTTATATAAAGATTAATTATACTAATTATTGAATTCATGAATAATAATATAATATCATTTTCCTCTTTTCCTTTTTCATCATTATATATTTTAAGTAAGCAATAATTAATAAGTTCATTTACAATTTTTTTTGGAACTTTACCAGGGCAAAAAATTAAAAACTCATTTATTGTATCATTATCAGAAAATTCTTCAATAATATATTTGGCATAATTTATATTTATAGTTATATAAATCCTAATTATATCGGTAAATTTTAAAAATAAAGATTTTTCTTTTATTCTTAAACATAATGAAAAATAAAAAAGAAGGAAAAATTTAAATATTTTTTCAGAATTATCTTTTGATTCAAATATAATTTCTTTATTTTCATTTTCAAAAATTTTAAATTTTGATGTTGCATTTTCCATTAAAATTTCTTCTCTTTTTATTTTAGTATATTTATCAAATAAATCATAAAATTTTTTATTTTCAATGGGTTTAAAATCTTTCATATATTTAGCAATATCAATTTTTGCTAATTCTAAAATAAAAAGTAGATATTCTTTTGAAGAAATATTTTTCAAAA
>JAEEGL014689169.1_pt1 | contig 10835 bp, 7 predicted proteins | sample 9134231 | NCBI WGS metagenome assembly JAEEGL01 (sample SAMN16246548, study PRJNA631951) | gut metagenome | biome: gut microbiome; feature: rumen; material: fiber-attached | host: Bos | place: Iran: Karaj | collected 2018-10
TCCCGCAGGAGATGATGAAAAAGTTTAATGCGGGTAACGAAACACGCGATGTCAACTTGGGTATTTTTCTTGGCGAAGGTGCAGATGTCATTATTGAAAGCTTGGATGAACAGGCTAAAAGATCAATTCGGACAATGATCCTGGTCGAATATGCCAGATGTACTTCGACGCCGGGTGACGTGGTAGTGAAATCATTTGATGGGATGAACTTCACGGCTACGCAAGCTATAGCTGATGTAGAAGCCGAAAAAGCCTTAAAAGCTATTAAGGAGCGAAACATGGATCATGGACAGCAGTGAAGTCAAACTCAAAGTCAGAAAGTTTATAAAAGAGTTTGGCACTCATGAGCTGAACTATGCGTCATTGAGAGGATATGTTGAACAGCAGGGGTATACAGTAGTTGAGTATAACCATCTTTCCAATGATGAAATCATTAGCAGCCTGATTAAAGCCCTGAAGCTCTCAGAGAACATCAGAAACTCCAAGGGATTCACCTATGCAGATCAGAATCAGAGAATTGTTTTTATACATGAAGACCTATCGGATGCTGAAAAACTTATGGTTCTGTCGCATGAGGCTGGTCATATTTATCTGGGGCATATGTCATCTGCCCCGATCATCGGACGAGATGTTCAAGAGGAGTATGAAGCCAATGAGTTTGCACACTTTTTGATAAATCCGGGGAAATGGGATAAAGCAATCGTGTATGTGCGCAAGCATAAGCTGGCGGCTATTCTTACAGCGATCGGCCTTGTGGTACTAATTGCAGGAGCAGTTATCTTCTTTCAGGTAGAAAAAGAGAAGCAGTACTATGGGGAGTATTACATTACAGACTCCGGCAACAAGTATCACGAGAAGGACTGCATTTACGTGAAAGATAAAACAAATACCCACCGCATGACCATCGAAGAGTTTGAAAGCGGCGAGTATGAACCTTGTAAAATGTGTTTGCCCTAATAGTTTGAAGGTTGAGTAAATCAGGATTGATTGCGGTAAGCATTCAATATACAAAGAACAAACAAATCTGGAGGAAACAGGCATGAAAAAAATAGTTTGCGAGTTATGCGAAGGAACTGAATTTACAAAGGAAAATGGTATGTTTGTCTGTCATGGCTGTGGGACAAGATATACCGCCGAAGAAGCAAGAGGCATGATGCGGGAGGTCGAGGGCGATGCACCAGTTGTAACTAGTGCGCCTGTTGTTGGTGCTCCCATGGGCAATCCGAACCAAGCGCAAATTGATAATCTTCTTGTTCTTGCAACGAGTTCCTATGAAGCAGACAAAAACGACGAGACAATCAACTTTTGTAATAAGGTTATTGAACTTGATGCAACATGCTATAAAGCCTGGTTGTTAAAAGGCAAAGCAATAGGATGGCAGTCAACATTAAAAGAACCTCGCGTGTCAGAAGCTGCACATTCTTTTTGTAAGGCAATCGACTTTGCGCCAGAGGAAGATAAGGAAGAAACAAAGCGGGAGTCACTTGATGTTCTTGAGAGAATGGGTATTGGCTTGGTAGGTTTACGGAAAAACATGTTTGAAAGATACCCAGACGAAGAAGAACTCAACGGTTTCGATAAAGACCGCAAAGTTATTGCAGAGGCATTTTCAGTAATGCTTCGGCATGGTTACGGCACTGGTATTCCTGACGGCATTGCGATGCATATGTCCGATCAAATGAACCTTGCTGCAGTGAAGGTGTTTAGTGGGAAGCCAATGATTTATGAATTACATAAGGAGTCCGAGAAATTAAGAAAACAAACTGCAGAATTAACACACTCATATTATCGGCCTGAGGACAATAGTAAGTTCTGGAACGAAACATATAGGTGTATTGATCTGCTGCAAAAAGCTATTGAGTACAGAGGCGAGACAGTCGACGATGATTTGATTACAATGTACAAAAATATGATTGTAGTCGGAGAATTCATTACTGATTATAATAACAGGGATGATTTCAATAAATCCGCTTATCGTTACAGAGTGCTACTAAAGAAAGCCAAGGATGCACTTGCAGAAGTAGAGCCAAAATTAGAAGCAAAGAAAGAAGAAGAGAAAAAGAAAGCAGAGGCGGAAAAGAAAGAACGTATACAGGCATATTGGGAGGCGCATGCCGAGGAGAAGACGAAACTTGATCAAGAGAAAAACGAACTGGAAACTGAAAAAACAGCATTGTCCGAAAAAGAAAATGCTGTAGAAGGGCAGATCGCATCGGTTCAATCCGAGGCGGATAAACAGAAAGAAGAGGTAAGCGCACAGATTTCAGGGATTCAACAGGCTATTTTCAAAGAAAAAGAGCGCGCAAAGGGAAAAGTGGCTTCAGAGGTTGAGATTGATACAATCAATACACAGATCAAATCCTTGGAAAATAAGAGGGCGTCCCTCGGATTATTTGCGGGAAAAGAAAAAAAACAGCTTACTGAACAGATTGCAGTGCTTCATGGAAGAATCGAGTCCGTAAAGGGAAGAATAGCGGGCGAGAGAGGCGCTTTAATGGCCGAAGTAAATGCAAACACCGCCAAGCTTCAAAGCGACAAGGCTGCGTTAGAAGCAAAACAGGAAGAGTTTAGGAAAAAGCTCGAAAGCAATCTCGCTCCGTTAAATGAGCAGAAAAACGAAATGTCTGCACGGATGGCCGCGATTGAGAAACGTCTCTCCGCTATCGAAGAAGAACTGACAAAGGACCCTGAGGATCGATAATTCATTTAGATATTCTGATTGTCCTTTATCTTACACAGACAGGGCCTGTTAGCGTTCTGGATACCAGATCAGAATTCTAACAGGCCTTTATCGTTATTTGAATCAGGAGGCTCTGATATATGGCAATGGATTTATGCGCAGTTGTAGCCATAATGCTGAATAACGGAAAGCCTGTCAAAGGTACCCTATCTTTATTCATAGACGAATACTCTTTCGGGGACTTTAGAAGGAACGTGAATTGGGAGACTGTTTCCATAGAGCAAGGTACTGTTGCGATAAAGGGCTTTCTGCGAAGTGTGGAGAAGCCTTACATAGTCATAAAGTCAGATGGCAACAGCAGTCCACAGTTTGTGTTGGAGACTGGCACGTTAAAGACTGTTCTAGATAAAATCCAGTCCTTCACTTTCTCTCAGAAGAAAGCTCGTGAAGAAAAAGAAGCGCAGGAACGCGCAAGAGCTGAAGCCCAACAGCGTCAGCTTGAAGAAGAGAACCGAATCAGAGAAGAAGCCCGGCGTAAAGCGGACGAGGAATACCGGCTAAAGCAAGAAGCGGAAAGACGTAAGAAAACGGAGGCTGAACGACTTGACCGTGAAGAACTGAAACGCAGACTTTCCGCAAAGAACGCCCGAATTCAAAAGGAAGTCGAGAACATCAAGACCCAAACGATGCAGGGAAGTATGTCCCTTTCCCCGCTTGCTAAGAAAGCCGGAAGCTATTTCCTGGATAATCCATATCGAACGCTGGGTGTCTCGTGCCTTGCATCAAACGAGGATGCCAATACAGCGCTGGATAAGCTTAAGAAGCTCGCTCGTTTGAGAGCTTTGGATTCCTACAGGTCCCCGTTTGATCTTTATGGACTTGAAAAACCGATCCGAGATTTGAGCGTTTCTCAAAACGCGCTTGTTCTGCTGAAAGACAAAAGTCACAAGTGGTTTTGGTTCGCTGATTCTGACGCTTGTGTTGCCTGGCAAAGCGGAAAATACAGGATCGAACTGTCCAAAGAAGGACAGGAGTACGGTACCTATGACCTCTTTCTGGCAAATTACTTATATGCAGTGATCTGCGATCCGGATTTCAATACGTCAGAAACATGGAAGCGCGTATTGAATTTCTATGTCTTCATCTGCAAGCAGAGTTCCTGTGAACTTCTTAGAAGTCGGTATACCGAAAAAGAGCTTCAGAATGTTAATAACACAGATCTGTTGAATAGTTTCAAGAGTGTTATCTTTAAGCCCATACTTCTTCTTTGCGAGCGGGACGATCTGGATGCTATCCTTCGCCTGCATAAATGCATCAAGGATTGCAGCAGCAGGTATCTGGACAGCTTGACAAGAAATGTCCTTGGGAAGCTCGTTTCTTGGTTTACCGACAAAGAGGCCGTGATGATGAAATATCTCGGAGAGGCAGACGAAGATGCAATCTCCGACGAAAAAGGTAAAGAGATACGAGAGCGCGGAGAAGAATATTGCCGGGTAGTTGAGCCGGTGTTGGAAATGGTTCTCAGGGACTTCCGCGGCGATACTGTTCGATATGACATGATCAAAGAGTCCTACCGCACAGCGACCTATCAGATCATGTATGTGCTGAATAAGTGCGCGGACAAGTCGGACGCCATCCACTTTGCCAACAAGTGCTATTCCTATTGCAATGCCGATGATAAGAAAAGAATCCAGAACACATTTGGTGAAGTCAATATCAAAGCGATAGACTGGAACACGCCGCATACAATCTGGAATGCTAGAGGCGATGACTATTATTTCGGTCGGAGCGGATCGGTCGATTATACACAGGCACTGTATTGGTATCATAAGGCTGCAGATGCAGGGAATATGTATTCCATGAACAGCATTGCGATTTGTTACCAGCAAGGGAAAGGCGTCCCTCAAAATGATGAACTGGCTATTGAATGGTTTGAAAAGGCCAGCAATGCAGGAAACCCGGAAGGTGCATACAATCTTGCTGAATGCTACTTCAGCGGCAACGGCGTAAGGAAAGACACCGATAAGGCGTTGAAATACTGGAGTGAAGCGGCCAAACTCGGTCATCCTTCTGCACAGCAGCGCAGGGATGCCATATTCTCAAAGATTCAAGTCGTGAGAAGAAACCACCGCGCCAGAAATCACATTTGTCATGACCTTGGTTTCCAAATGACAACAGGACCAAGCATGGTTGTCGAAGTAACGCTGAATCAAGCCGCTAATGCTTACCTTGTGAATGCACAGGGATACCAAAACTACCTGAACGGGAACGAGTTTTCTTATCAGGGAGGATATACAACACAGTCACCGTATCGAATAAGAATCCCCTCATCCAATCACTGGTATGTGATTGTAGATAACGGTGACGGCCTGATTTCGGGTATCGTTTCCAGCGCAAAGGTAAAGCGGGCATGACGGCAGGAGGATCATATGACGGAAAAAGCAGACATTAAGGAACTGGCAATAGCAGCTTGGCGTCTTGAAAGATGGTTGGATAACTTGAACTCTGACCGAAAAATGGCGGCAAAAAGTGCTTTGCGAAGCATTAAGCGATACATAGCCGCATCCGGTATCGAGGTCGTTGATCCAATCGGCTCTAAGTTCGACCCTGGATTGGCTATTGAAGTAGTAAACAATGAGGCGGATGACTTGGATGAAGCAAGTCTGATAATTATAGAAACAGTAGCTCCATATGTTTATCAGAATGGAGAACTGATCAGTCATGCGAGGGTTATCATTGGAGCTTCTGTGAAAGAGGCAAAGGTAAACAACGAGCTTCCGGAAGTGATAACTGCTTCTAACGAGCCTCAATCCGTTTCAGAAGAGATCACCAGCGAGGTAAAGCCAGAGCCTCATCGGGAGTTGAACGAGACCAGCGAAGAGAACGCGGGCGTTTCCGATAACGAGAAAGATAATCCTGCTATTAGCGCTGAAGATATTGAGAGGATGATGAAGTATGCAAAGATTTTATGATTGCGGAATAGACCTTGGAACAACGAATTCTTGCTTGGCCATCCCTGACGATGACCACGGTTTCGAGATTATTGACAATCAGGCAGATCGAATGTCAGTTACACCATCTGCAGTATTGATTAATGGGAAAGGCCGTATGCTGATCGGCCAGCGGGCGTATAACTCTCAAAAGGTTGAGGATCTGGCTATCCAGTTCAAACGACAGATGGGGTTGAGCAAGAAGATCCACTTCTCCTCTGCTGGGGTTGATAAGATGCCGGAGGAACTCTCCTCGGAGATTCTGAAGCAGCTAAGAAACGACGCCGAGACTCGTTTGAATCGAGTTGTCGAGAATGTCGTTATCACTGTTCCGGCTGCTTTCAAGACTCTCCAGTCTGAGGCTACGAACAAAGCAGGAAAAATGGCTGGCTTTAAGAATATTATTCTGCTGCAAGAGCCCATTGCGGCTGCTGTCGCTTATGGGGCGAAGCCGGATTCAAAAGATAAGCACTGGATGGTGTTTGATTACGGCGGCGGAACCCTTGATGTCGCAATTATCTCTACTCTGGATAATCGGCTAACCGTAGAAAACAGTGAAGGCGACAACTACTTCGGCGGCAGCGATATTGACCGCATTCTCTTTAGAGAGATTGTGCTGAAAAAGCTCAAAGAAGTTGGATATAAGGTTGACGAGCTCTTCGACGAAAGCACCAGCAGCGGAAAGTCAATGGCTCGAAAGATTCAGCTCGATTGTGAGAATTGCAAGATCGAGCTCAGCAACCGGGATTCAGCAGTATTGGAAATCTTCGATATTGATGACGATGACGGTGAACCCATTGAATTTGAATGCGAGATCACACGTGCTGAGCTTGAGGCTCTGATTTCCGAAACTGTTGAGCGCAGTATTGTAATTGCAAAAAAAGCACTTGCCGGTGCTGACATTCAGGCCAATCAACTGGACAAGATCCTTTTGGTTGGCGGCAGCACATTTATTCCGCTTGTTCGCCAAAGACTTGCCGAAGAATTTGGTGTAGAGCTTGATAGCTCTTTGAATCCGATGACCGTTGTGGCAGCCGGTGCTGCTATTTATGCCTCCACAAGCGTTATTGACGTTGAAGAGGATGTCGAACCAACAAGTGTAAACAACGCAATCATTAGCTTGACCTACGACCCCATTTCTTCTGAAGAGATGGTCAATGTCATTGGTAAAGTCACGAATATTCATGATCTCAGTATATCCAAGGTCAAGATCGACTGCTCCATGTCAAAGGACTTCTCTGGCATCTGCTGGACAAGTGGGTGGATGGAGTTGTTGGATCAGCATACTGGTATCTTTGATGTAGACGTCCTTCTCCAGAAGGGGGTATTAAACCATTTCCGGGTTTCGGCTTGCGATAGCACCGGTTCTGAGATAGTAGTAGAGAACCCATTTTTTGACATCAAACATAATGAAACAGTCCTTAAAATGTCTGCGCCTCCAGCAACCATGTCCATCGGCGTCCAAATCCGTGATCCTAAGACTGGCTACGATGTGCTGTACCATGTAATTAAAAAGAATTCGCCTCTTCCAGCCCAAGACGATAGGACATTCAAGCTGTCAAGAGACATTGATCCGGCAAGAGCCGATTGTATTACGATTAAGATTTGGGAAGGAGAAAACACGCAGAATCCCGAGGCCAACTTTCCAGCTGGCGCCATTACAGTGCAGTCCTCTGCAATGGATCGCATGATCCCCAAAGGTACGGAGGTTGAGCTAACCATTGTTGCTGATGAGAATCGAAATATTCGAGTCAGCGGTTATATCCCCGATTTTGACTTCATCATTCCGGAAGAAACATTGCGTGCAGAGGCAAAGGTTGATCTGGAAGAGCGAATGGATGCAGTTGATACTAAGATTAAACAGTCTGAGGTCAGCATTCAGCGGCTAAAGGATCAAGGCGTCGATGTGTCCGACTTGGAAGATGAGTTGGAGCAAGTTAAGGCTGGATATAATGACGCATATGGAAAGGTTGACTCTGACGAGGCAGCTGTGAATACATATGTTGATCGCTTCTTTGACGTCGAATCCAGGATAATTAAAGAGGAACGTAAACATCAGCAGCAAAAAGCGAATTCCAAAAATGATGATACGGTAAAGCAAGCTCGTGAGCAGGTTGAGAATTTTGGTGACGAGGACGCAAAGGCTGCATGGGCAGATCTCGAAGAATCGTATCAACTGGCAGAGACATCAGAGGAGAAGTCTTTCATAGCAAACAAGATGAGCAATCTTGGGTTTGAGGCAATGACTACAAACTATGGATGGTTAAAGTCATTCTTCTCAATCGTGCTCAGTAAGCCGGAAACAAAATATACGAATGCTCAAAAAGCAGAATATTGGAAATCACAGGCGTACCTTGCTATGGACTCCAAGAATGCGACGCAACTCAGAAAAGCCGTGTTCGAGTTGCTTGAACTTATGACGTCGAGTGCAAATCAGGCGGTATCTGCATTTGGAGCTGACTTGACCATGTAAAGGAGGCGTATAACTTCATGGATACGCTGCTTGACAATAAGAAGAAGAAACTCTTTGATGAAGCATATCAAGCGTATTTGAACATTACCAGGCAAATCGAGGACATGTATAGTGAAGGAATGGTTGATCCGTTTTCTGATGCGCCGTCAGTCACTGACATGGTATGCTCGCTTGATATGTTCGTACAAGGATGCCTTCTACGTATTGGCGTTTCAGATGGTTCACTGTCCCCTGAGGAGTTGTATTTTATCTCGGCGCTTCCGGATGAGTTCGACGAGGTATGTTCTAGAAACAGAGGCTACAAGAGGTTTATCAAACTCATAACGGTTGAAAGTTTTGAGGCTAATGCTGCCCAATTCTACGATTTTGAAAAAACTCCCATGTTTCTTGAAACATTGACTGAGGATTTTTCTGAAGCTCCGATGTTAGTGAGAAGTAATCTGCAAATAATTTTCAATGCATTCATCGCAATAGATGGGGCATTCTCGGAAAAAGAGGCAGATGTTGCACTGGAAATCCTGGACAAAATTGACGATGGAAGCAAAGATTTTGTTCCGGATGTTCCCCGCGAGGAAGACTCAGAAGAACCAAAGAATTCAAGCAAAGCTGATGATAAGGGGACTGTAATTCCAAAGCCTGAAATAGTAATCGAGGGAGAGGAACTGGAAGACGCCCTTAAAGAATTGAATGATCTTATTGGACTTGATGGAGTTAAGCAGGAGGTGCTTGCTTGCATTAATCTTCTACGCATAAACAATATGCGAAAGAGCAAAGGACTTCCAGAGCTTCAGACATCCAACCATATGGTCTTCACCGGCCATCCCGGGACAGGCAAGACAACCGTAGCTCGCATCATGGCAAAAATCTATAAAAGTCTTGGTGTTGTTTCAAAGGGGCAGCTTGTTGAGACGGACAGAGCAGGACTCGTTGCAGGGTATATGGGGCAGACTGCTCTAAAAACCGCGCAGGTCATCAAAAAGGCAAAGGGCGGCGTACTCTTCATTGACGAAGCCTACTCCCTCTCATCTGAGGATGGGAGCAACGACTATGGCAAAGAGGCTATCGACACATTGGTCAAGGGTATGGAAGACTATCGGGATGACCTGGTTGTGATCGTTGCTGGGTACGTCAATGAGATGAAGAAGTTCATCAACATGAACCCAGGTCTTCGCTCCCGCTTCAATAAGTACATAAACTTTGCAAACTATTCTGCGCAGGAAATGCTTGAAATCTTTAAACGACTGTGCGATAAGACACAATTTATTCTCACGGGAGAGGCAGAAACAACTGCTTTGAAGTATTTTGAAGTCAATCAAAATGACCCAACATTCGGCAATGCACGTGGTGTCAGAAATTTCTTCGACACTGTGGTTATGGCACAAGCCACAAGAATTCTAACAATCCAAAATCCTTCTGAAATCGAGTTTAGGACAATCAGGGAGGAAGACCTTAGATCGTAGTAAATGATTACGGAGAATACGCAGTATTGGAGGCTGATTGAGTTGAGTCTTGATGACCGAAAGTGGTATGAACAGGAGATTAATTACCCTAAAGTTAGAAACTGCATTGGAAAGTCAACGTGTATGTCAAACGCTCTGCCATCATATGAGTATCTCTTCAAACTGAAAGAAAGCATTCCAAAAGAGCTATATGCTTACTATTACCGCAAGCTGCTTCAATTTAATACGGCCAATGTGTCTGTCGAGCTCAGATTGAAGATGTTTACGGGTGTGGACCGAAATGACATGATGTATCAACAAGAAATTGATGCTATTTGTTCTTTTGGTGATAGCGTTATAGGCTATCGTGGTACTTCCAAGGCTGAGAAACAGCCGGGCCTTTCATGGTCGCTAAAGAGGTATATCGCAGAAAGCAGCGATTTTTATAATGGAAGACTGTTTATAGCAAGAATCCCTACGTCTTCAATTCTTCTCTATTTGATGAAGCAAGAGGACGAAGAAGAAGTTGTTGCATACGTAACTTCAGATTACATAATAGAAGATGAATAAGAGTTACTAGTTGTAACAAACGGCACCAAGCAGTTATGATTTTTGCTTTTCGGGAAGCAGACATCTCCGCGCTCTTCTCATGGTCCCGGATTTATTCCCGATAAGACGGGGCAGAAACTAAAAACCTAAAAAAGATTTAAGGCTCTGCAACCTGCAAATTGAATCACTGCGAAAAAACCAAACAAATCCGAATCCTTGGCCGACAGGCTTCGGGTTCGGATTAGTCTGGTTTGTTGCGGCGCATCATCTCAAAGAAGAATTATCTGCAGAAGATAGATTCATCCTTGACAAAAGCCGTTTTAATGGAGTTCAGTATCAATCCGCCCAGCGGAGACTGCGGCCCACGGCCTTGTTCCAGCCCTTGAACTGGGCGCTGCGCCAGTCGTCGTCCTTGGAGGGCTCAAAGGTGGAGTCGCAGTGCCAGAGCTTGCAGATCTCGTCCCGGTCCTTCCACACGCCGGTGGCGAGGCCCGCCAGATAGGCAGCGCCCAGGGCGGTGGTCTCGCGGATCATGGGTCTGCGGACCTGCTTGCCGAGGATGTCGGCCTGGAACTGCATCAAAAAGCGGTCCCGGCTGGCGCCGCCGTCGACCTTGAGCTCGGTCATCTTCGCGCCGGTGTCCATCTCCATGGCCAGCACCAGGTCCGCGCTCTGGAAGGCGATGGACTCCTGGGCCGCCCGGA
>JAEEGL014884726.1_pt1 | contig 10835 bp, 8 predicted proteins | sample 9134231 | NCBI WGS metagenome assembly JAEEGL01 (sample SAMN16246548, study PRJNA631951) | gut metagenome | biome: gut microbiome; feature: rumen; material: fiber-attached | host: Bos | place: Iran: Karaj | collected 2018-10
AACCGGAGCCGGACCGCTACGAAGGCCTTCCGAGGCTCGAAGACGCCGCGGTCTCCGGCAGCTACGCGCTGTACATGGGCGGCGAGCGGCTCGAGAAGGACCTCGTCTGCGTCGGGAACAGACCTTACGTCTTCGCGGATTACAGCGAAGAGCTCGGAGATCTCGCGTGGCCGCTCTACGAGGACGACAGCGGCGTGTACATGTCCCTCGTCGATCTCACCGCTCTCAACGGCCTCTGCGCCGAGTTCGTTCCGGAGGACGAGAGCGTGCATCTTTACATCCTCGAAGAATACCCCTGGAAAGCGGAGGCCGAAGCGTACATGCAGGCCGCCGACAGCGATCCTGAGACGAAGCCGGCGTATATCAGGCTCGAGGACATCACCGCGGATCTGGGCATAAGCGGGCGGTTTTCGCATTACAACCTCATGCGCACGCGCGTCCTGACCGATTATCTCGCGGACCACAGCCGCGCTTTCTACATCGCGTGGATACCGCTCTACGTAAATCCCGGAAAGGATATCGTGAACAACGTCGCGGAGGATTTCAGCTTCTATAACGCGGACTTCGTGTTCACGCTCGATCACATGCAGCTGCGCGGCGGCAGGCTCGGTCTCCACGGGCTGACGCATCAGAGCGGGAGCAGCGTCTCCGCCGACGGAGTCGAGTTCGGCGGACGCGGCAACCGCGGAAAGGACGAGCTGTTCGCGGTCTTCGATCAGGCCGCGGCGATCTGTCACAGCCTCGGCTACGAGTATCATTTCTTCGAGTTCCCGCACTACGACGCCACGAAATTCGAAAAGGACGTCGCCGAGCAGTATTTCGACATAATGTACGAGTACTACATGTCCAAGAAGGAGGGCGTCATCGAGCGCCACGACGTCGGCGGCCGCGTATGCCTGTGGGTCCCGACCCCGGCCGACTACGTATACGACGAATACGACTCCGGCGGCATCGTCGCGAGGCTCGAGTCCGACCGCAGGAACGGCCGGATCCTCAGCTTGTTCTTCCATCCGTCGCTGGACCTTGAGCGCATCTCGTTCTCGACCGAGGGCAGCGCGAGGAGCTTCGGCTACTACGAGCCGTCCGGGATCCTGCACGCTCTTACGGAATACCTCGCGGAACACGGGTATATATTCGACGAGATAAGATAGCCCCGCGGCCGCGATTTGACTTTTCCGCCCCTGAATCTATAATAAAACCTATGGAGGCGCGCGTTCGCGCGTACGGGAGATGTACTATTCTTCGATCGGTCTGCTCGCAGCTATCGTGCTGCTGATCGAAAACAACGATATACTCTTCAGAGGCGGCGGGAACGCTAATCCCGCGATGCGCAGCTACGCGAAGTTTCTGTACGCCGTTCTGGCGTATTACGTGACGGATCTGTTCTGGGGCATCCTGAACAGCTATAAGCTGATGGCCGCGCTGTTCGCGGACACCACGCTCTATTTCATCGCGATGGCGCTGGCTCTCCTGTACTGGACGAGATTCGTAACGACCTACCTGGAAGAGGGGAGCGTGTACAGGAAAGCTCTTTCCGTCATCGGGCGCGTTTTCTTCTCCGTCTTTATCGCGGTCATCCTGCTCAACTGTGTTAAGCCGGTGCTCTTCCGGTTCGACGAAGCGGGCGAGTATCATGCCGCTATCGCCAGAAACGTTCTGCTGCAGGCTCAGATAGTGCTGTTCCTGCTGTCCTCCGCCTATGCCGCCCTCAATATCGCGCGCACGGAGGGAAGCATAAAAAGGCGCTACCGCATGATATTCATGTTCGGCGTCATCATGGCCGTCTTTATAGCGATCCAGTTCTATTATCCGCTCCTGCCTCTTTACGCCGCGGGCTACATGCTCGGGACGTGCCTTCTCCACGCGTTCGTCGTCAACGACGAAAAGGACGAGTACAAGCGCGGGCTCGAGGAGTCCCTGCAGAGGGAAAAGACGCAGAACGAGCAGCTCAAATCCACCTGGAAGCTCGCTTATACCGACGCCCTTACAGGCGTAAAGAGCAAGCTCGCGTATGTGGAGTCAGAGGAGCAGAAGGACCGCGACATCGCTTCGGGCGCCGCGAAGGAGTTCGCAGTAGCGGTGTTCGACATCAACGACCTTAAAGAGATCAACGACCGCATGGGCCACGAGGTCGGCGACGACTACATAAAGAGCGCCGCCGGGCTGATATGCGGATGCTTCAAGCACAGCCCCGTGTTCCGCATCGGAGGCGACGAGTTCGCCGTGCTCATCGAGGGCGCGGACTACGAGAACAGGCACAGCCTCAAGGAGGGCTTCGACAGGAAGATGGACGATCCCGGCCGGAAGGGCCAGGTGATGGTCGCGCTCGGAATGGCGGACTACGCGCCCGGGTACGACAAGAGCCTCAACAACGTTTTCAGCAGAGCCGACCACAACATGTACCTGCGCAAGCAGGAGCTGAAGGTCGGAAGATGACCGCCCCGCGTCCGGAGAGTCTGATATGAGATATATACTCGGAGTTGATATCGGAACGACTGCCATAAAAGCATCCGTGATAGGAGAGGACGGAAGGATCTTCGGCAGCTGCACGAGCGAATACCCGCTCACGACTCTTCCGACGGGAGAGGTCGAGGCGGATCTTGAACTGTATAAAAAGGCCTTCGGAGAGGCCGTAAAAGGCGCTGTCAGCGCTTCCGGCGCGGATGTAAAAGACATCAGGTGCGTCGGTTTTTCATCTACGGCCGAGACTCCGCTGCTTCTCGACGAAAACTTCGAGCCGCTCTGCAAGGTCATCGCGTGGATGGACACCAGAGGCGTCAAAGAGGCGGAATACCTTACGCGGCATTTCAGCAGGGAAGACATAATCTCCAAGGTCGGCTTCGACAGCGTCTACGCGATCCACCCCGTCAGCAAGATCCTCGCCGTAAAGAACAAGCATCCGCAGGTGTTTGAAAAGACGCGCATGTTCGCGCAGATAAAGGATTATTTCGTCTGGGAGCTCTCGGGCAGGTGGGTGACTGATCATTCTCTCGCGAGCGACCACGGCTTTTTCGATATCACGAACAGGCGCTACTGGCAGGAGATGCTCGACTTCGTCGGAATAGACAGGCGTTATCTCCCCGAGCTGGTGCAGCCCGGAACGGAGATCGGAAGGATAACCCCGCGGGCGGCCGAAAAGTACGGCCTCGACCCGGATACCATGATAAACGTCGGCGCGTTCGATCAGGGATGCGGCGCGATAGGCGCCGGAAACATACGTCCCGGAATCGCTTCCGAGAGCACCGGCTCCGCCCTCGTTACGGTCGCTACGATCGACGGGCTGAGCCCCGGGTCGGACGGAAAGGTCCCGACGCTGTGCAGCGGCGTTCCGGGCAAATACATGTACCAGCCGTACTGCACCGGATCGATGATAATGAAATGGTACAGGGACGCTTTCTGCGCCGCGGAAAAGCAGGTCGAAGCTGAGACAGGCCTCAGCGCCTACGCTCAGATGGACGGGCTTGCCGCCGCCGTGCCGGCGGGCGCTGAAGGTCTCATCATGCTTCCGTATTTTCAGGGCTCGGGCATCCCCGAACTCAACGAGAACGCTTCGGGCGTCTTCTACGGCGTAAACGCCGGTCATACAAGAGGTCACTTCATCCGGGCGATAATGGAGGGACTGGCGATCGCGCTCAGGCGCATGCTCGAATGCGAGAAGGCTCTCGGCGCGAGCGCTTCAGAGATACGGTCTCTGGGCGGAGGCGCCAGGTCGCGCGTATGGTGCCAGATAAAGGCCGACGTGCTGGGGATCCCCGTAAAGGTGCTCAGCAACAGCGAAAATACGCCCTGCATGGGCTGCGCGATCCTCGCCGGCGCCGCGAACGGGATATGGCCGTCGATCGAATACGCCGCGCAGAGATTCGTCTCGGTAAAGGAGACGTTCGTTCCGAATGCCGAAAACGCGGAGATATACGCGAAGACGTACGCGAAGTACGTCGAGATAACGAAGGCGCTGGATCCGACTTTCCGGCGCGAAGGGGCAGGTATCCTGTGATGACCGCGCTCGTGCTGTCAGGCGGAGCTTCGAAGGGCGCTTACGAGATAGGCGTCTGTCAGGCTGTCCTCGATCTGGAACTGAAGATAGACATGGCGGTCGGCACGTCGATCGGCGCTATGAACGCGTACGTGATAGCGCAGGGCGGGCTCGAGGCCGCCAAAGACGTATGGCTGCATCTTCGCACGGAGGACGTGTTCGACAGAGGCGGCGCATCGTCGGGAATGGCGCGCTTTACGGGCATAAAGGATCTGCTCGCGGCGCGTTTTTCGGAAGAGGCCGTACGCGCTTCGGATATCGATTTCGGACTTTGCACCGTAAGGATCCCCGACGGCGCGGACATAGCCAGGGCCGCGGAAAGGTTCAGACATCACGCCGGGCCGCTGGAGCTGAGCGATCTGGAGGATCTTAAGCCGGAGGTCCTGCGGCTCTGGAAGGAGGACATCCCCGAGGGCCGGATGATGGACTATATCCTCGCGAGCTGTTCCGCCGTCCCGCTCACGATCCCCTATACCATCGACGGTGAGACGTACATCGACGGCGGTTTTTCCGACAATCTGCCGGTGAGCATGGCTCTTGAGCGCGGCGCGGACCTGATAATAGCGGTCAGCCTGCACGCGGTGGGAAGGGTGAAGCTCCGCGATCTCATCAGAGCTGACATGCAGAAAAAGCTCATATATATATCTCCGTCCGGTCCCACGGGGAACATGGCGGAGTTCGATCCCGAAAACTCCGAGCGCATAATGCGCATGGGCTACGCCGACGCGCTGAAGACGCTCAAAAGACACGGCTTTCCGAAGTGACGCCGCGTCAGGGCGCGATTGATAATCGGGGCGGCCTGTGCTATAGTTTTTGAAAGGAGAGCGCGCGGCCGGAAAGCGGCGCCTGAGCGGGCCGGACCGGCCGGTCTGCGGACAGACGCGTTTCGTCCGTATCTCCTTCGTTCGTGTTCAAAAGGTTGACCCTCATAGTTCTGATAGCGGCTCTGGCGGTCCTGTGCGTTCCCGCGCGGCTGTTCGCGGCCGGGTCCGCTCCCGGCGGAAAGCTGATAGCCATCACATTCGACGACGGCCCGGGCCCGCACACGGAAAGGCTTTTGGACGCCCTTAAAGCAAGGGGCGCGAAGGCCACTTTTTTCGTGCTCGGGCAGAAGGTCGACAAGTATCCGGAGCTGATCAAAAGGGCGTACGACGAGGGGCACCAGATCGGTAATCACAGCTACGGGCATCCGCAGCTCACCGCCATGCCGACGACGAGCGCCGCTCTGCAGATAGACGCCACGAACGCGGCTCTTTCGCGCGTCATCGGCGACAACGTCTATTTCGTAAGGCCTCCGTACGGCTCGTATAACGACGCGGTATGCTCGCTGTTCGGCGCGCCCGGCGTCTACTGGTCCATTGATTCCAACGACTGGCGCTATTCCAGGGACGCCGCCAGGACGGCCTCCTGGATACTCAGCCACACGTTCGACGGCGCGATAATACTCCTTCACGATACTCACGGCTGGTCTGTGGACGCGGCCGTTCAGGTGATAGATTCGCTTCAGAGCGAGGGCTACGAATTCGTGACGGTCTCGGAGCTCTTCCGCAGGCGCGGGGAAGCGATGAAGAACGGAACGATGTACTTTAAGCGCGTGCCCTCGGGCGTGTCGCTCCCGGCTCCGGCAGCTCCGTCGTTTTCCGTCGAGGAGAGCGGCGAGGGCCGCTTTCTGGTGATGAGCGCCGATCCGCAGGAGGCGATCAGGTACTGCGAGGGGCGCGGAGTTCCGGGCGCGTCGTCGCAGCTCTACAGCCAGCCTGTTCCGGTTTCCGGAGAAGCCGTTTATTCGGCTGTGGCGGCGTATTCGTTCAACGGCGGCAGATCTGATGCCGTCAGCGTCTGCTGCAGCGCGGAGGGCCATCTGTACACGGACGTCTTCCCGGACGACTGGTACTACGAATGCATGGAATACTGCGTCACGAACGGCATACTCAGCGGGCTCGGAGACGGAAGGATGGCGCCGGCGTCGCCTCTGACGCGTGGGATGATAGTCACGATGCTCCACAGGATCGCCGGAAAGCCCGCTCAGGAGTCTCCGGCGAGGTTCAGCGACGTCGACGGCGGCGCGTGGTACTTCGAGGCCGCGTCGTGGGCGCAGGGCGAGGGGATAACGAACGGATATCCCGACGGCAGCTTCGGACCGGACAGGAACATAAGCAGGCAGGATCTCGCCTGCATGGCGTACAGATACTTCACGGCGGGGCAGGAGCCTCAGGACGCTGGCATGCTCAGGACCGGCGAGGATACCGCGGGAGGCGGATCCGGCGAGGACGTCCCGGAGGCGCTGGCAGGTTTTCCCGACGCCGGCAGCGTCGCGGGATACGCGCTGAAAGCGGTCGGATGGGCGGTCGAGAACGATCTTTTGGTGACGCCGGACGGAAAACTCGCGCCCGCGCGCAGCGCGACGAGGGCCGAGACCGCGGAACTCATGATGCGGTTCGAGCTCATGCAGAAGTCCGGATATTAAGGAGATACAGCTATGAACGAACAGATGGGCATATTCGAGAACGTATCTTCTCAGCCGCTTCCGGCGCGCATGCGTCCCAAGACGATCGACGAGATCGTCGGGCAGCAGCATCTGCTCGGCGAGGGGAAGATCCTCCGCAGGATAATCGAGCAGGACGCCGTGTCGTCGATGATATTCTGGGGCCCGCCGGGCGTCGGAAAGACGACGCTGGCGAACGTCATAGCGAACCAGACGAAGGCGAGCTTCATAGATTTTTCGGCCGTCACCAGCGGCATAAAGGAGATCCGCACGGTGATGCAGCAGGCCGAGGAGAACAGGCGCTTCGGCGAAAAGACGATACTGTTCGTCGACGAGATACACCGCTTCAACAAGGCGCAGCAGGACGCGTTCCTGCCGTTCGTGGAAAAGGGCAGCATCATACTGATCGGAGCGACTACGGAGAACCCTTCCTTCGAGGTGAACAGCGCTCTTCTGTCGCGCTGCAAGGTATTCGTGCTGAAGGCGCTCGGCGAGGACGACCTCATGACGCTCCTCGGCAGGGCGGTGGAAAGCCCCGCGGGCTTCGGAGGCCAGAACGTCGAGGTATCGCCCGAGGCAATGAGGATGATCGCCGTGTTCGCGAACGGAGACGCCAGAACGGCGCTCTCGACGCTCGAGATGGCGGTCCTGAACGCGGAGACCGAGGGCGGAAAGGTGACCGTCACGGAGGACACCGTGGTGCAGTGCACCTCGCGCAGGTCCCTGCTGTACGACAAGGCCGGCGAAGAGCATTACAACCTGATATCGGCGCTGCACAAGTCGATGCGCAATTCCGATCCTGACGCCGCTGTGTACTGGCTCGCGCGCATGCTCGAGTCGGGCGAGGATCCTCTCTACATAGCGCGCCGTGTTACGCGCTTCGCCAGCGAGGACGTCGGCCTCGCGGACCCGAGGGCGCTGGAGCTTGCCGTCGCTGCGTATCAGGCCTGTCATTTCATAGGGATGCCGGAATGCAGCGTCCACCTGACGCAGGCGGTCATATATCTTTCGATCGCTCCTAAGTCCAATTCAGCCGACCGCGCCTATATGGCGGCGAGGAGCGACGCGTACAAGTATTTCGCGGAGCCCGTGCCTCTCCACATCCGCAACGGCGTCACGAAGCTGATGCGCGACGAGGGCTACGGAAAGGGCTACGAATACGCGCACGACACTGAGGACAAGCTGACGACCATGAGCTGCCTGCCGGATTCTCTCGCCGGCCGCACGTATTACGAGCCGACGGAGCAGGGGCTCGAGGTGCGCTTCAAGGAGAGATTAGAGCAGATAAAGGCGTGGAAAAAGGAGCACTCAAAGAAGTGATCCGTATAAATATTTATGTTAACTATATCGATATCAACGCTCTGCTGACGAACGGCGGGTTGAGGGAATGCTCGGGAAGATAAGAAGATCGCTTCGGGCGCGATATGCCGCGATGATGCTCAAAAAGGCTCTTTACGGCGATGAGGACGGAGCGCGCGGACAGTGCTGCTCTCCCGCGGTGACAGCGGAGCGCGCGGACGCTTCGCGGCGGCCGGATTATATAGACGATCAGACCTCGAGCGGCATAGCTTCGTTCAGGCTCGGCGCGCTGCGCGCCGACAGGAACGCCTGCGAGGTGATCGCTCTTTATAACGCGCTGGCGCGCGAGGGAAAGGATCCCGACCTCGGCGGACTGATGAGGCATTTTTCGCGGCTGAGGCACGGCGCTGTCCTCTTCGGACTGTTCGGAGTCGCTCCGTGGGCGCTGGAACGCTATCTCGTAAGAAGCGGCGTCCCTGCGCGGCTGTATCCTTACGAAGCCTTCAGGGGCGGGGGAACGGACGCGCTGCTTTCGCGGCTTGGCTGCGGATGCGCGATACTTACCTTCTGGTGGTCCGAATCCTCCTGGCACATACATACCGTCATGGCCGAGCGGCTTAACGATTGCTTCGTCGTCCACAACTTCGATCCCTGGCGCGGCAGAGACACGGTGCGCGTAAGCTCTCTCGACGCGCTCGCCGGGGAATACGGTATGGATATGATATCGCTGATCGCGGTCGGCCTTTACGCGCCCGCGAACTGATAGACGCAGAACGCCGCGTAGACGATCAGGAGAGCGATCCCCTGGAACCTGCGCAGGCGCCCCGATATGAGCGCCGGAAGGGCCAGCAGGCTCATCACGGCCATCATTACCGGAAGGTCTATGATCAGCGTCGAATTGACGCCCATTATGACGGTGTTCTCGGGTATCGAATAGGGCGCGAGGAACGCCGCCATGCCGTTGACGAGCACGATATTGAAAAGGTTCGCGCCGACGATGTTGCCCAGCGACAGCAGGCCGTGTCCTTTAACTATCGACGTTACGGCAGTCGCGAGCTCGGGCAGCGACGTCCCGAGAGCTATCATCGTCAGAGCGACGGCCGATTCGGGCACTCCGAGCGCCGCCGCTATTATCGTCCCGTTGTCCACGAGAAGGTCCGCGCCTACGGCTATGCAGGCAGCTCCCGCGACGAGCTTCAGCAGGATCTTCCACATCGGCGTCTCGTCCTTTTCGACCTCCGGGAGCTTCGTTTCCGGCATCTTTTCGTCGAATTCCGTACCGATCTGCTTGCTGAGCTCGAACGCCATGAACGCGGCCTCGTCTTTTTTCGCGCGCTTTTCGTCCCTCTTGAGCTGCATCACGGACACTACCATGTAAACGATATATACGGCGAGGAACACCGCGCCGGAGATCCTCGTGAAATCGCCGCTCGTGTACGCTATGAAAAGGTACAGGGCGGAGGACAGATAAAAGAAGATGACCGGAGTGCGGAGGCTTTTTTTGTCTATGACTGACGGCACGATCGCTATCGTCAGCGCCGCTATGAGCGAGGTGTTGCATATGACCGATCCGATCGCGTTGCCGTACGCGATCTCGCCGTGGCCGGAGAGGGCGCTGCCCGCCGAGACCATGACCTCCGGGAGCGTCGTGCCCACGGATACGACGGTCGCTCCTATGAGCAGCTCCGGGACCTTGAACCGCTGCGCTACGCCGACGGCGCCGTCGACGAACCAGTCGCCGCCTTTTATGAGGAGCGCGAGCCCGAGTGTGAACAAAAGCACGGCTGTGATCATTTTAAACAGTCCTTTCCGCGGCTAAATGACGCCTCTTACGAATATCTCTATACCGATGAGGATGAGTATCGCGCCTCCCGCGATCTCGGCCCTCCCGGTGAAAATGTCTCCGAATCTCTTGCCGACGCGTATCCCGGCCATGCATATCGCGAACGTTACGGCCGCTATGATGACCGACGCCGAGAACGCGCCCGCCGGCGTGTAGTCCGCGAGGGCGAAGCCCGCCGACAGCGCGTCTATAGAGGTCGCTACGCCCGCGAGCACGAGCTCCGCGCCGCGCGGCGCGGCCGGGGCAGGGGCGTCGTCGCTCCTGCGGACGGCTCCGTATATCATCTTCGCGCCTATCCACGCGAGAAGGATCAGCGCTATCCACGGCACGAGCTTCTGAAAAGCCTCGAACAGCCGGACCACCGTGCGCACGCACAGCCAGCCCGCCATGGGCATCGCGAACTGGAACGCTCCGAAGCATCCGGCGATGCCGAGCATCCCTCCGCGGGGCATCGAGGGCTCCGCAAGACCGCTGGCTATCGACACGGAGAACGCGTCCATCGCAAGGCCTATGCCAAGAAGTATGCTGCTGATGATGAATTCAGTCATCGCGTCCCCCGGCGCAAAATAAATACCGGCGCGGCCTCCGCCCCGTCCGGTCTCCTGAAAAATAAAAAGACCATGCAGACAAAAGCCGCATGAGTCTTGCAAATTAAAGCAAGCCAGGCCTTCGGCCGAGATTGTTGGCTTGCTGCGCATAGCGCCTGCTACTCCCTCATTGGACTGTACGTTATCAAAAAAGCCCTGAAAAGTCAACAGTTTTTGGAAGCCGGTACGCGATGTTGACAAAACACCGTCCGATTATAAAATATACACAGAACCATGCGCGCGGGAACGCGCGTCACTGATAAACGAAAGGAGCAAGAAATGGCTAATAAGTACAGCGGAACGAAGACCGAACAGAACCTGCTCGCGGCGTTCGCGGGCGAGTCCCAGGCCAGAAACAAGTATACATATTTCGCTTCGACCGCGAAGAAGGAGGGCTACGAGCAGATCAGCGCGCTGTTCCTCGCCACCGCGGACAACGAAAAGGAACACGCGAAGATGTGGTTCAAGGAGCTTTCGGGCATCGGCGATACTGCCGCCAACCTCGAAGCTGCCGCGGACGGCGAGAACTTCGAGTGGACCGATATGTACGAGGGCTTCGCCAAGACGGCCGAGGAGGAGGGCTTCGCG
>JAEEGL015393831.1_pt1 | contig 10835 bp, 9 predicted proteins | sample 9134231 | NCBI WGS metagenome assembly JAEEGL01 (sample SAMN16246548, study PRJNA631951) | gut metagenome | biome: gut microbiome; feature: rumen; material: fiber-attached | host: Bos | place: Iran: Karaj | collected 2018-10
GAACCTAATGAAGAATAAGAAGGCTGGTTATATCTTAACTGGTCAATGGGCTAAGAAGGCATATAGCGAGGCTAAGATTTATGGTACAGCTGTTGAATTAGCATCTTCAGCAGATAAGACATTCTCATATATTCCTAACTGTGATGATTTAGCTATTACTGATGATATGGACTATGTTTATATTTGTGAAAATAACACAATTTATGGTACTAAATTCCATAAGCTTCCTAATACTAAGGGTAAGATTTTAGTTGCCGACCAATCTTCATGCTTCTTATCTGAACCAGTAGATGTTACAAAGTATGGTTTAATTTTCGCTGGTGTACAAAAGAATGTTGGTCCAGCTGGTATGGTTGTTGCTATTGTTCGTGAGGATTTAATTACTGAGGATGTATTACCTGGTACTCCAACAATGCTAAAGTATAAGACACAGGCTGATAATGATTCATTATATAATACTCCAAACTGCTGGTGTATTTACATTTGTGGTTTAGTATTTAAGTATTTATTAAAGAATGGCGGTTTAACTGCTATGAAGGAAAGAAATGAAAAGAAGGCTAAGCTACTTTATGATTATTTAGATAATTCTAAATTATTCAAGGGTACTGTTGAAAAGAATAGCCGTTCTTTAATGAACGTTCCATTCATCGTAAATCCAGAGGTTGTTACTGATCCTGCTAAGAAGGAAGAATTAGAGGCTAAGTTCGTTGCTGAATCTAAGAAGGCTGGCTTAGAAAATCTTAAGGGTCACAGAACTGTTGGTGGTATGAGAGCTTCTATTTATAACGCTATGCCAATTGAGGGTGTAGAGGCTTTAATTAAGTTTATGAAGAAATTTGAAGAGGAGAATTTATAATATGAAGGCATTTTGCTTAAATAATATTTCACAGGTAGCTTTAAATACTTTAAAAAATCCTGATACAACTGTTGCTGATATTAATGATGCAGATTCAATTTTAGTTCGTTCAGCTGAAATGAAGGAAATGGAATTAGGAGAAAACATTTTAGCAGTAGCTAGAGCTGGTGCTGGTGTTAACAATATTCCATTAGAAAAATATGCTAAGCAGGGTGTAATTGTATTCAATACACCTGGTGCTAATGCTAATGCTGTTAAGGAATTAGTTTTAGCTGGTATGCTAATTGCATCTAGAGACTTAATTGGTGGTAATAACTGGGTTAAGGAAAATGCTAATGACGAAAATATCGCTAAGACTGCTGAAAAGGCTAAGAAGGCATTCGGTGGCTATGAAATCCTAGGCAAGAAGATTGCTGTTGTTGGTTTAGGTGCTATCGGTATCTTAGTTGCTAATGCATGTGTTGCTTTAGGTTTAAATGTTATTGGATATGACCCATATTTATCTACTGCAAATGCATTAAAGCTTAATTCTAAGGTTAAGTATACTGCTTCATTAGAGGATGCAGTTAAGGATGTTGATTTCGTTACAATCCATGTACCTGCAATGGACTCTACTAAGGGTATGATTGATGGTAATTTAATTTCAAAGATGAATAAGAATACTATTATTCTTAACTTCTCAAGAGATTCTTTAGTTAAGGAAGATGAATTAGCTAAAGCATTAGAAAATGGTAATATTAGAAAGTATGTTACTGACTTCGCTAATCCAAAGTCAGTAAATATGAAGAATACAATTGTATTACCTCACTTAGGAGCTTCAACTGAAGAGGCTGAGGATAACTGTGCTTTAATGGCTGTTGAGGAATTAAAGGACTTTATCGAAAATGGTAATATCAAGAATTCTGTAAATTACCCTGCAATTAATGCTGGTGTAAAGAATGGTGTTGCTAGAATTTGTATTTGTCATACAAATGTACCTGGTGTTATTAATAAGTTCACAAAGGTTATTTCTGATTCAAATGCTAATATCAATACATTATTAAGCCAATCTAAGGGTGAATTCGCTTATACAATTTTAGACACTGACAAGACTGTAGATGCTGCATTATTCAATGGTCTTGAGGGTGTAATTAGGGTAAGAGTAATCTAATATGATAAAACTTGGTATGCCTCAGTTATATGAGTATGACTGTATTGAAGATAATTTAAAGCTTGCTAAAAAATTAGGATTAGATTTTATTGAATTAAATCTTAATTTTGGATATTGCCGTAAGGAAATGGAAGCTAAAACTGTTAAAGCCTTACTTGATAAATATGGTATCAAAGCCACTTTACATTTCTATGACGAGGCTGATTTAGCATCATACGATGAAGTGGTAGATGCATATCTAGTGTTATTAAAAAGATATTGTGAATTAGGAAAGGGATATATTGAATCAATGAATATTCATTTATGTCCTGGTCCTGTCGTTACAATTTCTGGTGTTAAAAATTATATTTATGAAAAGGAATATGATGAATATATTGAAAGATTCGTTAAAAACCTTCATAGGGCAGAAAAGATTTGTAACGATAATGGAATAAGAATGGTTATTGAAAATACTGATAATATTCCATCATACACAAAAAGAACATATCAGGATCTATATAAGGCAGGATTTAAGTTCTGCTATGATATCGGACATGATCATTTAAGCTATGATATTGTTGATGAGGTATTAAAGACAGTACCACTTGAATTTCAGGAATTCCATTTCCATGATGGAAAGGATAGAAAGAAGTGCCATTTAGCTTTAGGTGAAGGCACAATCGATCTTAAGAAGTTTAAGGATTTAACAATTAAGCATGACGCTTGGGTTAATTTAGAGGTTAAACAAGCTAGTGATTTAGAAATATCAGTTCCATATTTTAGAAATATTTAAAAAATAGGTTGATTATAAAAAATACTTTTGTTATAATTAATCGGAAACTTACTATGACATAGGTCATGGCGGAAGGAGTGAACGAAGTATGAAAAATGGTATTCATCCAAATTACAAGACTGTAAAGGTTACTTGTACTACTTGCGGTAACGTATTCGAATCTGGTTCAGTATTAGACGAGATTCGTGTTGATACTTGTTCAAATTGTCATCCATTCTTCACTGGTAAGCAAGTATTTACTCAGGCAGATGGACGTGTTGAAAAGTTCAATAAGCGTTACGGTTTAAATAAGTAATTTAAAATAAATTAGAGCCTTATGGCTCTTTTTATTTTTTTCTTAAAAGCCATCTTTTACTAAAAAAAACTATATGATATAATTATCTTATATTGTAAATATAAGATACGAGGGAAAGTATATGAACTATTTTGAAAATGAGAAGGGTTGGATTGAATGTATTTGTGGTCCAATGTTTTCTGGAAAAACAGAAGAATTATTAAAAAGAATAAAGAGAATGGAATATAGTAAGAAAAAATATATGGTTTTTAAGCCACAAATTGATTCAAGATATTCTAAAACTGAAATAGTTTCACATAATCAATGTAAGGTACCAGCTATTTCTATTTCTCATGGTAGTGATATTAAAAGATATTTAAAGGATTCTACACAAGCAATTGTAATCGATGAGGTTCAATTCTGTGACAAGTCATTAGTTAAATATTTAAAGGAGCTAGCTGATTTAGGCTATAGAGTAATTGTTGCTGGATTAGATAGAGACTTTAGAGGAGAGCCATTTGGAGTTACAGGAGATGTAATGGCTATGGCAGATATAGTAACTAAGCTTACTGCTGTATGTGCCTGCTGCGGAAGAGATGCTACATTAACTCAAAGAATAATTGATGGTGTCCCTGCATATTATGATGATCCTTTAGTATTAATTGGTGATGAGGACCGTTACGAGCCTAGATGCCGTAATTGTCATGTTGTATTAAAAAATGAAGACTGATATTTATTATATGAATGAAGCCTTAAAGGAAGCGAAGAAGGCTTTATTATTAAAGGAAGTACCAGTAGGTGCAGTTATTGTATATAATGATAAAATTATTGCAAGAGCATATAATAAAAGAGAAACATTAAATAGACCAACTGCTCATGCAGAAATTCTAGCAATTGAAAAGGCCTCTAAAAAATTAGAATCATGGAGATTAGAGGATTGTATTATGTATATAACATTAGAGCCCTGTGTAATGTGCTCTGGTGCTATTATTCAATCTAGAATCAAAAAGGTAGTTTATGGTGCTTTAGATCCAAGATTTGGAACTCATGTAAGTAAAATAAATTTATTTGATGTTAAATTTAATCATACTGTTGATATTCAGGGTGGAATATTAAAGGAAGAATGCTCTAATATCATTAAAGATTTTTTTAAGGACCTTAGAGGTCAAAAATAATCTTGAAATGAATATTTCAATGTGATAGAATAAAGGAGTCCTTAGTCAACTTAGCGCGGCGAACCAGGTCAGGATCGGAAGGTAGCAGCCTTAAACAAGCGGAGGTGTGGCTAGGGCGCTTTTTATTTATAAAGTAAAAAAATGAGGCTATTAGTTTTAATAGCCTCACTAATTTATTATGCTAGCTTTGTCATTACAATACGAGAATAGTTATTAACCTTATATGTAGTAATAACATTTCCTGTTTCGTAAACATCCTCAACCTGAAGATTGTTTTCAGAAGTAATCTTATCAATATACTTGAAAGCCTTCTTTAAATCCTTGAAATATTTATCCTTAATTGGATATGCATTTATACAACCTGAAATTTTATATGAATAATTCATAAACATTCCTCCTATTTTTTCCTAATCCACATCTATAATACTCTTGTAAAAAAGAATGTAAATATGAAAAACGCTACCAAAAATGATGGAAATGTTTACATAAATGGACACGAGTCTTAAAAATAATATGTACAAAACAAAAAAGGGATTTTTGTCCCTTTTTAAATTTTTCTTGTATAAATTTTTAGCCAATCCTTTTCTTGCTTTGTTAAATATTTATTTGTTTTCTTATATACCATTTCATGATATTCATTTAACCAGTTCTTTTCTTCCTTTGTAAGAAGAGATACCTTGATACAATCTAAATCGATTGGAGCGAATGTTATTGTTTCAAATGCCAAGAAATCACCAAATTCAGATTGACCCTTTGGTACACATAGCATTTCATTTTCAATTCTAATACCATACTTGTTTTCTAAATAGATACCTGGCTCATTTGTTGTTATCATGCCTGGCTCAAATACAGCTGAATCATTTCTTTCCTGAACCTTTTGCCATCTAAAACCATTAGGTGCCTCATGAACAGAAAGAAGATATCCAACACCATGACCAGTTCCGCATTTATAATCCATTAATTCATTCCAAATAGGGCCTCTTGCTAGAATATCAAGATTTTGACCATTACAGCCCTTTAGGAATACTGCTTTACTTAGATTAATCATTGATTTTAAAACAAGAGTAAAATTAGTTTTCATTTCATCATTAATTTTACCAACACCAAATGTTCTAGTAATATCTGTTGTTCCCTCTAAATAGTGTCCACCTGAATCTACTAATAAAAAGCCTGGCTTATCAATTTCATAATTAGTTTCAGGAGTTGCAGAATAATGCATCATTGCACCATGATCAGCAAATGCTGAAATTGTATTAAATGATAAATCTACAAAGCCCTTTGTTTCGCTTCTTAACTTATCAATATAATCAGAAGCTGAAATCTCAGATAATTGAGCCTTATTATCATATGATGATTTAACATAATACATTAATTTAGCTACTAAAGCTCCATCTCTATTATGAGCAAGCTTTATATTTCTAATTTCAGTTTCATTTTTAATTGATTTCATTAATAATGTTGGGTTTTGCTTATTAATAATTGTATTTCTTTGATTAATGCTTGAATATATTCTATAATTAGCCTTATTTAAATCAATAAGGATATTCTTTCCACCAATAGTTTTAATATATTCATAAAAATCAAAATAATCCTTAACCTTAATATTGTTATCCTTTAAATAGGCTTTAACCTCTGGATTTAATTTCTTTTTATCTACGAATAGAATTGCCTCAGTTTGAGTTAATATAAAATAAGATAGGAAAACAGGTGTATGAGATATATCATTTCCTCTTAAATTCAATAGCCATGCTATATCCTCTAAAGATGTAATTATATGCATGCTAGCTTCAGCATCACTAATTTTTATTCTTAGTTCCTCAACCTTTTTTTGATAATCCTTACCAGTGAAAAGAAGATCTAAATTATATAATAATGAGAATGGTAAATTTGGTCTATCAGGCCAAACTGAATTTACTAAATCTACATCATCCTTTATAACAATTCCAGCCTTAACAGTATTAGTTATTGATTTAACTAAATTTGTGCTCATTAATCTTCCATCAAAGCCTAATACATCATTATCCTTTAAATAATCATTTAGGAATTGCTCGATTGTTGGAGTGTTTAATGTACCAATCTTCATTATTTTAATGTAATTTGGATTTACCTGCTTTTCAGCCTGAATAAAATATCTTCCATCGACCCATAAATAGGCGAATTCCTTTGTTATAAGCAATGTACCCTGAGAGCCTGTAAAGCCAGATAGATATTGTCTTGCCTTAAAATAATCACTTATATATTCGCTATTATGATAATCTGATGTAGGAATGATATAGGCTTTATAGCCTTCACTTTCCATTTTGTTTCTAAATACTTCAATTATTTCCATAAAAATCACCAGTAATATTATACTATTCTTACATAAAAAAAACTAGATTGCTAATTTTTCAAGAAGGTATGAAATTCTATGCTTTTTATTTATAAAAAAGTATTTAGCTTTTGTTGTGTTTTTAGCAAAATTAAATTATAATATTATTGAATTTTGAAGAGGAGATGAGAAACATGGATTTAGGTATCGTTGGAATTATAGATATAGTTATAATCTTATTTGGAATTATGTTTTTATTTCTTGGCTTCAAAAAGGGATTTATGAATAAAATGATAGGCTTATTAGGTGTATTAATCATTCTTGCCTTATCGTTAGTGCTAGCAGCAAATTTTGCTGAATTCATGAAAAATAGAGAATGGATTTATCCATCTATTTATAATTCAATTTATGATAATGTACAAAATGCTGTAAATGATGCAGGAGAAGGAGCATCAACTGCTGATATCATTGCGAAGGCAATGAATATTCCATCATTCTTTGCGTCATTTATTGCAAGTAAAATAGATGCTACTCCAGAAACTCTTCCAGCATTAGTTGCCGAAAAGCTTGGTACATATGCTATGAAGGGTATTGCATTCTTAATTTTAGCATTTGCCTTCTCATTTGTTCTTATTATCTTAAGAATATTAGCAAATACATTGAGAAAGAGCTCTATTATTAAAGCAATTGATGGAATAATGGGTATGGCATTATATCTATTAATTTATGTTGTTATACTTTCGTTATTATTCTTTATCCTAAATATTATGGTTACTAAGGAAGTAATAACAGGTAATGCATTAGAATTTATAAAGACTGATTTACAGCTTGAAACTGATGAATTAAGAATTTCTAAATTCTTATATAACGGCAATTTATTTAACTCAATAAAGGAATTGTTCAATTAGTATTAAAAAGTAGTAAATTCAAAAACTACTTTTTTTTAATGATAAATATGATATAATAAAATGAATTTGTTTTTTGAAAGGAAATAGGTGATTTAATATGAAGATTAATCCTAAATTATTTAATATTGCAGATTCTGTTTCTCCTATTGATGTAAACGAATTTGATAACCGTAAAATCGAAGTTTATAAAATGAGCGATTTTTCTGGCTTAAAGGAAGAATTTGTTAACACTAAGGGACAATTTGCAGTATGGTCTTCAGTTGATGGAAGTAATTATCGTTTATTTGTTGAAGATGGTTATTACGAATCAGTTGGTGAATTATATTCTGGATTTGTTAATAGACAATGGGTAGAATTTTGGGATAAGACAGAGGTTATCTCTAAGAAGTTCTCAAGATTTGTTATTTATCCATTAATGCTTTTAGCTGTAGCACTATGTGTTGTTGCATTAGTACTTCAAAATCAAATGCCTCAATGGGGATCTTATGTGATTATTGGTGTACTAGTTGTAATGTTCATTTTTATGCTAGGCGCTAATACTTTTGTTAAAAAGAAAATGGCTGCTGCTAATCAAGAAAGCCGTAAGATTATTGAGGACCATATTGGTGCTGGTAAGTTTGATAAGCTTTTAGCTAAGCAAAAAGAATATATGGATGATTATTTTGATGCATTATATCCTCAGGAAAATGAAGATGAAAATGCTGATAATAAGGAAGCTAATGATGAGGCTGAGGTTAAGGAAATTGAAGAGCCTAAGGAAGAATCTAGCGAAGCTTTAGAGGCTAAGCAAGAGGAAGCTTTAAATGAAGAAGAAACAAATGATACTTTAGAAAAAGAAGTAGAAAAAGAAGAATCTAAATCTACTGACGCTGAATAATTGAATTTTGGGGAGTTTATTTTAAAATGAAGTCAATTGATTTAAAATGTATTAATTCATTAAGAGTTGTTGGTGCAGAGGCAATTACTAAGGCTAAGAGTGGTCACCCTGGTATTGTATTAGGCGCTGCTCCAATATTACATACATTATTTACAAGACAAATGAGAATTAATTCGTCTGATGAAAAGTGGTTTGACCGTGATAGATTTGTATTATCTGCTGGTCATGGTTCAACACTTTTATATATGCTATTACACCTAAGTGGATTTGGCATTTCTATGGATGATTTAAAGAATTTACGTCAAAAGGGTTCTAAGACACCTGGTCATCCAGAATATGGTCATGTACCTGGAGTTGAAATTACAACTGGACCTTTAGGCCAAGGTATTTCAAGTGCTGTTGGTATGGCAATTGCTGAAAATCATTTAGAGGCTATTTTCAATAAGCCTGACTATTCTGTTGTTAACCATTATACATATGTTATGTGTGGTGATGGTGACCTTCAGGAGGGTATCGCTATGGAGGCAGTAAGCCTTGCTGGTCATTTAGGATTAGGTAAGCTTGTTGTTTTATATGATTCAAATGATATTCAATTAGATGGTGAGGTAGCTTTAGCTAATACTGAGGATATCAAGACTAAGTTTGAATCTATGGGCTGGGATTATCAGCTTGTTAAGGATGGTACTAATTGCGATGATATCAATAATGCAATTGAAATTGCTAAGCAATCTGGTAAGCCTTCTATTATTGAAATTAAAACTGTTATTGGCTATGGTGCACCTAATTCAGGTGAATCATCAATCCATGGTAAGCCAATGCCAGAAGAGGATATAAAAGCATTAAGAAAGAATTTAGGATATGATGAGCCTGAATTTACTTTCGCTAATGATGTAGTTGAATATTACAAGGAAAATGTTATTGAAAGAGGTATCCAAGCTGAAGAAGACTGGGATATGCTACTTCGTTCTTATCAAAATTTATATCCTGAGGAATATAAGGATTTATTAAGATTCATTTCTGATGATTTTGAATTAACTGATACTGATGGTATTCCTACATATCCAGATGGTTCAGAGGAATCAACTAGAAAGGTTATGGGAAAGGTATTAGATTGGATTTCATCTAAGCTTCCTAATTTCATGGGTGGTTCAGCTGACTTAACTGCATCTACAATGGTTAAGGGTGCTGATGGTATTTATGGTGAGGATAATCCTCGTGGAAGAAATATTAAGTTTGGTGTAAGAGAGCATGCAATGGCTGCTATTACAAATGGTATTACATTACATGGTGGTATGAGAGGATTCTGTGCAGGATTCTTTGTATTCTCTGATTATTTAAAGCCAGCTGTAAGACAGGCTGCAATTATGAATATTCCATCATTATTCTTTTTCTCACATGATACAGTATGTGTAGGAGAGGATGGACCAACTCATCAGCCTATTGAGCATTTAACTATGTTTAGAGCAATGCCTAATGTTAATTTATTCCGTCCTGCAGATGCAAGAGAAATGACAGCTGCATTATTAGAAGGAATTAAAGCTAATACATATCCAACAGTTATTACATCATCTAGACAAGCATTACCTAATTTATCTGTAACTAGTAGTGAGGGTGTATTAAAGGGTGCTTATGTTGTTAAGAAGGGTAAGTCAAATTACATTTTATTATCTTGTGGTTCTGAATTATCTATCACTTTAGATGCTGCAAAGGTATTAGAGGAAAAGGGTATTGATGTAACAGTTGTATCTATGCCTTCTATGTTCTTATTTGATAAGCAATCTAAAGAATATAAGGAAAGTGTATTACCTAAGGGTAGTAAGGTTATGGCTATTGAAATGGGTGCTACATTACCTTGGTATAAATATGCTTCTTATGTAAAGGGTATTGATACTTATGGTGCATCTATGCCAATTAAGTATATCTTTGATTATTATGGATTTACTGCAGAAAAGATTGCAGAAGAATTTATTGAAAATGTAAAGTAATTTAAAAAGCAATTTGGTTTTCATTCACCAAATTGCTTTTTTCTATTTAATATATTTTTTCTTGAATTCCTCTTCAGGTAATGGTTTATCATATAGGTATCCTTGAATTATTGTGCATCCTACAGTTTTTAAGAATTCTGCATATTCTAATGTTTCTACGCCCTCGCATAATACATCCATATTTAAACTCTTTATCATCGAAATTAATGATGAAACTATAGCTTTATGTTTTTCTGATGTATTTTGTGCTAGACTCTTATCTATTTTAATACAATCGAAATTTAATGTAGCTAATGACGATACATTAGAGTAGCCTGAGCCAAAATCATCCATTAATACCTTGTATCCATGATCATGCAACAGATCAATAAATTCAGCAATCACATCATTATTGTTATAGAACATACCCTCTGTGATTTCTAGTTCAATTAGCTCATCAGGTATTTTATATTTCCTTTTTAATCTATTTAATATTCTTAAATATTCTCTAAAATCAGCAACATATCTAGATACATTTAATGAAATAGGAA
>JAEEGL017049531.1_pt1 | contig 10835 bp, 14 predicted proteins | sample 9134231 | NCBI WGS metagenome assembly JAEEGL01 (sample SAMN16246548, study PRJNA631951) | gut metagenome | biome: gut microbiome; feature: rumen; material: fiber-attached | host: Bos | place: Iran: Karaj | collected 2018-10
AAGGATAGTCAGAAAGATATAGTAGTCGGATAGAAAAATATAGTAGACAAAACATAGATTTCACTTTTTCTTCTTGTTATTGTAGAATCGTGAAAAGAAGATTTGTCGATTTCATCAAATTTGCCTCGCTTTTAAAAGCCTTACCATTATGGTAGGGCTTTTTGCTTTGGAGAAATATGAATAACAGAACATTGCAAGACCTTGTGAAAGGTTGTTATGGACGAAAAATTGCATACACGAATGTTGAGAGAATAACCGAGGACAATGTTATAAGTGTTGTAAATAATACAATCGGTATTTTTAATCGCAACAGAGAGATATGCGAATACCTATGGCGATACAAAAACGGCGATCAGCCTATTCGTTACCGTAATAAGACGATTCGTGACGATGTATGCAACAATGTTGTTGAAAATCACGCATGGGAGATTGTTCAGTTTAAGAATGGACAAACAAACGGAGAGCCGATTCAGTATATTTCCCGGAAAAAAGACGAGAGCATAAGTGACCTAATAGACAAACTTAATGATTATGTTGCGGCAGCAGATAAACAAGTGCGTGACATATCATCAGGAGAGTGGACAAGTGCGGTAGGTACAGGATTTAAGGCTATTCAAAGGAAAAACGGCGATGTGCCTTTTAGAATAACAGTACCCACACCACTTAATACATACATTATCTATTCACAATATACAGAAGAACCGATGTTGGCTGTTCAGAGATTAAAGGACGAAAACAACGAGCAATTCTTTTTGTGTTTTGATGATAGATTTGAATACCGTATAAAAAACGGACAGTTACTTGATCTTGGACAAAACGAGGTTGCATATAAGAGATTGCACTTGTTTGGTGGTATTCCTATCGTGGAATATCCTAACAATCAGGACAGAATTTCTGATATAGAGTTAGTTATTGATATGCTTGATGCTATTAACAACTATCAGAGCAACCGTGTTGATGCCGTTGAACAATTTGTACAGAGCTTTATTAAGTTTATTAACTGCGAGATAGACGAAACCGAATTTAAAAAGATGAAACAAATCGGTGCTATCATGGTTAATTCAACAAAGGACAAACAAGCCGATGTTGATATTATGACGCAGGAACTTAACCAAAGCGAAACACAAGTTGCAAAACAAGATATACTTGACAACATTGCGTCTATACTTGGAATCCCCAATAAAGAGGGTGGTTCAAAAACAGGTGATTCGCAAGGTGCTGTTGAACTCCGAAACGGATGGGATTTTGCTAAACAAAGGGCAGGAATTAAAGACCCTTATACAGTAGAGGCAGAGAAAAGACTTGCAAAAATCATTCTTGCAACCATTCAACTTGCAAAGGGCAAAGAAGATTTGCCGTTAAATATGTTTGATGTGGATGTAAAGATAAGTCATTCTCCGACAGATAACCTGTATGTTAAGGCAAATTCACTTATGCTTTTATTACAAGCAGGTGTTGACCCTAAAACAGCAATAAAAACATCAGGACTTTGGAGCGATAGCGAAAAGGTTTACACACAATCAAGAGAAACGCTTGACATTAAACAAGGCTATAAACAAGGCAAACAAGCCGAGGATGTAGCAAACATAGACAATAGGGTTAAGAATGGCAATACTTAATAAAGACGAATTGAATATGCCCTTATCCGATGATGAAATTACCGAAGAACTGTATCAGTATTTCCGGGAAATGAATGAAATCACGGATGAACAAGTGGGGGATAGGGTTGATATTGCCAAAGAAATTTATAACCTTATTGCTATGTTCTTGTTTCTTGTTAGTGGTACAGCATATACAAATGGTGTACAAGACATAGATTACTATGTGACAATGTTGCAAAGACGATTCAGGGATATAATCGATTTTTCTGATAGTTATACAGAAAGATATGTGAATTTTATTACACTTGAAATTGTCAATACAACTTTTGAAAACCTTGAAACAGAATATTATCTGTCACAAGATAGGGCATTGGATATAGCCGAAACCGAAGCAAATACCATTATGAATTATAGTGATTATCAAAATGCTATTAACAATGGATTTACCAAAAAACAATGGCTTGCCGAAAAAGATAATAGGGTTAGAAAGTCACATAAACTTGTTGATAACAAAGTGGTTGGAATAAATGATTATTTCAAAGTTGGCGGCGATATGATGTTATTTCCACATGATTTGTCGATGAACCCCAAAGCACAAAATGTAATTGGATGCAGGTGTCATATTAAGTACACATAGATAAAGTTTACAACACGAAAAGTGTAAACAGAGATAAAACGAATGGCAGGGTATGTTCCTGCCTTATCTCTATTCTTTTTTAGGAGGAATAGAGAATGAACATTGAAATTTGGAAAGATATTAAAGGATTTGAGGGAAAATATCAAATTAGTAATTTTGGGAATGTTAAAAATCTCAATTATTACAGAAAAGGGATTGTTAAGATATTAAAACCTATAAAACACAATAGTGGATATAATGCAATAAACTTGTCATTCAAAGGGAAAAACAAACAATATCTTATACATAGATTGGTTGCAGAAACATTTATCCCGAATCCTAATAAATATGAGTTTGTAAATCATAAAGATGAAAACAAAAGAAATAACAAAGTTGAAAATCTTGAATGGTGTACTAAATCATATAATGCAATATACTATTTAAACTTTGACGAAAAGAGAAAAGAGGAATATGCAAAAAGATTTAGGGATAAAAAAACAGGAGAATCATTAAGCTCTTACACAAAACATATTCCTAAAAAGAATTTTGAAAAAGTTAATCAATATGATTTAGACGGAAAACTCATTAAACATTATGAAAACCCAACATTAGCCGCATTAGAAACAAATGCAATTTTAGGAAATATAATTAGTTGTTGTAAAAGAAATGTTAAACCGAAAAGAAAAAAGAAATGTACTTGCAACGGCTATATATGGGAATATGCAGGTAATTAAGTCGAAAGACTTTTTTATATATAAAAATTCGCACTTATGCGTCAAATAAGAGATGCCATCGTGATGAAAACACGGAAAAATCGTAGGCAGGAGGAAAAAATGAATAGAGAAACATTAAGAGAGTTAGGACTTACCGATGAACAGATCAACGAGGTAATGAAAGAAAACGGCAAGGATATACAAGCCGAAAAGCAGAAAGCAGAGGGATATAAAACCGATTCTGTTAAATTAGCCGAGTTGACAAAACAGTTAGAGGCAATGAAGAACGCCCAAAATGAAAAGGATAAGACGATTGAAACGAAAGATACTCAATACGACGAACTGAAAAAGCAATTTGATAGTTTGCAAAGTGAGTTAAAGACAAAAGAGCTTAAAGCAAATTTGGCTGAAAAAGGAATTATCGGAGAAAATGCGGATAAACTTATTCAATCATTGGCAGGTGGCACACTTGATGTGGAACTATTAGGCACAATTATTTCTGAAAAAGAAACAAGTGCCGTTGACGCAAAGGTTAAAGAACTTGCAGGACAAGCAGGAAACCCCGGTGGTTCACAAGGTGGTGGACAACCTGAAAAGACCGATGCTGAAAAATTGGCGGAAAACATCGGAGAAACACTTGCAGAATCAAACAAGTCATCTAACGATGTTTTAGCAAAATATATGTAGCACAAACAAAATCTTATAGGAGGAAAGAAAAATGGTATTTGATACAAATTCAGTTGTTTCAACACCCGAAATTCTTAAAAGAAAACTCGGTGGCGAACTTTTCGTGCCTATCACAATCGCATCATCAGAGTTTTCAAATACCGATGTAGTAAAGGCTGGTAGCCCTATCGGTGCAGATGGTACAATTCAGAACGATGGCGATGCCGTAGGTATTCTGCTCAACGATGTATATGTTGATAACCCTAACGGTTCACTTATTAAGGGATTCGCTACGATCAATCTTGCAAATGCAGAGGCTAATAGTGGTCTTACACTTGCAACAGCTTGTAAAGCAGCCCTTACTAATCTGTTTTTTGAATAATTAAAGGAGGATAAGCATAATGAGAATTACTGATGTATATAATTCAAAAGCCATTGCTATTGTTCAAACAAAAGTAGCATCAAACGCTATCCCTTATCTTGGCGAGGGTCTTTTCCCTACAAGAAAGAAAATGGGTCTTGACCTTAAATGGATAAGAACATCAAAGGGTCTGCCCGTATCACTTTCACCGTCTGCTTTTGATACTGTTTCAACAATCAGAAGCCGTGAGGGATTCAAGCAGGATGAAACAGAAATGGCATATTTCAAGGAATCTATGCTTGTTAAGGAGCGGGACAGACAGGATATGATGCAAGTTCAGGATTCGTCAAGCCCTTACGCAAGAGAGGTTCTTTCACATATTTTTGACGATGCAAACACACTGATCGAAGGTGCAAAGGTAGTACCCGAGAGAATGAGAATGTCGCTTCTTGCTAACGCAAACGGACACCCCTCTATCTCAATTTCTGCTAACGGTGCAACATACGCATACAACTATGATCCCAACAACAGTTATTCAACAAATAACTTTACCGATGTAGGTGGCGTGCAGCCAAAAAACTATTGGACAGATACAACCAATTCAGACCCTATGGCAGACATTGCTAACGCACAGGATGCCGTTGAAGCAGCTACAGGCGTAAGACCTACAAATATGCTTATTTCAAAGGCCACAATGAATCTGTTAAAGCAGAACTCAAAGATCAAGTCGGCTATTCTTGCACAGAATGTAACGGCTAATATCTTTATGACAGACGCAAGGGTTAAGGAACTTTTTGCTAACGAACTCGGAATCAATGTAATTGTTTACACAAAACTTTACAAGAACGAGGCAGGACAGGCAAGGAAATTCTATCCCGATGGTATGGCAACACTCATTCCCGATGGCGCACTCGGAAATACATGGTTTGGTGTGTCACCAGAGGAAGCTACACTTATGGAGGATCCAAACTATGATTGTACTGTAATTAACGGAATTGCCGTTACAGTTACAAATTCAGTTGACCCGGTGCAGACAAAGACAATCGCATCAGAGATCGTCCTTCCTTCGTTTGAGCGTATGGATGAAACATATATGCTCAAGGTTGCATCATCTGTAACATACTAATTAAAACTACAATGGGCGAATAAAGGGCAGAAATGCCCTTTTAAGCCCCTTATAGGAGAATGACAATGATTTTACCATACGCAACAAAATACAACGGTATTTACTACAAAGCAGGCGAGGAAATACCCGTTGAAGAAAAGAAAACCGAAAAGGTTGAACAACCTATCGAGGAAACCCCGGTAGTAAATGAAACCAAAGAGGAAAAAGTAGACAAGAAGCCTACTTACAAACGCAAGACAAAATAAGGAATTTTACATTATGAATGAACTTATAGCCGAGATCAGGGCATTAGCAAAAGCATATTTGACAGAAAGTGACGATGGGGATGATTCAGAGTTTGAGGAATTTCCATTATCAATAGTCAGCTTTGTGATGGAGTACGCATTAAAAAAATGTAATTTTCCTAACCATTTCAAAGAAGAAAGAAAAATCAACGAATTATCGGCTTGTAAAAATTCACTTGCGATGGCTTGTGTAGACCTTTACTTGAAAATAGGTGCAGAGGGTCAGAACTCTTATTCGTCAAACGGCGTTACCCGAAATTTCAAGTATGAATGGATAAACGCAAGTTTACTTGAAAACCTGCCGAATTATGTTAGGACAATATAATGCACAGAATGAGATTACCCAAACGAGATAAACAGAATATGTATTACTCAAACTTTGTGGGAACACAAAAAGAGTATCAGACGGATGACGAGGGTAATATTGTTTATGTTGACATAGACGGAGTGCAAACACCGATTGAAACAGGTATTGTTTCAGAGGTTTACGGTACACCCGTTGCTTTTCGTAGCTCAATATCATCGAGTCTTAACGAAATGCACATCAAATCATGGGGAGTAGATCAATCGTCGATTTATTCTGAATTATGTGTGCCAAAAGGTTATTTGCCATTAAAAATTGGCGCAATTATTTGGAGAACATCGGAAATCGAGTGGGATGATGAACAACAAGGAATACCCAAAGCATCATCATCGGACTATACTGTATGTGGACTTATGGATGAGGGCTTAACGGAAGATTTGTTCTTGCTTAAACGCAATTCAAGTGAAGAAGAAGAAAGTCCGGGAATAGACGATGAACAAAGCGAAGAAAATGAAAATCGACCTATTCAATCAGGCAACGATACAACAGGCGATTAAAGATATTCAAAACTACAAACAAGAGATAGTCGATAAAACACAAATGTTTTGTGATAAATTATCGAAAAAAGGAATCGAGGTTATTAACGCAAATATACCTAATGAGTTTGCAGGATATATTTCATTTGGCAGAAAGATTGACCCACAAAAATATGGTTGCGATACAATAATAATTCTTACAGATGCAGAATTGTATGAATCAAAGTGGTTGGTTAAAGGCGAAAACGGTGAAGAAATTGAAAAAACGGCTAAAATAAGTGCTGCATTGATGACAGAATTTGGTTCAGGTATAAGAGCCGATGCGAAACCCGAACATATTAAAGCAACAAATGTAAAGGAAAAAGTCGGCAGAGGTACATTCCCGAGCCAAAACAATGAACCGTTTGGAAATAGAAACCACGCACGAACACAAGATATGTGGTGGTATAAAGATGCTAAAACAAAAGAGTGGAAACAATCAAGAGGTATGACACCTAAAATGCCAATGTATAACGCCTACATTGAAATGGAAAGAGAAATAAAAGAAATAGCAAGGGAAATATTTAAACAATGAGTTGGGTTTTTGATTTAGAAAATCGCATATATACCATTGTGAAAACAAAGGTAACAAATAAGTTGAAAAGCAAGTATTCAAAAATCAACTTTACGCAAGACTCTACACCTGATGATACATCATCGTATTTCCCTACAATATACATACATTTTTTACCGTCAAATGAGTACGGAAAAACACTTGATGCACTTACAATAAATGCCATAATGTCAACGGCACAAATCGAGGTAACATCATCGAAAACACAAGGACAGACAGTTGCAAGACAAGTTATGTGGGAAACCATAGAACAGTTTAAAGCCTTGCGATATGAGGTATTTCAAACACCCGAGGTTATACCAACGGGCAATGATACAAACTATTGTGTGTGCCGTGTGCGTAGGATGGTAGGTGCAAATGATACAGTTGGTTAAAAGGAACAATCCTTTTTATCATAAAATATTTCACACAAAAAAATTATAGGAGGATAAAAAAATGGCATTACCCGGAATGAGTACCCTCGGTATAAGATTCTTGTATGGTATTGAAACAACCGCTGGAACAAAACCTGCATCGTTTACAGAACTTTCAAGAATTAACGGTATCGGTGGTATCACTATTGATGTAGAAACCATTGACGCATCTGCACTCATTGATAAGGTTACAAGATCAGTTGCAGGTAGAGGCGATACAGGTGGAGATTTTACTGTTACAGTTAATATTACACCTGATACCATTACAGAGTGGCAGACACTTATTTCTGCTTACAAGACTGCAAAGGAAGCAGGAAAACAGACATGGTTTGAGGTTTACCACCCTGATCTTACAAGTGGTGCGTTCTTTATCGTTGCAGAGCCACCGCAGTCGATCCCTATGCCAGAATCAGGACAGAACGAGTTGTGGACAGTTGAATTAACCTTGACCATCAACGAGTACAAGGGTCTTGACACGGCAGTTGTTCCGCAGAATCTTTCAGATGATGACGGACAGTAATTAACACACAAAAACTTGCCCTAATAAAGAGGGTGGGGAGAGCAATCTCCCTGCCCTCCCAAAGGGGCTTAAATTTAACTTTGGGAGGAAATAAAAATGACATTTAAGGTAAATGGAGTAACTTACAAATCGGCAGAGATTGATTACAATGCCGTATGTTTTTTTGAAGATAACGGACTTGATTTTAACGATGTTCGCAAAAAGGGAAACTCATTTATGAGAGCCTACTTTGCGTTATGCGCCGGGATTTCCGTTGAAGATGCAGGAAAACTCATTCAAGAGCATATCATTAACGGTGGCGATGTAAAGCCTATCGTTGATGCTTTTGCAAAGGAGATTGACAAGTCAGATTTTTTTCAAGCTCTCGTCAAGGGCAAGGAGAAGAAAACTACAACGGAGAGCGCAGAACTTACAGAGAACTAATTGAGAAAGAATTTTTACCTAACGCATTAGCAATAGGTATTCCATATAGTCTTTTTTGGACTTTAAACCCGAGAAAGATGAAACCATTTTATGAGGCACACAAAATCAAACGAAAAATGCTTGATGAACAAATGTGGTGTATGGGTGCATACATACATAGTGCCGTTTTATCTGCCGTAGAAAAAAATCTTGCGGGAAAGAAATCAAAATCAAATTATGTTGAGAAACCTTTTATGCAAGAAGAAAAAGAAACGAAAGCAGAAACCAAAACAAATAAAGCCAAAGAGGAAAATATGAAAAAGGTTAGAGCCGTTTTTCAATCTTTGGAAATTATGAAAGCAAATTTTGAATTATCAAAACAAGGGTAGCATGAAAATGTTACCCTTTTTCTTTAAGGAGAATGACAATGCCTGATTTAAGTTTACAGATTAAAGCAAGTGCAGAAAGTGCGGTTAAATCACTTGATAAACTTGAAACAAAACTCACACAACTGAATGGGGCTTTATCTTCTCTTTCAAATGTTAGTCAATTCAACACTTTAGCTGACGGTATTCAGAAATTAAGCATCGCAATGTCAATGCTTAAAGCAAATCAAACAGCTAAAGATTTTTCCACACTTGCAAACAATCTAAATAAAATTGCAAATGTAAACTATTCAGGGATAAGTGATTTAGCGAGTGGTTTACAAAACCTTGCACCTGCCGTTAGTTTGCTATCAAGTAGTAACATAAGTGGTAGTGTTACAAGGCTTGTAAATGCCCTTACTAAATTATCATCTGCTAATTTAAGTGGTTTACAAAATGCAAACTTTGGTAGAGTAGGTACAGAGTTAGCACAACTTACTAACACACTTGCTAATACAGAGGAAGTGTCTATAAGGACAACCAAACTTGTCGAGGCACTTGCAAAACTGTCAACGGCAGGTAGTGGAATGACAGCCGTTACAAATGCAATGCCCGGACTTACATCAGCACTTGTCAGATTCTTTGATTCTATGGCAAGTGTATCAGTTGTATCACAAGGTACTATTGATTTAACAACGGCATTAGCACAATTAGCTAATGCAGGAAAAAGGGCAAGTTTAACGGCGGGTAGTTTACGGACACTTGGAACAGAACTTAACAACCTTATTGGAATCCTTGCGAAAAGTCCACAGGTTGCAAACAGTACAGTTGAACTTGTAAAGGCACTTTCGCAGATTTCAAATCAAGGTGTGAGAATAAATGCGTCAACAAGTGGTTTAAGAACAAATCTCGGTAGTCTTATACCGATGATGAATAAAACAAGAAAATCAACTCAAAGTTTAGCATCAGCTTTTGGTATGTTTTATGCCAAATTCTTTTTACTGTTAAGAGCTGTTAGGGGTATATGGTCGAGTGTTAAATCGGCTATGGACTTTGTAGAGGTTTACAACTACTTTGATGCTTCAATCGGACAAGTAGCCGAAAAAGCAACAGGCGATTGGGAACAAGCAGGATATGATTCTGCCGAGGCTTATTACGATGCTTTATATGAGGGATTTTCAAGTCAAGCAAAAGAACTGACAAGAAAAATGTCAGGATATTCACTTGATGCACAAGGTCAGTTAACAAGAGAGGGCACAAAGAATCTTGGACTTGACCCTAAAACGATGCTTAATTATCAGGCACAATTCGCTCAATTATCATCGTCTATGGGAATAGCAAGTGACTATGCAATGAAAATGTCACAAGCATTAACTGAAATTGGCGCAGACCTTGCATCCGTTAAAAACATGGAGTTTCAAGAGGTTTGGGATAATATGTCGAGTGGTATTGTCGGAATGTCAAGAGCCGTTGATAAATACGGCATTAACATCCGTAACACGGCATTACAACAGAAACTTTATGATCTGGGAATAGATGCAAGTATTACAAAGTTAGGTCAGCAAGATAAAGCACTATTAAGAGCAATAACAATTCTTGATTCAACGAGATATGCGTGGGCTGATTTGTCAGATACTTTACAACAACCCGCGAACCAAATTCGTATGTTGAAGGCTAACCTCGATAGTTTAGGCAGAACATTAGGTGGTGCTTTACTTGGCGGCGTGGCTGCAATATTGCCTTATATCAATGCTTTAACAATCGCATTACAAAGGCTTATTCAATACATCATTGATTTCTTTGGTATTCAACTTGTTTCGATTTCATCACAAGCAAGTAACAATATCGGAGATTTAATGGGTTCAATCGAAGATACCGAGGATGCTTTAGGTGGTGCATCCGGGGCTGCAAAGAAATTAAAGCAGAACCTTTTAGGTATAGACGAACTTAACATAATTAACACCGATGATAGTGGCGTAGGTGGTGGAGGTGGTGTAGGCGATTATTCAGACCAACTGAAAAACGCGTTTGATGCCATTTATGACGAATATCAAAAGGTATGGGATAAAGCCTATGAGAATGTAGAAAATCGTGCCAAAGAGCTTTCAGACAAGATTGTAAACGCCTTTAAAAAGGGTGATTACTATGCTATTGGCGATACCATTGCAACAGGCATAGGTGATGCACTTAAAAAGATACCGTGGAAAAAGATTCAAACACAAGCGAGAAAGTTTGGTGAGAAACTTGCAGACTTTATCAACGGACTTTTTAAACCTGATACTTTTGCAACACTTGGTTCAACATTAGCAAATGCA
>JAEEGL010167406.1_pt1 | contig 10834 bp, 15 predicted proteins | sample 9134231 | NCBI WGS metagenome assembly JAEEGL01 (sample SAMN16246548, study PRJNA631951) | gut metagenome | biome: gut microbiome; feature: rumen; material: fiber-attached | host: Bos | place: Iran: Karaj | collected 2018-10
ACTTCAGTGGCGGTGATGTCGAAAGCTTCACCTCACGCTACCACATCAGAGTTTGACCTCCTTCTTCTTTCGATCGATCGTGATTTCCTTTAGGTCTACAAAACTTCCGTCGGAACGGCAATCGGCAACTCCTGAGGCTCAGTCACCGTACTAACCGAATAAACGCTATCCACTACATACTTGGTCATACCGCGCCACGGCAGGGTGCCAAGATATTCCTTGTAGTGCAGCTCGACCATCTTACCCGTGCAACGCTCCAACTGTCTGGCCACACTCTCGCTTTTCACCGAGAAATTGAACTCGTTCGATTGGATGGTATTATTGCTGTTCTTGGAGTTATAGCCTGCCTGAATAAGCCTGCCTTCGTATGTCTTGAACACATAGCCCTTGTAAACGAACAGATTGAGTTCGCCTGCCTTTACGCCACTGCCAAAGACATAGAAAAACTTGAAGAAAACAAATACGGCCGCAGCCACTACAATGATGATGCTTAATGTGGTGAGGAGTTTCTTTCCGCCTCCCTTTTTTTGTGAATTGTTTGCCATAGTTAATTTATTATTTTCTGTTTTTTTGATAATAATCACAAATTGCTGTTATCCCGCATTCGTCACATTTCGGCTTGCGGGCAAGGCAGACATATCGCCCATGCAAGATGAGCCAATGATGCGCCTTGGATATCACATTTTGTGGCAAATGCGCCACTAAAGTCTTTTCGGTCTCTAATACAGTCTTTGAGTTTTTGGTCAGGCCAATGCGGTTGGAAACGCGGAAAACATGCGTATCTACTGGCATAGCGGGCTGGTCGAAGGCCACTGCCATCATAACATTGGCGGTCTTGCGACCCACGCCAGGCAGTTTCTGCAAGTCTTCCAAATTATCAGGAACGATGCCGTTAAAGTCGTGTACCAAAGTCTGCGCCATGCCCAACAAGTTCTTGGCCTTGTTGTTGGGATAAGAGATTCTTTTGATATAGGTGTAAATCTCATCCGCTGACGAAGCCGCCATGTCTTGTGCTGTCGGGAAACGCTGGAACAAAGCCGGCGTGGTCATGTTCACACGCTTGTCAGTACACTGTGCCGAGAGAATCACCGCCACCAGCAACTGATATGGGTCTTTGTAATGCAACTCCGACTCAGCGATGGGCATGTGCTCCTCAAAATAGGCCACAAAGGCATCGTATTTCTGCTGTAACTTATTGGTTTTCATTTAAATCAATTACATTCTCACGCAGAATACGCTGAAATCGCAGAAACCTACCAGACACGTACAATAGCATCGCTTTGCGTTTCCCATAATTCTGCGAATTCTGCGTGCAAAACTCAAATAATTTCACCCTGTTCGTCAACCAAAACACCCCAGCTGACAGCAGTCAACATCTCATCTTCAAAGAAGAAGTCAATCAAGCCATCCTCGAAGGAGACCCGCAACTCGTCATCCTCATTTTCCTCTTCCAGTTCCTTGAAACCTTTGGATTTCATCAGGTCAATGATTGCATCCTTGTCGAGGTCGAACACTTTCTCATCGAAAAGCGTAGCCTCTTCATTCTCGGTCTCGAAGCAAGCCACCACCGACTTGGTGATGCCTTCGAAATAGATATTCGTCTGGATGGCATCGTATTCGTAAAAGATGGAACGGTTACCCGTCTCCTCCATGTCGCTCAACTCCTCGTAAAAGTCGGGCATATTCAGCAACTTGACCGTCTCGTCAAGCGTCATTCCGAAAGGTATCTCACCGTAGCCTTTCAGCGGTTTAATTGTAAAGTCTTTCATCATTCATTCGCTTAGTTTTCCTGTAATCAGTTCTTTTTCAAGGTATTCGTACACATAAGGTGTACTTTGGAAATATAATCCTGTAGAAAGATTGCACAATTTGGAGAAAGTTTCGGATGTGTAAACAAGATTCACAGCCTCTTCCATGGAAATGCCTCTCTTTTCCATCAAAAGCATAACCATCTCCTTGGTCAATTCTTCTATCATAAACGTTTCTTTCGTCATACCGCTTTGAGATACTTTAATGCTTTCTCCGTTCCAAAAAAGTACTGGATGCTCATTTCTTTAGGGTATTTCAACTCTTTCAGAAATTGCTCCATAGAAATCAGATTTCCCAACAACCTACGAATCTGATAGCCAACAGTATCATTAGCAACTGGACCTTCAACAATATCATACCCATGCAATGATTTCCGACTATTGCTTTGTCTATTCATCAGCACAAATTCCGCCCATTCCAAGGTGTAATCATCAAAAGTTTTCACGGCAAGTTCACCATTCTGAAGTTCATTTTCATCAAAAAAATAGGCATTCAAAGTAGGAACACCAATCGAAAACATCTCTATCTTCCGCTGAGCTTGACCTAAAGCATGGTCGCGGTTTGGGGTGAGATAAAATCCGACACCGAAATCCTTGCCCACATTGGATTTGGACAAATCAATCCTATCAATCTTGACATTCGAACCATGGTAAAGTATCATGCCAAAGCCCCTCCACGACTACGACAATACACGGAAACATCATCCACGACATTCTCAAACGACAGCGTATGCTCAATATCATAATTGCGAATCAAAAAGTCAATCGCTTTATAATTAGATAGATAGCGATAGGCTTGTGAAGGCGTCAAGGAAAACTTGTGGGCAAAATCACTAATGATAGCCACCAAATAATCCAGCTTGTCATGCTCCAATTTGCTCATTGCTATGGTATTGATTGTGCAAAAATAATGTTTTTTGCCATTTCAAGCATAAATTATCAAAATTTTCCTCATTCAAACCGAATCGACTTGGTGGGACTGATGCGGTTGATGACCGAAGTTGGGATGAGCAGCATCAGAACCCAAAGCAGGAAAGTGCCCAAATTGATGAAAATCACGGTACTCAAGTGCAATTCGATAGGCACAGCGGAGAGGTAATAGGTAGCGGCATCCAATTTGATGAAGCCTGTGTATTGCTGTAAGAAACAGAAACCCAGCCCAATGACATTACCAATCAACATACCGATAAGCAAAATTTTCAACGAACGGCGCAAAAACACCTCACGGACAAACTTGTTGCTTGCGCCCATGGCTTTCAGCAAACCGATAGTGGAAGTGCGTTCAATTATGATAATCAGCAACATACTGATAACCGTAATGCCCGCAACAAGCAGCATCAAGGCCATGATGAGCCAGACATTGGTATCCAAAAGGTCAAGCCAGTCGAAGATTTGAGGATTGCTCTCGCGGGCAGTGTAGGAAGCCAAATTGGCCGGCAAGGCATAATACAATTTCCCATTGACTTGTGCGACATCGGCGTTGTCGTCCAAGGCAATCTCTATCAGTCCCGCTTCGTTGTCTTCCCAACCGTTCAATTTACGGATTTGGTTGAGGTCAGCGAAAACATAACGTTCGTCAAACTCATAAAGTCCAGTCTCGAAAATGCCTGAAACCGTGAACTTTCGCCCTCTTGCCTGATTGTCCTTGTCGATGAACCACACACGCACATCATCACCCACATTCAGCAGCATCTTATTGGCAATCACCTTGGAAACCAGCACTTCCGTTGAGCGTTCACCCGAACGGTACTCAGGCACTTTGCCTTCCAACAAGCAATTGCTGAAATACGTCCAGTCATAGTTCTCATCCACACCCTTCAGCACCACGCCCTGAATCTCGTCTTCGGTTTTAATCATGCCTGCCTTGTTGGTCACCATTTGATAATGTGCAATGCCCTCAATGGAGCTCAACCGACTGACTAATAACGAGTCCAAAACAAAAGGCGTTTCCTCCACAGACTCATTTTTGTCCAATGACTGCACATGAATCGGTGCCACAAAGCCAATCACCTTGCCGCGAATCTGGTTCTTGAAACCCACCACAACCGCCCAAGCAATCAGCATCACGATAATGGCCAAAGCCACACTCGTGACGGCCAATCGCATTACCGTTGAAGAAAGATTTTCCTTCGAAAGCGAAAAAATTCGGTCTGCTATGAATTTTGAGGCGGACATGGGAATGATTCAAACCATTATTCAAGCTATTGCACCAATTTCATACAGATATTCAGGCGCAAAATCAGCACCATTATCCCATTCGATGGTATTGAAACGGATAGAGAAACGCTTGAAATAATCCTTGTTATATAGCGGCAAGAAAGCCTCGCCATGTAAAGAATTGGCCAAATCCACATCACGCACTTCGTCGTTGTTGAACCATAGACGAATTCGGTAATCACCAAGATATTCAGCTTTATTGATTTCCAAAAACATAGACTATTAATTTAAGGGTTCAATTTTATCAAGAGGTGTTCCATGTTGCGCTTTTTCCCAATCGGCAAGCAATTCATCACGGTGCAACTCAAGCCATTCCAAAATCATGCGCAAGGCACGACCCGGCATCTTGCCTGTAACAATACCATCCCGGATGCTTACCGTAACCTTGTAATCGCCATACCATGCATGAAAATGTGCCGGAGCATGGTCTGTGAAATTCATAAAAATGACAATTCCGTAAAAAAAACTGATTTGTGGCATGGCTTGTTTTGATTTCTTTATTTATCGCCTGCAAAAATAAACAAAATCACCAACATTACCACATTACCAAGAAAAATGCATAAAACTCACCCTCCCGCTCCAAGGTTTTCCCAAGGAAAGGAAGGGCGGATTCCGTTATTGGCTATGCAAATGAGAATTTTTTGCCGCATATTTATAAGGCGAGGGTTAGCACCACCCGCCTCTCATCGGGTCACCCTTTGACTCCGTCGAATCTTCGATTTCAGGGTTCCCAAGTCCATCCAAGTCCTGAAAGGACGACCCGATGTCATGCGGGGGTGAAACCCTCGCAGCAAAGCCCCAGCGGGGCAACAGGAAAAACACCGCCCTCCCACTCCAAAGGTTTTCCCAGGAAGCGGAAGGGCGAATATACTAATCATCCAGAGCGGATAAAACTGTTAGCGAGTTATTCGGCATTGCGAACCAAACGGACAGCAAAACAATCCGTTCGATAGCAATAAGGATCCCGGGGATCTATAGTATTGAAAATCCATAAAAAATACGAACTATTCCAATCACAATAACTTGACGACCAATAGCTACCTCTATCGCTGAAGCCCGGTGCATTAGGTAAAAAAACTGCGCCATTTTGTTCCAATGCGCTGCTCCATTGAGAAGCGTTTATGATGTTGGATTCAAAGCCAGCTGTTGGAATATTTGTATTGTTTAACGAATAATACGAAGTCGCCCAATAGTCAGGCAGCAGAATAACGCCTCTCATGTTATTCACTGTAGCCATGGCAAAACGGACACCAGAAATAGTGTTTCGCGTGTTAAACAAATAATCCCACTCATCAACAGTTGGCGTTCTCCATCCGCTGTTCTCATAATCACCGCCATTACTGATGGGGTTATAGCCCCAGTCCGCTTTACCTGTTTGGTCGTAAAGATCGTATTGCCAGTTGCCATAGGCAAAATAGTTGTCATTTCCAGAGACTCTACTCCAAGGCTGATAGCAAACAGCACCGTGGTTATAACCACTCGTCCCCCATGCGAACGCATCAATCCATCCATCATAGGTTGGAGAAGCATTACTATTACCTTCCATCCCTACACAATCCCATTGGTTTTCGGCAAACCTCCATATATTACTTGAAGCTTGGTATTGAAGATTACCTTGCGAAAAATACACTTGGTCACCATCAGCATTAATAGTAAATTTGCCACTAATAGCACCAACAGGGATTTCACCAGAATTGACTTCTGTAGTAACTATCACTTCAATTCCCGTAGTCAAGTAACCGTTTTCAGTAATGGTCGGAACAGCACCTCTCGTTCCCGTATAAATGCTACCCTGAGAATACGCACTTCCTTGTTCTCCTGCTTCCAAGGCCTCCTGCGGCAACAAGATAGCCCATTTCTCACCGCTTCCAACTGGCAGAGTAATAATACCATTTCTTTCTTGGCTGTAAACCAGCGCGTTTTCTGAGAAGTTTACTATTACCTTATTATTAAAACCCGTCACATAAGTGGCCGCTTCAGAGGCCGTGGTTACATTGAACTTCACCAAGGCGCACTTGTTCAGCAAATGAGCGGTGAAAGTGGTTGCACCAGCAGTATAGTTTTCGTTGGACGGCGCATATTCAATCACAGGCAAATGTTCAGTTTGGTCGATAATGACCACAGAGCATGTTGTCGAAGTACCAGCCGTAAGGGTTTCAGCGGGCGTTACATTTCCTAAGAAATAGAAATGCAACGGCTCGCCTAAGGTCGGGTTGGTGATGGTGCCAGCGAAGTTGGTGCCGTTGTGCGTCAGCGTGCCGACGAATGTGCCGCCACTCGCCACATAAATTACGTCACCAGTCTCGTAGGTGACTTCACCCGTACCTGTGTTCACGTCCATTCTCGTGCCGTCGTTGTTCTGAATGTCAAGGGTGATGGCTACGGATTCATCCTCGTTGGCGGTTGTGGGTTGTTCTTTCTTGCATTGCGACAGACCTAAAACCAAGGCCAGTGCCATTGCGATAATACCAATTTTTCTCATGTTCATTTTTCCTTTCTGTTTTGATGTTTTTTCCTTGATTTAATTGTTGAATAACCAGCACCAGCCGCGAGCAGAACGAATAGTCCGCCGCCCAAAGGCGCATTGTCACCAAAGGTTTGACCAGTGATGTTGCCGTTTGTGGCTCCGAAACCCTGCCCTGTGAAATAGCCTCCAGCAGTGCATTCGTTTCTGCGCATCAGGCCGTCGGAAGCAGTCGGGGCGGATTCACCAAACAGACCTCCTGGCCTACCGTTTTGTTCCTGTGCAGGCAGATGAGAAGGAAGCAACATTCCTACTGCCAACAGAAGTGAAAACGCGAGGTTTTTCTTCTTTTTCTTTTTGTCCATTTTTTCTTCTTTTAGTGTTTATAAAAGGTTAATTGCTGATTTTCAATCCATTTAACATATATTCCCACCGTCAACGCCAAACAAAAGAAGCGTGCGCTGTGTTATATCACATCGTACTTGAAGGTCCTGAGAATACCCATAACAGAAAATGTAATAACAGCCACACGCTAAACAGCGTAAAGCCGCTATACAACCCCTTGTTTTTGTGGTCTTGAAAATTTCTCAGGTTCTCAAGTACAAAGGAAGCATAACGCTTCTAAAGTTCAATATGTCACGAATGGCTGCTGAACTTAAGGCCCCTGAAGGTGGTCAAAGGGTCGAAGCACTGGCAAACCAATTCGGGGACAAAAATAGGAAAAAATAGGTTTGGTGAAACCATTAGGCCCGAAATTTGCATAATTTTCAATACCTTTGCAAAAATAAAACACACCCGAAATGAAACGACAAATCTTTGCAATAGCTTTCTTCTGCCTATTTTTCATGGCATCAGCCCAAGCCCAAATTTTCAAGATGGACGATGAACCTCGCCTCACTTTCATCGACAAGGAGCGTTATGTTTCCGCTGCTATGCAAATGAATGATTATCTGCCGCTTATCGAAGGAAAGCGTGTGGGGGTGGTCGGCAACCAGACCAGTATCATTGGCGAAACGCATTTAGTGGATACCTTGCTTTCTTTAGGTGTCAATGTGCGGAAAATCTACACTCCTGAACATGGTTTCCGAGGTACTGCCGATGCGGGTGCCAAAGTGAATAGCAGTAAGGATGAAAAAACGGGATTGCCCATCGTCTCGCTTTACGGCAAAAACAAGAAACCCACCCCAGAAATGCTCCAAGGCATTGACATCATTCTTTTTGATTTACAAGATGTTGGCGTGCGGTTCTACACCTATATCTCCACGATGACCTACGTGATGGAAGCCGCAGCAGAAAACAACATTCCTGTCATTGTCCTCGACCGTCCCAATCCGAACGGCTTTTATGTGGACGGCCCTGTTTTAAAACCTGAAAACCAATCCTTTGTGGGGATGCACCAAGTTCCAGTAGTCTACGGCATGACCATCGGCGAGTATGCCAAGATGGTGAACGGTGAAGGCTGGCTGAAAAACGGCGTCACCTGCGACCTCACTATAATACCTATTAATAATTATAACCGCAACGCCATTTACGAATTGCCTATAAAGCCTTCACCCAACCTGCCCAACTGGGAATCGGTGTACCTCTATCCTACCCTTTGCTTCTTTGAGGGCAGCATCGTCAGCGTGGGACGCGGCACGGAAACGCCTTTTCAAATTTATGGTCATCCCGACATGCGCGGCAGCTATACTTTCACGCCCAAAAGCACTACTGGAGCTTCAAAGCCTCTGCTCGAAGGCCAACGTTGCCGCGGTGAGAACCTTGTTGAATTCGCGCATGATTATGCTCGTAATGCTAACCAACTTCACTTGGAATGGACTATTGAGGCGTATCAGCAACTGAAAGACAAAGGATTCTTCAATAATTTCTTCGTCAAACTTTCGGGCGACAAGCAATTGCAGCGCGATATTGAAAACGGAAAAAGTGTGGAGGAAATCCGTGCTTCATGGAAAGACGACCTTGATGCCTTCAAGGCCATCCGAGCGAAATATCTGATGTACTGATTATCCGAAAACCTCTTCAAGCAAGATGACAAATTTCTGATAAGCAAGCGTTCCCGACAGTTCCGACATGGCTTCGCCCAAAGAGCGGTAATACCATTCCACATCGCTTTTGCCATTCGGGGCGTTGAACAGTTTCCAAACATCGTCACCCATCCGGCGATAATCCCATGCAATACCACGCATGTTGGAAAGTTTGTCGCCAAGCGCGACCACCTTGCTGTCGTATGGTGCTTCAGCCAACTGTTTGATTTGTTGTGATTTTTTTTCGTGCCAAGATAAACTTTTGTCTAAAGGTGCGGTTTCATGCTGGACGAGTTCGGCTACTCTATCGCCAAAAAGTTCCCTGATTTGCTCGACAGTCACATCGGTGTCCTCAACGGTATCGTGCAAGATAGCCGCAGCCAACATCTCCTGGTCGTTGGTGATGGTGGCCACAATACTGGCAGCCTCCATGGGATGAATGATGTATGGGTAACCTTTGCCACGGCGCTCGGTACCCTGATGGGCTTCGATGGCAAACTTCGCTGCCTTGTCGAAGAAATTGGTTTCCAATGGATTGTTCATGGTTTTAGATTAAGTTGATTTTTCGTGCTTGCTCGTAAATGCGCTTGGCTCGTTGAATATGATAGTCGTTTTCACCATAGAGCGCATTAAACAGACGCACTAGACCAGCCTCGCCATAGCCTTTCTTCAGGATAAAAACGATACAGAGGTTTTGGACGGCCACCGAATAGGTCACGATGTCCAATCCAGTGCCCGCCAACTGAAGCAGTGCCAACTGATAGGCACTCTCACTGTAGTCGTTGCACATCCTGACGATGTCACCAATGGTCTTCATGTCCATGTGTACCAATATAAAGTAATAAGGCATGAGGTTGTCCTCGTAAACTTCGCCTTGGTTGATGGCGGCAATTTTGTCGGCAAGTTTCTTGAAAGGCCTCATTTTTAGGAAACTACGGAACGTATCACCATTGAGTGGCACATCATCAAAATTACCGTTGGCCACCATCGACTGAACCATACGGCGGTAGCCATTGATTTCCTTGCGGATACGGCTGAACTGCTCATCTGCCAACTCCAACATTCCTGCAAGACGAGTCATATTGCGCTGGTATTCAATGGGGATTTCCACATCACTCTTGTAACCGATGTCATGATACATGTTGGCCCATACATGCTGTAACGTGCTACGCATCTGCAATTCAAAACGGATTTGGTTGAACTGCGGCATTTCAGGGTCTTTATACAAAGCCTCTGGAATGCGGCAGACATAGTGGAGCGAAAGATACCCAAAACGGTCAATTTCAAGCATCTTGCGTTTATCAACGGAGTTGTCCCAGTCGATTTCAAACAGTTTCTCAGCCAAGGCAGAGATAATGTCGACCTCGTCGCAATAATACGTGATAATGCGTGCACCCACAACATCAGTAATATCCTCCAACGTGTGATATTTATAGCCCTTCAGTTCCAACTTCCCGAGGAGACTTTGCTCAGACTTGACGCGAGCCTCCAATCCTGAAACGATAATGCGGTTTTCGTCTAAGCAGGTACGCAACAGCCTGAGAATGACAACTTTCATCTTCTCGTAAATAGGCAATTTCTCACGGTATTCGTCGAGAATCATCTCACTATGCATGTCGATATTCATAGGGGTCTGCTGTTTTAGATGATGGTAATGATGTTGGAAAATCCGGTGATGTCGAAGACTTCCTTCACACGAGGATTCATGTTGCGCATCACCATTTTGCCATTGCGTGCCACGACGCTTTTCTGCAACAGAAGAAACACGCGGAGCCCCTGTGATGAGGTATAGGTCATGTTCGTGCAATCGATGTCGATGTCGGGATTATCACCTTCCATCAGCGGGGCAATGTCTTGCTGGAACTGGTCGGCGTTGGTGCTGTCGATACGCCCATCAAGCGTCACGAGGGTCTTTTTGTTTTGTTTGTTTATTGTTACTATCATATTGTCAATCTGTTAAACTCTAACTCCTAACCATTAACTAACTTCTTCATGGTAAGCACATTGTTGCCGTCCTCATACCGATAGCTAATGCTATCCATCATTTGTTTGCAGAGGTAGATGCCAAGACCACCAACAGGACGTTCGCTGGCTCTCAACGTAATGTCCGGGTCAGCATTTTCAAGTGGATTGAAGGGCACACCTGCATCGCGTAATTCGATGGTGAGTATCAATGACTTATTGTCCAAATTGGCACCCACCTCAAGCCAACCTATGCCGCCTTCGTAGGCATATCGCACCACATTTTCGACGGCTTCCTCGATGGATAGCTCAATCTTGAAACGCAAGTCGGCATCCTTGGGCATGTCGGGCGAAGACAT
>JAEEGL011736372.1_pt1 | contig 10834 bp, 10 predicted proteins | sample 9134231 | NCBI WGS metagenome assembly JAEEGL01 (sample SAMN16246548, study PRJNA631951) | gut metagenome | biome: gut microbiome; feature: rumen; material: fiber-attached | host: Bos | place: Iran: Karaj | collected 2018-10
GGCGGGTTCATGTCGAGGCTCTTGCGCAAATCGCGCTCCGCTTCTTGTGGCTTATTGCTGGCGAGATAGGCGGTACCGGAATTATAGAATGCGATATATGGTTCGATGACATTTGCGAATTTCTGCGTATTCGCGACGCCAATTACGCCAGCGGCATCATTGTTGCGAATGCCACCTTTGATAAAGGCGACAATCGAACCTGGGCGAATAAAGAAGAGGCCAGCGACGACAAAAACAATAATCGGCGCAGCGGCATAGATCAGCATCTTGCGACGGCGTTGTTTGCGAATCGCATCTTGGTCGATAATACTCGGATCGAGGTTTACGGTCATTTAACTTTCCTTTCGCTGAATAATTCGTTTAAGATATCCGAGAAATCCCAGAGCAATAGGGCAAGGATTACAATCGCGAGCACCCAGTATAGTTCAAGGCGGCTATTAATATCGCCTTCCTGGACGTAGCGGCTAAATTGGGAGAGATAGCGCGCATTATTATCAAATAGATTTATTGTCGCTTCGCGGTCATAGTAGTTTAGATTGAGTTTTGTGGCGATATTATTCAGATTCTCGACATCCATTTTTGAAACGTGGTCGATATAGTCTTTGGTTATTTCGTTATTTTCAATCTTTGCGACCTTAACGTTATTGTCGACGCGTCCATAGCCAATTACGGCGCCACCGACGATATTATTGAGAAGCTTTTCCGGTACTTCCGACAAGAAGCCTTCATTGGAGCCACTCTCTTCGCCGTCGCTCATAATAATCACAATACTAGCGCGGTCCGGATTATTTTTGTTGTAAGCTTCAATTCTGTCTGCCGATGCGTTTAGGAGTTCTTCGAGATTTGTCCACGAACTAATGGAATTGTCTTTCGGCTTGAGGTTTTTGGCAAAGCCGAGAATTGCTGAAGTGCTACCGCTAAGTGGTACGGCCTGATAAATGTCGTAGTCGCAAACAAAAGCCGAGAATTTTGCGCCCGCGAACAAGTCGACATATTTGATGATGTCATCGCGCACTTGTTCGTAGCGGTATTTGCCGCCGGTCATGTCTTTTGTCGCCATACTGCCGGTATTGTCTATGACGAAATAGACGTTGAGCTTATTAATGTAACGCTCGGTCTCGACATCTACGATTGTTGGGCGCATAAGCGAGAACAACACAAGTATTGCGATGGCGATGCGACGGAAATTCGAAATGCGGCGGTAATTGTTATTGAAACCGCAAAAGACCGCAGCGCCGATAAGTAGCAATAGAATTGCGATGACGGCGATGTCTGGAATAATCGGGAAGAATTTCATAGATGAAGCCTCCAGAGCGTAATCATCAGCGCCGTAAAGCTTATAATTCCAATCATAATAAACACTTCCGGCGTATCGACTGCGATTAGCTCGCGTGCCGTTTCGACCTTCACGGCTTCTTGTTCGAAGATTCGGTTTAGAATTGTAGGAATTTTGCTATCGTTGCCGCCTAATTCGCTAATGTCATCTACGCTATCGTATGAGCTAGGGAAAGCGTGCTCATTTTTGCTATCAACGCTTATCCCATAGAGACTGACGCCGTAACGTTTGCCATAAGACGCCGCCTGCTCGTGACTGACTTTCTTGTTGCCCTCATCGATATTATCCGTCGCTACGATGATGCTCTGCGTGCGCTCGTCGCCGAGCGTGTCGAAGCTATTGATGCAACCCATTACCCCGCTGCCGATATTTGACAAACCAGCATTATTTCGATTAATGGCAGAGCGGTAGCGAACAAACTTAACATTTAGGTCAGATAATACTTCTTTAGCCATCGCATAATCGTCAGTAAGCGGAAGAATATTTACGGGTACACTGTCAAAGATAGTAATCCCAACGCGTTCTCCGTTGAGCCCAGAAACGATATCGGAATAACGAGATAAAAGTTCTGTTGAGTATTGTTCCATCGAGCCGCTCATGTCTAGACACAGAATCGTGTCGCGAGTAGCATTGATGCGTTTGTCGGCGCGGATCTCGACCGGACGCGCAGCAATCGCGGTGAATGAGAAGAGTGTAGTCGCAAGGAAGAATGCGGCCACACCTAGCAAAATATAGTAGCGTTTGCGCGCCTTTTTGTAGGCCGGCAGTTGCTTAATGGAGCTCGTGTGCGCAATGATTGCGGCGTGTTTTTTGCTGCGCTTAATACTATTTATGCGGTAGCGATACCACGCAAGGAACGCGATGGCGCCCGCAATCAAGACTGTGAAGATAAACATCCAAGCGTAACGCATTATGCATCCCTCACAATCTGGCGTGCGCGTTCAGCGGATTCGGCAACCGGGCCTTTTTCGAGCGTATCGAATTCGTCTGGATATAATTTTTCAATCAAGGCGGCGAGGTCTTTATGGTTGGATTTTTTGATGTCGCTCAACGTCATAATGTCGGCATGGAAACTCATCGCCTCGCAGTAGAACATGCGCACGAGCTTACTAAGTTTTTGGTGGCATTCCGATGCTTTGATTTGGCGACGTCGGAAGCTCTCTTCGGCCTCGTCAATTAAATGCAAGTACTTATTGCGCAAGACATTCATGTTAACAATTTTTGGCGGCTCGATTTTGAGGTTCGCAATCGTCTTAATTTCTTTGTGGCGCGTGAGATAGAAAATAACAATGACTGCGCCAATGGCGAGACCAATCAGGGCGAGACCAAACAAAAACCAGACCGGAGAATAATCCATTGCACCGTAGAATCTTGCGTTAGCGCCTTGCACGTTTTTGTTCCTCCAACATTGCGACAATGCGCGGAATTGCATGATCTACGCTATCGATAAAACTACAGACGATTCCCATGCGACGCAAAGATTTGCGAATGCCAACACGCTGCGCTTCGCGGTATTCATTTTCGGCCGCAGCAATCTTTTTACTCTTGCGGAAATATTTTGACAAATGTACGTCGCCATCAAGGTCAATCGCGTCGGTATTATAAAGAACCGAATTTGTAAGTGGGGAATCTTCTACGACAATGAACATAATTTCATGGCGCGCGTGAAGCTTGCGGATTAGTTCTGGATCGACGCGGCCAACGCCATCAGCGTCGCTCAGAATAATCATGAAGCTGCGTTCGCGGTAGGTTTTCGAGACGTAACTTAGTAAAGTATTCAAATCGCTTTCGGCAGAATCGAGCGCCATCGATTTCGAGTATTTATCAAGGAAATTCTCAATGTAGGCCGTCTCGTCTTTTAGGCCGAAGCGTTTGTGGTCGGCTTGATTACCGTAAATCATGCCAACAAAATCGCCATGATGCAAAGCGATGTAGGACATGACGCCAGCGCAAAAAGTCGCAACCTCCTGTTTGTTTTCGCCGCTCGGTGCGAGAGTCGCCATCGTGCGCCCACTGTCGCAGACGAGCATAATGTTGTGTTTGCGCACGGCAATATAACGGCGAATCATGATCGAACGCGAGCGTGCGGTTGCTTTCCAGTCGATATCCTTCACATCGTCACCGTAGTTATATTCTCGTAAATCATCAAAATCCAGACTACGACCCTTAAAGACGGAGCCGTAATTGCCAGACAAGACATTTCGCACTCGTCGTTGTGCGAAAATGTTCATCTTTTTTCGAACTTTTACGAGATGACTTGGCATGTCTTCCTTATGGTGTTTGGATCTTTGCGAAAATTGCGTCAATGATTGCTTCGGCGTGGACGTCGTCTGCATCGGCTTCGAAGTTTAGAATGATGCGATGGCGCAAAGCGGCGTGGCGAAGTTGCTTGACGTCGTCAGGCGTGACGTAGGCGCGGCCATTAATGAGTGCGAGTGCCTGTGCAATTTGGAGAAGGGCGATACCGCCGCGTGGGCTGACGCCGTATTCAACGTAGCGCGCGAGGCTGCTATCGATTACGGCGCGCGGGTTACGGGTGGCCGCCACGATATTCACGATGTAATTCTTGATCGACTCGTCGACCGCAACACGTTTAGCGATTTGCTGAAGTTGCATGATTTCTTCCACGGAAACCTTATCGGCTGGACTGAGTGGAGCGGTAGTTGCGCCACCAAGCGTGTAGTTGAGGATTTGCATTTCTTCTTCGCGGGTAGGGTATTCAACGATTTCCTTGAGTAAGAAACGGTCGAGCTGAGCTTCTGGAAGCTCGTAGGTGCCTTCCTGTTCGATTGGGTTCTGCGTTGCGAGCACGACGAATGGTTCTGGCATCTTGTAGACGACGCCACCGACGGAAACTTGGCGTTCCTGCATCGCCTCGAGCATAGCGGATTGAGTCTTGGCGCTCGAGCGGTTAATTTCGTCGAGGAGTACGAAATTCGCGTGCACTGGGCCAATCTTGGTATCAAAATTACCTTTGTTGTAGTTGTAAATCTGCGTACCGATAATGTCGCTCGGGAGCAAATCCGGCGTACACTGAATACGGCTGAAAGTACCGTTTGCGGCTTCGGCAATCGTCTTTGCGGCGAGCGTCTTAGCGAGACCTGGCACCGATTCGAGCAAGACGTGACCGCCGGCGATGAGCGCGACTTCCATCGCGATCTTCAGCTCTTCCTGGCCGACCACTTTTTTGCTGTAAGCGGCGCTGATTTTATCAATTGTTTTCTTGGCTGCCGCGAGCTCATTCTCGCCTAGCCGATTGTCTTGGTTCATTTCTCCTCCTATGCCCAATACAAACTTATATTATTTGCCATATTAATTTTTTCTTCGTCGGTATAATTGTCGGGTTGATCAAAATAGTGCGCATCTTCAAAAAAGGTATTGTGTAGGACATCCATGAATACGCAGCCGTCGGTGTCAATGATGAACTTATCGGAAACTTCGGTCGTGAGATTGCCGACCACGCCGGTGATACTGTTTGGCTTGTAAGACTTCAGGATATTTAGCGCAACTTGAATTTGGAAGGAAGACTGCAGAACGTCGGCGAAGAGGATGATATTGCGGCCGTTAAAGGCGGCTAAATCGAAGTTTGGGTTCGGATTGCGCTCGCCGTTGATTTCTGAGAATGCCTCGCGCTTCTTTTCTTCAATGACGCTCATGAACTCGCCCGTAATGAAGTCATATTCGCCCTGCGAAATCATCGGATTCAAAACGAATTCGCCCTTCTGTGTGACGGCGCCAAGGCTACGAGTAAGGTCGAACGGATCTGGGACCTCAGAGTATTGCAGAATATAAATATAGGCATGAAGATGAGCGGCAAGCTCGATGCAGGAGAGCAGGGAGCTTCGTTTCAAGCAAAAAATAATCGAATCGTTATTCTTGAATGGGGCCAGTTTTTCGGCCAGCTGATCACCTAAAGCCTGACGGCTCGGATAAAACACGTCCACCTCCACTAAATTACTTATGTATATTTTAGCATATAATGCCGCCGCCGAGACAGATATTTCCGCGATAAAATACCACGGATTGTCCAGGGGTGAGCGATTTTTGCTCGTCAGCAAAAGTCAAAATGTGTTTTTCGTCGTCATAATCGGCCGAAACGAGCGGCGCGCGGTGGCGAATACGGGCTTCAATATTATGGCCGTCGTCACCATCGCGGAGAATGACGTCCTTGAGTTCAATTTGCTTTTTCCAGAGGGAAAGACTCTTGAGATTACGCGAAACATAGACGATATTATTTGCAATGTCTTTTTTGACGACATAGTATGGCAGGCCGTCTTTGAGATTTAAACCATGGCGCTGGCCGAGGGTGTAGTAAATTGCGCCGTCGTGGATACCGAGTACTTTGTCGGTTTCGAGTTCGCGGATTTCGCCCGGTTTCGTTTCGATAAATTCGCCGAGAAAATCGCGCATGTTGGCTTCGCCGACGAAACAGACGCCCATCGATTCGCTCTTACGGGCAACGGCAAGGCCGAGTTTTTCGGCAAGGGCTTTGACTTCTGGCTTAGTCATTTTGCCGACCGGGAAGATGGTCTTAGAAATTGCCTCTTCGCTAATGCGATAAAGGAAATAAGTCTGGTCTTTGTTCTCATCGCGTGCTTTTAAGAGATGCTTGCCGTCCGTGCAGGCATAATGGCCGGTCGCAATCATGTCGGCGCCTTGTTCAAAGGCGGTTTCAGCAAAGAGTTTAAACTTAATCTCCTGGTTGCACATGATGTCCGGGTTCGGCGTATTGCCTTTCTTGTATTCCGCGAGCATATAGTCGACGACTTTTTGCTTGTATTCTTTTTCGAAATCAAAGACGCGAAAATCGATGCCGAGTTTCACGGCGACGCGCTTGGCGTCGGCGAGATCTTCGGCCCACGGGCACTTCATGCCAGGGAGATTTTTGGACCAGTTCTTCATATAGACACCGATGACTTCGTAGCCTTGTTGCTGCAAAAGATAGGCCGAAACGGCCGAATCAACGCCACCAGACATGCCTAAGAAGACTTTCATGAACTATATTATATAATAATTTGCTGGATTTGCCAAAAGCAGGTTTAATCCGTCGAGCAGATGTGAGTTTTTATGGAGTGTCATATCACATGGGTTGAGCTAGAATAACCATGTTCGATATGGCAGTATTTGGTGTCTATTCCAGTGGACGTATTGAATTAGAAAAAATACTACAAGATATGACGCATATAGTGCTACGAAGGCTACCTTTTGTTTTTTCGAACCGAATTTATGGCCGTGGAGCGACATGGGGATTCCAAATAGTAACGATGATATGAAATAATCAGAGAATCTATTTAAATATTGTGCGGCAGACCCGATAAAGTTATAAATTAGGCCTGAGCAGGACACTGCAAAATGTGCTCTAGTTTCTTTATTGCCTTTTTTGAAAATGAAAGGAATAGCTATTGCCGGTAAAAACGTCGCCATAGAAGTAATGGAAAGATTAAACGGCGAAATGGCGTCAATAATATAGCTGTATCTCGTATGGATCGGGATTAGTTTAAGCAGGAAAAGCACGAATATAGCCACGACTGCAGTAAAAATGAGGCTGTATTTTAAAAAGTTTTTTTCCTTTTTTTTGCAAAAAAGGAATAATAGAATGTACGGTAATGTAGCGGCCGCCGAAAGATGAAAGAGCGCGGCAAATATGGCAGCGGCGATAGCCCTCTTGTTTTTACCGGTATTTAAATATACAAAAGCCAATAGTATAAGGCTAATCGATACGCCCTGTCGCATCGCGTTCATGCTTAATGGTAAAATGAAAACACAATAAAGGAGAATGGAGTGTGCTAGATACTTGTTGTTATACTCTTTATTGGCGATATAGATTGGCAGCAACGACAATATGGCATAGACGAAAAGAATGATTCTATCTGGAAGAGAGAAGATTAGAAGGAATTTATATAGAAGCGAGATCAATACTTCTAGTCTAGATGTCAATATCTCACCGAGTCCTTTTTCCCCCGCGGCTCTGTATTGGGCTAAATATATATGATAATCGGTGCCAACATGTTCTCTGAAACCTAATAGACAGACTAGGACGATAAAGCCGAGAGCTATTAGCGCTATTCGCCTCTTCCTATTCTTTTGGCGACACGCCAAGGTGTTTATTGCGAATACGGCAATAAAAACGAGGAAATAGAAAAGCAAACTAGCGACCATTGATGTGCTCCTTTATTTTGACTGCAAAACCATACTTTCTAATATTATGTGCCAAGGCTTCAGCGTTGGACTGGTGGATAGCCTCGAAAATACGCCTATTTCTAAGCCGGTAATTGATGGGCTTAGCCTTCAGCGAGCTCTCGATTTTTTCAAGGTCCGCTACGCTAATTAAGTCTTTATAGTCTTTGCTATCCATAATAGCAGTAACGTCTTTAATAAAAGTCTTTGTATCGGAGGTGGAATTATATAGTTTTACTAAGACATGTTTCAGCATATTATACTGCGCCAAGACCGCCAATGTTAAATCTGCTCCTTTGCTGCTTTTATGGTTCGCTAGCTCAATAATCCTTTTGCTAACTATAACGCGATCTTTTGCGTTCCTTAGTCTACTCGCATAGCTGTCGTTTTTCGTTGTTGAACTGCGGTTATATCTGTATAAATATAAGGGAGCACTAATGATATAGACGTTTCGTTTAGTCTCGAAAACTTCGGCGTTTATTAGTAAGTCTTCGCCATATCGTATAGTGCTGCCTAATGCTTTGAGTTTTTTTAGCAGGCTAGTTCTATAAACCTGATTATTGATACTGTTTAGCTGGTATGTGAATACTAGCTTTTGGATAATGTCTTTTTCTGGAATGTAGTAATTATCCCTATTCGTAGGAGTAACTGGGTTAAAGGTCTTTCCGGAAGGATATTTGCTCATTCCGAAATGCACTATGTCGATTGATGGATTTTCTATTAGATGACACGACAGTAACTCTAGGGTGTCGCTACGTAATAAGTCGTCAGAATCTAGGAAAATAGTGTATTCGCCAGACGCTACGCGGACGCCGGTTTTTCTTGCGAGGTTTGGTCCAAGATGACTCTGGCGTATTACCGCGAAGCGTTTGTCGTTCATGCACTCGCGTGTTGCTACTTTTAGAGTATTATCGCTAGATCCGTCGTCGATTATGATGGCCTCGAAATTGCGGTAGCTTTGGTCCAAAAGAGATTTTATGCAGTCGCCTATATATTTCTCGCAATTATAGGCGGGAATTATTATGCTATATTTTATGCCTTTATCATCTATGGCTATTTTCTTGCCCGCGAGCGTTGAATAGAGGCGCGCGCAATTATTACGGCTATTGCTCTGGCTGGTATTAAAAAAACTATCAATTCTTTTGAGGAATATACCGTCATTATTAAACCGTCCATTTCGGTATGACTTAGTTATCGTTTTTGCGGCCGCATTCATAGTTGCGACTACTGGACCAAATCCATCCTTATCGTAATCAAAATACCCTTGCTGCAACTGTTTATCTCGGTATTCCTTTTTGTCGAATTGGAAATAAACAATAGGCTTGCGCATATAGGCGAAATCCATCGCTACACTGGAATAGTCGGTAAGCATGATGGATGATTTTCTCATTATGGTCTGAATATCCGTCTCGGTCGAGAGGATCTCGACGTTCTTAGACTTCGTCGTGAAGCAGTCCAGATACTTCTGCATGTGGACATGCGGATAAAATTTGACGTCTATATTATTTTTCTCGACAAAAGCGATGAAGCCAGAATCATTTATTAGGCCATTCCAGTTTTTATAATAGTCGGACTGCATGAAAGAAGTGCTTTTGGCTAGGCCATTGGTGTCGCGACCAAGCCAATTGCGCCAAGTAGGCATAATTAAAATCTGTTTCTTATTTTTACTTTCATCAATAAGGCTATCGAATCGAGGAAAGCCGGTATTAATTACACTCCCGTCAGGATAACCAAAGTCGTCTTTAATATATCGGTATTCTCGTTCTGCGCCACAAACAAAGTACTTAAATTTAGTGTTCTTGTAGAGAATCCAGTCGCTTTTATCTTTTGTAATCCCGTGCTGCAGAAAAACGCGATTATTGAACAAATTAAGTTTCACGTGCAGGACATAGAATAATGCTTGGGCGGGGTTACCGTGTTTTTGGCTGCTGATATTATACTCTGAGCTCATATAGTAAATCCAATGCCTGACGCCGCGAAATTGAATAGTTCGGCCGAGTCTATTTACCTTATTGTAATCGTGCGACTTCTTACTAATAACGTAATACTTGCGAATCACATCGTGCTGTTTGGCGGCGTACTCAAAAAAGTAATACCCATTATCCCTCGCAAATAACCCCTCCTCGGTAATAAGCCAGATTCTTTGTCGAGTTATTTTGAGATATAACTTATAGATAAGTGCCGGAATAACTAAGAGCAAAAAGATAAAAATCGAAAGAATGTCGTATAGCTTAATATACTTTAAGTTTTTAAACATGCTTAAACTCGCCTTCGTATAGCGTTCACTGCCCAGAATGAAAAATAATAAAAGCTTTTTGCAACATTGATTTTTTCGACTTTGCGGTATAGCCGCCAAATGCGACGTATGGCGGTTTTTTTATTTGCGGATAGACTTCCGGAATATCGGCGATAGATAGTTAGCGCTTCATTTAGGCCGTAGACCTTGGGAATAGTTTTTAATACTCTCCACCATGTTGCCGTGTCTTCGCTTGATACGGCTGGCATTTTTACGCTTTCTTTCTGTAACTTTTCTGCGTCAAATATTACAGTGGAGGTAAAAATAGTCGTGTTTTTGAGAGCCTGTTTGTAAGTGATTGTTTTTGGTACGGAAACCTTTTTGCCGTTCGGTATGCCACTTGGCGTTGCGAATTCATAACCCGTGAAAGAGAATGCGCAATCATTTTTTTGCATAAAGGCAATCTGCTTGGTGAGCTTATTTTTATCCCAAAGATCGTCGGCGTCCAAGAAGGCAATATAGCGCCCCTTCGCAAGCTCGATTCCGGCATTGCGGCTAGTAGCGGCGCCGGAGTTCTTCTTCATATCAACCCAATGAATGCGTTTGTCTTTTAGGTATTCCTCGGCGACTAATTTGCTCCCGTCGGTAGATTGGTCATTGACGAGGATTAATTCCCAATTCGTATAGGTTTGAGCTAGTACAGATTCAATCGTGCTGTCAAGAAAAAGGCCGGCATTATAGACCGGAACAATAATGCTCACGAGCGGTTCGTTCTTCGCAGTTTTCATTGCCTAAATTATACCAAAAAACACATGTTTATTCTAGCTAAAAACGCCATATATGAATCTCTCGCCAGATATGATAAAATATATTCTTATGAATGCAAGTGAAATCCGTCAAAAATATCTAGAATTTATGAAGAGCAAAGGCCACGTGCAAATTGCGCCGGCTCCACTCGTGCTCGAAAACGATCCAACGACCTTATTTACTGGCTCTGGCATGCAGCCACTTTTGCCGTATTTACTTGGCAAAGAACACCCAGGAGGGACTAGGCTTACTGACTCTCAGCCTTCTATGCGTTTGCA
>JAEEGL011985773.1_pt1 | contig 10834 bp, 10 predicted proteins | sample 9134231 | NCBI WGS metagenome assembly JAEEGL01 (sample SAMN16246548, study PRJNA631951) | gut metagenome | biome: gut microbiome; feature: rumen; material: fiber-attached | host: Bos | place: Iran: Karaj | collected 2018-10
GTATACTCCCTTATAATGAGATAGTACATCCGAGTGGTGAATTCGGATTAGGATTCCACATATAATAATGTGGTTGTTATGGGGTAATTTGATTATGCCATCACCTGCTTCAAAAATCAATGTGTACTTAAAAATTTGTTATCAGATTTATTTCCAGACACCAATGTAAAAATTTGGATTTCAAAAAATCCCGTATTTACGCCATTCTTTGTCTGAGGATTCGAATTATTTACAATAATGCCTGTAATAAACCATCAAAACCACCCTCATTCCCCCCTTCCGGATTCACCCGCGAGGTTATAAGACAATGTGTTCCGATATTATTCTTCTCCGAATTCCCACATGATCCGATTAAGCCGTGCATTCGTCTCTTCGCTTCTCTTTTTTTGCATTATCCGCTCGCGGTCGCTAAGTATAGCCAGCACTTCATCAGCCACATCTTCCATCGGAAGTTTATCGTAATGCCGCAGATACCCGATCATCCGATCCGCCGTCCAATCGGTATTCAGATTGGCCGTCACTTCATAGCAGAACCCTTCCGGATATCCGCGCTCGAGAAGAATGTTATACAGTTTAAGGCTTTTCTCTGATCTTGGTTTCATGAGTAGATTGCTCCTTTTCTCCATTTTATCAAAGAGCAAATCGAGCCAAACAAATAAATGCAGAATAATAAACAGTCTTCTAATTGCTATTCTTTAACTTCATCTTTTACTAAACAGTTCTTAGTTCTCCCAATAAATCTGGGAAAAAAACAGTCACCTACTATTTTCTCATAATCTTCAATAGAAATTGGCTCATATATAAAAGAATCCTCTAGTTCAATACATTCTATAGCCACTTCTTTTTCATCCCCACCTGCTTTAGAAACTGTATCAAATAGTTTTGAAAAAAGTGCTTCGTCTTTTTCCTCTTCCTCTCGTAAAGATCTAAGTTCTTCCTTATGCTCAACTTCGGCAGAAGACACAATAGAATGCCACATTTTAATCGTGTCTAATTCTTCTTCGTGGGGATAAATCAGAAATTGCTTTACCATTCGGAAAGCTCCTCCAGAAGTATTCTTAAAAACAACTTCAACTTTACCTCGAGGAAGCAACTTTACGTTTTCTTCACGTAAACTATTGAAAACCATACCCTTTTTTCTTTCAATAAACATAAAATCAAGGCTTTCTTTCTTATCACCTAGTACATTTATTCTATTTGATGCTGATTTTCCACTAAAAGTTTGATCAGAATCAGGCATTATACCTACACCGATACATACGACATTAATAGCAACAGCTGATGATATATTCTCGACATCAGTTTTAAATTTAAACCTAGACGAAATCGAATACTCATCATCCGGAGGGGAATAGAATAATCTCGGTTTTTCAATTATAAACTTTGGATTTGAAAAAGCGAGAATGGGCTGAACGGCAAGTTCTCGCTCTTTCCGCATTTCATTCAGTTGTTCACAATTTGTTCTAATAAGATTACCATTTTGCCTTAGTGAAATAATAAGTGTTATTACCGAAATTAATGCAAGAATAAATGACAATATACATACTGCAGTATTTATCACAAGACTCATTTCATCAATAGTCATCTCATTCCTCTCCTATCTTTTGAAAGTGTTTATGTTTGACGACGATATCGAAGATTAATTTATCATTGCCAAATACAACTCTAAAAATGTAATATTTTATAGCATTTTATTAAGCGAAAAAATTCATTTTCTACGAAAAGATGATAGTCACAATTTTATTAGCTCCAGACCGGCTTGAAGAAACTGAGCTAATATCTATTCCCGAGAAGTTTAATCGAGCCAATATCTCAGAATATAGAGATTCATATCTATTCACCAGTTCCTCACCATCAAAACCTTCATTCATATTTTCTCCCGAATATTGTTTCTCTTCGCCTGGATTTTTCCTTATCTCATCAAATATTCTTTGTAATGTAAGCGCACCTGCAATAAATCCAACTGTTTTATACATAATTGAATTTTTAGGAAAACCATTTTTATTAAGCTGTTTAATCCAAGCATTGTAAAATGCTATCCAGTGAGCTTGTGCTAAAGCAAGATTATCGTACGCATATAATCCCCGAAAAACTCGTTTTTTGTCATTAACGTCCAATACAATCATCTCGCCTTTAGTTGTTTTATAATTATCTTCCTCTGAATTTTTGGTAATAAGTTTCATTATTTCAAAAACCAATGCACCCTGTGATACAAGCTGAGGGACTAATTCACCTAAGTCATTGTAATTATCAGTTCTATAACCAAGCATCTTTATACAATTACGTAAAGATGAATAATGCATAGTGTTCATAGCTTTTACAATTTCATGCGCAAATTTCTCCACAGTAGGATTACTATTTAAACCATAAAGATCGTATACTAACGATTTAGATACCTGTTTCTGATTATTATTTATAGTAGAAAAGATCTCTGCGTCTTGAGCAGCTTCAGTATCAAATACGAACATAACTAATAAATCAAAGATTTCAGCTAGACCAGACTTTTCAATGCCGGCAAGTCGGTGTTGGCCATCAACAATTGAAAAAAAACGTTTATCTATTTTCATTCTTTCCGAATCTATAGATAATAATCCGGAATCTAAATTCATATATCTTTGCGTATTAGCATAAGTGTCTGCATCAATATTCTTGGAAAGCTGACAATCTAACTCATTTGTGAAAAATTGGAAATAGTTGCTATCTCCAGATAATATTATAGGCGTTGGAAACATAGCATCTTGCCGTTTGCAATACTGCGCTATATTTGAAACTCTTTCAGAAAGGAGCACCCTCTGAATTCCTGTTGTGTTATATGGAGTTCTTGTTTCAGATTGCGATATGGGAATTAAAACAGACGCATTAATTTTTGTAACATAGAATCTTCCAGCAGGTTGATCAATCGTAATGAATTTATATTTTTTCATACTGTTCCCTCCTCAAAACAAGAATCCAAATATTTGCATATTTGCAAATAATTACCAAAGAGATTACGCTGGTCGCCGAACACCTTTTCCAGTTCTTGCAGTTTGCTATCCATATTGGGATCTTCCTCCACAAAATAATCATTTGGAGTAATCTTATTCAGAAAAAAATCCTTCATGACTTCAAAATCATTGCTATTTAGTCCATCGTATTTATCTGCGTAATTGTTGAGTTCTCCTATATTTACGTTTGTTTCATTCAACTTATCTTTTACATAATCATAAGTATTAATATAAAAGTCTCTTATCTTGTTAAACTCTTTTTTACATGTATTAATCATTTGCAGATTTACTGCTGTACCATTCCTTTTGTTCCGAATAAAAATCAAATAATTATTTCTATATAATTGGCATACTTCACTCAATTCGTCATCAAATATCTTTTTGACGGTGACTAGATTTTGCCTATGTATACTTTCTGATATCATTTTTCGTTTATGATATGCTTCTAGGCTTTCACGAGAAATCGTTACAGCTTTTATCACAAAAAAAGATAGGATAAAAGCTGGAAATGCTACAATCAGACTAAAAGCTTCTAGTATAGAAGCGTTCCAAAAGTATAAACCTATCATTAATACAGTTATTACTACCGAAGTAATAATTGCCCCTTTATTCATTGAAAAGAATTCCCAAAAATATTTGCCCTTATCTTCTTTTTTTTCTGAAGACATTTTGCAACCTCCTAATATAATCCTTAAAAAATCAAACTTCTATTTGAACTAATTCGCATAAACAAATACATTTTATCATCCCCATACAATGAGATCAACATCTACTTAATAATCACTACACTTTCTTCCCGAGCAAAGTATTCTGTACACTTCATTTTAATAGTTTTTCTATTTTATACGGTTAACTCGCATTATGCTATTTTGATTATTATTCATAAAGAAAGGCCGCAATCGTTTGCGGCCTTTCTTCACTCAATCATTTTACTGTGCTTTCTTTTGAGGCGGAGTCCATATATCCCTATAACCGTTCACTGCAGCCCAAGAATAGATGTTCACTAATCTCTGCGCTCGGTAATTCTTCATAAGAGATAAATTGGGACGTTCTATAAAGATCTGCTCGTTGCGAGCCACCAGCATATCAAGCTGCGTCTTTGGCGCAAGCTTATCGCTCTTTTTTTCATTACAACTAGAACATGCTAAAACGAAATTCCAGAGATTATCATCTTTTATAAATGACCATGGTATGAAGTGATCAACATGAACATTCTTTGTCGTAAGTGTTTTACCACAATAAAAGCATTTGTTTTCGAACTCTTCGAAAAGTATATTTCTGTAAAACTCAAGACTGTTACGCTTAGCGCTTTCATCAAGCTTAATTAATAAGTGATCCATAACATCATTGTTATTAATCTTCTCTAGATATTTGGCCCACTCATAATAATTCATTTTCTCTATTGCCACTTTATGCTTGCAAGCAAACTCATACATAAGAGGATTAAACTTAATGAACCCACCCTTAATAGAAAATGAATAAAAAAGCTCATTCAAATCGCCATATAAAGCTCCGACAACATTTTCTTTGCAATCTCGTTTTACAGTATTACAAACAGCTAGCTTAATATCATCTGGAATGCTTTCGAATGGCAGTTCCTCTGCAACCGGACATTTTTCTCTGGCTGCCCAGAGTGCTTGTTCAAGTTTTGTAGTCTTCCCTCCGGTTATAACCGGGGCTTGTCGAATCTTATGTTTTAAAACAAGATTCCAATAGATTTCAGTAAACTTAGAAAAAAGCTGATCGAATGTCAGCACAAGATTATCATCTGTATTATAGAGGTTATCAAGAATCGCTTTTAAAAACCCATACTTATAGCTAGCTGAGTGTTTTGCTTTCGAAGAAAAAAGGTGTGCAAAAGCAGACCACATTTCATCATCAGATAAATGGCCTTCTTTATATATTCCTTCCCTTAAGCTTGCACCAGCTGCCATATTCTTTTACCTTTTTCAAAAAAGAATTAAATAGTCTTCGCCTTCTGTTGACATATCACAAAATAGCGAAATACCCCTACTTCCACTCTGCCTTGATTTTTCCCACAAGATCAAGATCTGCCGGCAACCATTTTACCGAATTAAGATCTTCTTTTGTAAGCCATTTTGCCGCCTCTGCTTCCTTTAATACTAATTGTCCACTACTTAGTTCTGACCAAAAGCAATCCATCGACAAATGAAATTTAGGATAATCATATTCTTCAGTCTTTATCAAGTCTCCAACTTTTATCTCGGCGGTGAGTTCCTCCCTTATCTCTCGAACAAGAGCCTCCTGAGGCGTTTCGCCTTTCTCTATTTTTCCGCCGGGGAATTCCCACCATCCTTTATATTCTCCGTAACCGCGAGCAGTAGCGAAAATCTTATCTCCATCGCGAATTACAGCAGCTACAACACGTATATACTTCAGTAAATCGCCGTCTTTATTAAAGCAAACTTTTTTCCCTTCAGAAATGCCCTTTTCATCCAATTCCCGCTCAGATATTTCAAGACATTTTTCTTCTGATTCAGATGCAATTTTCACTAAAGCCATTGGCTCTTTTCTACCGGTTTCTTCACATCCGTAATCTGCCTCAGTAATTTGTTTAACACTATATATTTCCATGTATAATTTGCTCCTACGCTGTAAAATAATCGAATATATCTTTTCTTGCTTCCTGCTTCAATTCCAATTTGAAATTCATGATAGGAAGAACTTCATTTTTATCATTTGTTATTGTTGTCTGGTTCCACATAATAGGACGAACTTCTCCCATATAATAGAAGTCAGTTCCCTCACCATCACTTTTCTTCAGGAAAAGAAGAATTTTTAATCCATTTTCTCTTGCGTGTATTATTTGCTGAGCCTCCGGACTTGATATAGAAACTTTACTTCTAGTCATCCAGCTAAATATCCTACTACTAAATACATCCGGATTTGATGATATACGATCAAACTCATCCGGATATTTGGTACTATTCGCTATATTATCCGATTTCTCGTAAGTAACAAAAATCGGACAGGTACCATACTTAATTCGATAACCATACATAGTTGAACTATCATCTTTTTCCCAGTTAAGAATACGACATACATCTTTTCTTGAATATTTCTGATATAAAACCAGATTATTCTCATCATGATGCGAGTACATATCTTGATAACGTCTTATGCCATATTCTATAAGCGTTTCGAGCTCCTTTTGAAAATAAACACTCTTTAATTTGTCATAAAATGACATTATGCGTTTCACTTGCGATATTGAATCATGGGACTTGTCAATAAACTCTATATCACAATACCTGCTCTTCTCAGAGGGACTATTAATAAAATCCTTTGTAATAACATGATATGCAGAAATATAATCTTCTTCTCGATACGTTTCTCCAAAATTATTTAACATATTCCTTATATCATCAGAAGAAAACTCTCCACGCTCTATGAGCATTATAAACATCAAGAGTTCATGTATTCGCTTCCCATTCATAATAATATTAGAAACAAATTCTAATATTTTTTCCTCCTTCTCCGAGAAGACAATTTTGTAATCCTTATCTACCTTGCGAACAAACTGATCATACGATTTCGATTGCTCAACAAACAACATTGGATCAATTTCTCCATTTAAATAAAAATCAAGGATCGACGGAATTTTACCCAAACGTTCTTTTAGCGCATTATACTTATCCGTAAGCATCTTCATTGTAGTTGACATGCGATCAATTGCTTCATATATCCTTGATCTCGAAATCTCATCAAAATGAACTGTAGAAGCTCCCGGAATACTTTTCCCGCCTTCCATAAGATATCTTCTAATATTATCCTTGTTATATGTTCTATCACCGGAAAGCGCTATTGGAATCATAAAGTTATTCTGATAATTGCCAATAAAATCAAGAATAACAACATATTCTTTCCCATCAGCTTTTCTTAAACCCCTTCCTAACTGCTGAATAAAGACTATCGGTGAATCGGTTGGTCTAAGCATGATGACCTGATTAACTTCAACAATATCGACACCCTCATTCAATATATCTCTTGAGAAAATGTAATCTAACGGTTGCATTTTATATGTGGCATCTTTCTCATTCATAGCCAAACGTTCAAATGCTTCCTTTCGATCGGTCTCAGATGAGGAACTATTAAGAGCTATTGTTCTATAATACTTTCCTGTTGCAGGATTAATCGTCCTATTAAATTTTTCAGACAGCAAACGCGTTTCTTCAACACAACTACAAAAGATAAGACCTTTTACACGATCTCCGCTGTAGCCATAGTAATTTGCCTGCTCGACTATGTGTTTTATTCGTTCGTCAGAGGAAAGCACAGAAAAATCCCGAGCTCTATTTCTCTCATCATCAATTATTGTTAAATCAGTTATTCCAAAATAATGAAAAGGGCAAAGAAGGTTTTCTTCCATGGCTTGTTGCAGCCGGATCTCATATGCAATCTGATGATCGTAAAGCTCATATACATTCCGACCGTCTTCATTATCATCTCGTTTATCCGGTGTCGCTGTCATGCCAAGGAATAGTTTTGGCCTAAAATAATTCATGATTTTCTGATATGTGTTTGCTGTACTATGATGACATTCATCAAGAATAACACAATCGAAATCATCTCTTCCGTAATTAGATAAATGATTATCTCTATTAAGCGTAGCAACCATTGCAAAAACGTAATCGCATGAAGATTCATGAATGCCGCTTCCTTCAATTCCCATGGAAACACTGTTGCTGAAAACGCGTCCAAAAGACTCTTTTGCTTGTCTTATGAGAAAATCTCTATGCGCTACAAAAAGAACTCTTTTAAAGCCCAATTCACGCATAGCGAATGCTGATGCATATGTTTTTCCTGTGCCTGTAGCAGATATCAAGAGTGCCTTATTTGCACCAGATTCAATTATTCTTTTCAAATTTGCTATGAAACCAACCTGCATACTATTTGGTTTCAGATTATATTTTTCAAACGATAACGTATCGCCTTCTTTGGCTACATCACGTTGGTGCTTAATAATGTTATATCGTTCTTTGTATTCTTCTATAAAATCTGCATAGTCTCTAGAATATGTAGAGTTCCACAAATCATCAAACTCACTGATGATATCGTTCGTAATCTCACCGGAGGATGTTGAAACCAATTTTGTATTCCATTCAAAATTGCTTTTCAAAGCACCTCCAGTCATATTTGAGCTACCAATAATTATCCTATATATTTCCTTTTCCCTAAAAATATAACCCTTTGTGTGGAATCCTTCGCCTGAAGCATCCGAATCATACATTTTGAGAGTGATATTTGTGAGAGAATTAAGTTTTTCAAGTGCACTGGGCTCGCTAAAAGTAAGATAATTGGTCGTAAGTATCTGCCCAGGAATACCCTTTCTCTCAAGCTCTTTCAATGTCTGTAAAAGTGGTGTAATGCCTCCAAGGGTTATAAATGCTACACTAATCTTGAATTCATCGCAACGCAAAAGCTCGTCCTCTATGGACGAGATAACCTTTTTTCCTTCACGATGATTATTCGAAACGAATTGCGGTCTATAGAATTCGTTGGAAATTACAGAACCATCAATATATGCCGTTTCAAAGCCTCTTTTTAACTCCTCATAGTCTGACATTAGCCTATAATCTCCCAACTATCAATTTAGCTGATTATACTTAGCTGCGCTGCCCTTAGCTTTTTCTATTGGGTACTTTTTCTCGTTTTGATCCATTTTATTATTTACGATTTCATCGACATCAAGTCCAAGCTTATCAAGAAGATTCTGTGAATACACTATAACGTCGGCAAGTTCTTCTTTTACATGCTCGAGATCATACTCTTCGTTATTCCATTGAAAACACTCCAGTAGTTCTGCTGCCTCTATAACAATAGATTTGGCGAGATTCTCCGGTGCGTGAAATTGATCCCAATCACGATCCTCTGAAAATTTCCTGATTCTATCTATAGTTTCTTTGTTCATTATTTCTCCGTTTCTACGTACTTGCTTACATATTCTCTAAGATTGTCGTCACAAATATATAAATATGTTCCTTTTATGCCGCGTGTAAGCAATACATAATATATGTTAGTTATATATTCCAGAAGACTATCATAATCTGCAGTATTCTTTCCGTTTTTGTCATAATAATTCTCCGGACGAACTATAATCTTTTTCTTTTCTTTATCGTAACCTATATCCTTTCCCAGTATTACAAACGCATAGTTTAGATCGTATCCCTGAATTGAATGGATACAGCCGACTTCATCAATTGCTTGCTTAGTATGAACCCAACCTTCTGTGCAGTGATTCCACATTCGTTTAACACCTTGGATTTCTATATCACGCAAAGTATTATCATTCTTGCTTATCCAAGGCCATGCGTAACCGGCAACCATTCTTGAAAGTGTTGACTCTTTCTCCTTGGTATACATATCTTTTTCGAATTTTGAAAAGTCAGTATACAATTTGAAGTCATAGTTTTCGGATTCAAACTTGTCTTTACAAGCTCCTTTTAGAAGATCGGTAACAAAATCTATGTAATCATTGCCACCTTTAACTCGCATCTGGGTTAATAACGTAAAGTAAGATATGGTGCGTCTGGCAAATGCATCTTCCATCTTCTTATCGAATCGCTCAAATTCAATACCCGAAGGGCCCACTACCTGATTGTTATCATAGAACAATACTGAAATCTTTGATTGTTTTAATACCCAATCGAGCTCATCTGACTCAGTGGTCAATCCCAGTTGCTCACAATTCTTTTTGAACGTCCCCATATAGGAAATATTTTTATACTTATGAAGTCTATGAGCTTCATCTACTACCAATATGTCATATTCCTTTTTAGTAACATCAGAAGGAGAAATTACCTGTGAAGGAGAAAGACCGTATACACTCTTGAATATGCTTTTCATCGTCTTCCTTAGAGACGTTTGGGGAACGACAAAACCAATACTCTTTTCTCTAAATTCTTTACTATCAGCCAGATATTTTAACAAATAAACAGCGACTATTGTTTTTCCGCTTCCGGGCATACCATTAACAACAACGCGATCAACATCTCCGCTTTTAATGCGTTCAACTATTTCGTCTACTGCCTGTCGCTGACTGTCATTCAGTTCCTTATATGGTGAATACTTGAAAAGATCGGAATTTTCAATTTCCTCTATGGAATGCTTTACAAGTTTTTCTTTTTGAAGTTTCCTCCATAGTTCAGCAAACTTTTCATCATATTCGTGCTTATTGTAATATTGCTTATCCGCGATACCGTCATTTTTATTTGTAACTTGGAAGAGTTCATCTGCAACAATGTACTGGATCAGCTTCGATTCATAATCAAATGTTACGGATTGATTGAAATATTTGGAATAAATAAAATGAACCTTATCGAAAATAGCCTTCTCTTCATTGGAAGAGTGTTGTGTCATTCTGGTCTTGGCGTGAGTAGATTCGCCAATATAAGCCTGCTTACCGTTTTCCAGAATATAAAGCATCGGCCAATTATCCAAATACTCTTCGTTGCCATATACGTTATTTTTGAAATCTCCGTCAATTATCTTAAACATGCGATTAGTCCTACTCTACGAAATATAGCTGCAGTTCTGTCTCTCCTGCACTTCCATCCCGGATTCATACGATGCTCTAAACTCGAGGTTTATATCTTTTATCTCGCGCTTGCCATCAATATAATCCTGATACATGTCAGCCAATCCGGCCATGCAACCGTCGCAGGAGCCGTTGACGTTTCCGATGGATTCGGCAACTATTCTTTCGCGCTCTTCACGGGTGGTATCTTTTATCAAAATCGAGTTCATGGGGTGCCTCGCAGTGGTTTCTTTGTACCAAATTTCCTGAAAAATATTATAGCATCCTCCCGGGGGAGAATGCTACAAAATCA
>JAEEGL012191289.1_pt1 | contig 10834 bp, 9 predicted proteins | sample 9134231 | NCBI WGS metagenome assembly JAEEGL01 (sample SAMN16246548, study PRJNA631951) | gut metagenome | biome: gut microbiome; feature: rumen; material: fiber-attached | host: Bos | place: Iran: Karaj | collected 2018-10
TAAGAAGATGCTGGAGAAGCTGAATGTCGAGGAAATCACACCCTCAACACGTAAGTATCCTGGCATTATCTTCTCAATGGAGCGCGAGCCTGGCACACAGATTCTGGAAGTGGAAGGTCTGAAGGCCTGCGATGCCGACGGCACTGTACTCTTCGACAATGTGTCGTTCACCATTGAGAAGGGTCAAAAGACGGTCTTCCTGTCGCACAACCCCAAGGCTATGACTGCTCTCTTTGAGATCATCAACGGCAACCGCGAGGCAGATGCCGGCACCTACAAATGGGGTGTCACCATCACCACTGCCTATCTCCCACTCGACAATACCGAATTCTTCAAGAGCGAGATGAACCTTGTGGACTGGCTGTCACAATACGGTACTGGCAACGAGGTAATGATGAAGTCATTCCTGGGACGTATGCTGTTCAAGGACGAGGATATCCAGAAGAAGGTCTGCGTACTCTCCGGAGGTGAGAAGATGCGCTGTATGATAGCACGCATGCAGCTGAAGAATGCCAACTGTCTGATTCTCGACACGCCCACCAACCACCTCGATCTGGAATCTATCCAGGCCTTCAACAACAATCTGGTGAGCTTCAAGGGTAACATTCTGTTTGCCTCACACGACCACGAGTTCATCAACACCGTGGCCGACCGCATCATCGAGTTGACACCGAAGGGTACCATCGACAAGCTGACCACCTATGATGACTACATCTACGATGAGAGCATCAAGGAGAAGAAAGCAGAGCTGTATGCTTAATTACGAATTTCTAATTACGAACGACGATTGATTGGCACGGTATTTGCTGGAAGCGAAGCGAAGAAGAAAAACAAAAAAGCTATGACAGAAGAAGAAATAAAGAACACACAAGAAGAGGAACAGGAGCCTGTGGTTAACGGTTCACCCGTTGACGAGGAAACTGCCAACGACGCTCCCGCAGAAGAGCCCGCTGAGGAAAAAGACCCACTGGAGGCTGCTAAGGCCGAGATTGAAGAGCTGAAGACTCAGATGCTCTATAAGACTGCCGAGTTTGACAACTACCGCAAGCGCACACTCAAGGAGAAAGCCGAGCTCATCCTTAATGGTGGTGAGAAGGCCGTCAGTGCCATACTGCCCATCATCGACGATATGGAACGTGCCATTGACAATGGTGCAAAGACTGACGATCCTGCCGTATTGCGCGAAGGTATGGAACTCATCTACAACAAGTTCATGAAGGCTCTCGAAAGTCTGGGCGTCAAAAAGATAGATACCGCTGATGCCGACTTCAATACCGACCAGCATGAGGCTGTAGCCATGGTGCCTGGTATGGGCGACGAAAAGAAGGGCAAGGTTATCGACTGCCTGCAGGCTGGTTATATGTTAAACGATAAAGTAATCCGCCACGCCAAAGTGGCAGTAGGACAATAATGGCACAAAAAAGAGACTACTACGAGGTACTTGGCGTTGAAAAGAATGCCACAGAAGACCAGATTAAGAAGGCCTATCGCAGCATAGCCATCAAGTATCACCCCGACCGTAATCCCGGCAACAAAGAGGCTGAGGAGAAGTTCAAGGAGGCCGCAGAGGCCTATGACGTGCTCCACGACCCACAAAAGCGCCAGCAGTATGACCAGTTTGGCTTTAATGGCCCAGGTGCTGGAGGCTTTGGCGGTTTCGGTGCCAGCATGAACATGGATGATATCTTCTCGATGTTCGGCGACATCTTCGGTGGTCGTGCAGGTGGTTTCGGAGGCTTTGGCGGCAGCCGTGGTCCCCAGAAGCATCGTGGTTCTGACCTTCGTCTGAAAGTCAAACTGTCGTTGGAAGAGATTGCCCATGGTGTCACCAAGAAGTTCAAGGTGCGCAAGGACATTACCTGCTCGCATTGTCACGGCTCAGGCGCAGAAGCTGGCAGCACGAACGACCAGTGCCCGACGTGTCACGGAAGCGGTGTCATCACCCACACCACACAGAGCATCTTCGGTATGATGCAGACACAGGGTGTTTGTCCGACTTGCGGCGGTGAGGGAACAGTCATCAAGAACAAGTGTCACGAGTGTGGCGGTACTGGTGTCGTCAAGGGCGAAGAAGTCGTCGAAATTACCATTCCCGCAGGTGTGGCCGAGGGAATGATTGTCAACGTGCCCGGCAAGGGTAACGCAGGACGCCACAAAGGTATCAACGGTGATATCCAGGTATTCATAGAGGAAGAGGAGAACGACACCTTCATCCGTGATGATAACGACCTGATCTATAACCTGCTGCTCGACTTCCCGACTGCTGCGCTGGGTGGTGAAGTGGAGATTCCAACCATCGAGGGCAACAAGCTGAAGGTGAAGATAGAGCCAGGCACACAGCCCGGCAAGACCATGCGCCTGCGTGGAAAGGGTTTACCCGCCGTACAGGGTTACGGTCGCGGCACTGGTGACCTGGTGGTTAACGTCAGCGTATATGTACCCAAGACTTTGTCGAAAGAAGAGCGTGCAGCCATCGAGGAGTTTTGCCAGAGCGACAACTTCAAGGGGGACGCAGCCACCAAGCGTTCAATCTTCCAGAAGTTCAAGAACTATTTCAGTTAACTTCGACATATCTCGACATCACCATGACCTACAAGGAGACTTGCCAATACCTGTACAACCAGATGCCTATGTTCGAACGCCAAGGCGGTTCGGGCTACAAGGAGGGACTCACCAACACCCTCCTGCTCGACGAACATCTAGGTCATCCCCATCAGGCATATCCCACCATTCACGTGGCAGGCACTAACGGCAAGGGCTCCTGTTCGCACACCATAGCGGCCATTCTACAGCAGTGTGGCTACAAGGTCGGACTTTATACTTCACCACATCTGGTAGACTTCCGTGAACGCATCCGCATCAACGGGGAGCCTATCAGCGAATACTATGTGACGCGATTTGTAGAGCGAGAACGTGCATTCTTCGAACCACTACACCCTTCTTTCTTTGAGGTGACAACAGCTTTGGCTTTCCAGTACTTCAAAGACCAACAGGTGGACATCGCCGTCATTGAGGTAGGTCTTGGCGGACGTCTCGACTGTACCAACATCATTACTCCGGTACTGTCTATCATCACCAACATCAGCTTCGACCACACACAATATCTGGGTGACACGCTGGCGAAAATAGCCGCTGAAAAAGCCGGTATAATTAAAAGAGGTGTACCCGTACTTATCGGTGAAGCCAACGAAGAGACACGTCCCGTATTCGAAGCCAAGGCTCGCGAGATGGAAGCGCCAATCACCTTTGCCGAAGACCGTCAAGAGATATTGACGGCCACACCTCAGGCCAACGGTACAATGATGTACACCACCAAACATAACGGCATCCTCTTTGGCGAACTTGGCGGTGCCTATCAGGCCAAGAACATGAATACCATCCTGATTGCCGCCTATCTGTTGGCAATAGAGGGGTTCCTGTGTTACTGCGAGAAGAAGAGTAACCAAGAGAAGTGTCGTTTAGAGATCCAGCAAGCAATCAGTAGTGTAACAAAGCTGACCGGTCTGCAGGGACGTTGGCAGATTCTGCAACAGCAGCCTACAGTAATCTGTGATACCGGACACAACGTAGGTGGATGGCAGTATTTATCCCAACAACTCAAACAACTAACATGCCGCCAATTGCATATTGTCTTCGGTATGGTTGAGGACAAAGACATCGACGGTGTGCTAGAATTGCTGCCGAAGAACGCTATTTACTATTTCACACAGGCTGACAACAAACGTGCCATCAATGCCAGCTCGCTACAATTAAAAGCGACTAAATACGGATTGACAGGAAAGACCTACCCCACTGTACATGAGGCCTTTACAGAATGTATGCGTCATGCACTGCGAGATGATGCCGTATTCGTCGGAGGAAGCAGCTATGTTGTGGGCGATTTGCTCAAAACATTGAATTAGTTTTTTTAACACTCCCTTAAACGTTTTTTTCCACACATTATTCGTCATTCTCATTATTTTTTAGTTACTTTGCATGTAGATTTTCGTAACTAAAACCAATTAGATTATGACAAACATTACAGAAAATGCGAATTTGTGTGGTCTGAAGAGAGAAAACTTCCAGGCCACTATCAACGGAAAGAAGACAGACCTGTACATCCTCCGTAACCGTAAGGGCTATGAGGTAGCAATCTCTAACTATGGTGGTGCCATCATGGCCATCATGGTGCCCGACAAGGATGGTAACGTGGCAAACGTTATCCAGGGTCACGATAGTATCGAGCAACTCACCAGCGGTAACGAGCCTTACCTCTCTACCCTGATTGGTCGCTGGGGTAACCGTATTTGCAAAGGACAGTTCACGCTGAACGGCAAGGACTATCAGTTGGCTCTCAACGACGGTCCCAACCACCTGCACGGCGGCAAGAAAGGCTTCAACGCCAAGGTATGGGAAGCCCGTCAGATGGGTCCCCGCTCATTGGCTCTGCATCGTATCTCATCATATGGTGAAGAGGGTTACACAGGCGAATTGGATGTTACAGTTGAATATACCTTTACCGACGAGAACGAGCTCGTCATTGAATATCTGGCTACGACCAATAAGAAGACTATCGTCAACCTGACCCACCATGCATTCTTCTGTCTGGCTGGTGCCGCAGATCCTACTCCAACCATTGAGGATCAAATTTGCGAGATCAATGCAGACTTCTATCTGCCTACTGATGAAACTGCCATTCCTACTGGTGAGATTCTGAAAGTAGCTGGCACACCATTCGATTTCCGCACACCGAAGACTTTCGGTAAGGAGATTGAGGCTGACAATGAGCAGATTAAGTTTGGTCATGGCTATGACCACAACTACGTGCTGAACAAGAAGGAAGAAGGCGAGCTCTCTTTCGCTGCACGCATCACCGATCCGAAGAGCGGACGTACTTTGGAGTGCTACACCACAGAACCTGGTATGCAGCTCTATACTGCTAACTTCGCCACTGGCTATAAGGGTGCCAACGGATGCACTTTCCCACGTCGCTCAGCCGTTTGTCTGGAAGCTCAGCACTTCCCCGATACGCCCAACCGTCCATATTTCCCATCTGTTGTACTCAATCCCGGACAGCAGTACAAGCAGAAGACTATCTATCGTTTCGGCGTTAAATAATTGAGCTATGTTAGATATTGAATTTGTAAGAAGTCGCTTCATCAAGCACTTTGATGGAAAGACTGGTAATGTATACACCTCTCCCGGTCGAATTAACCTCATCGGTGAGCATACCGACTACAATGGTGGTTTTGTATTCCCTGGCGCAGTAGATAAGGGTGTAGTAGCTGAGATGCGTGCCAACGGCACGGAAGATACGGTAATGGCCTATGCCATCGACCTGAAAGATCGTGTTGACTTTAAACTCTCCGACCCTAATGGTCCCCGTGCTTCATGGGCACGCTATATCTATGGCATTGCCCTGGAGATGAAGAAACTAGGTGTACCCGTCAAGGGCTTTAACATCGCTTTCGCCGGTGATGTACCCCTTGGCGCTGGTATGTCATCAAGTGCAGCAATGGAGAGCTGTTTCGCTTGTGGTCTGAACGATATCTTTGGCGACAACAAGGTCAGCCAGTGGGATATGGTACTGGCCGGTCAGGCTACAGAGCACAACTACTGCGGTGTGAACTGTGGTATCATGGACCAGTTCGCTTCGGTGTTCGGTAAAGCAGGTTGTCTGATGCGACTTGACTGCCGCAGCCGTGAGTTCGAATACTTCCCATTCAAGCCCGACGGCTATCGCCTCGTACTACTCGACAGTGTCGTAAAACACCAGCTGGCTGGTTCACCATACAATGATCGTCGCAACTCATGCGAGAATGTTGTCAAGCACATCGCCGCCAAACATCCTGAAGCTACATTTGAGACTTTGCGCGATTGCACATGGGAACAGCTTGACGAGGTACGTGCCGAGGTCGGTGAAGAGGATTACAAGCGTGCTAAATTCGTACTTGGTGAGAAAGACCGAGTATTAGCAGTCTGTGATGCTCTCAACGAAGGTGACTACGAGAAAGTCGGTGAGCTGATGTATCAGACTCACGAGGGTCTCTCCAAGGACTATGAGGTATCTTGCGAGGAACTTGACTTCCTCAACGATATTGCCAAGGAGAATGGCGTCACCGGTTCACGTATCATGGGTGGCGGCTTTGGCGGTTGCACTATCAACCTCGTTCGCAACGATCTATATCGTCAGTTCATAGCTGATGCGAAGAAGCGTTTCAACGAAAAGTACGGCCACGAGCCCAAGGTCTATGACGTTGTCATCGGCGATGGCTCACGCAAACTCTGCTGATACCGTTATCAAATAAAGAGACCGCTTGGGAACTAAAACCCTAAGCGGTCTCTTTATTATGTATCGATGACTATTCCAAAGGTTTGACATAGCCCATCTCACGGAGGATTCGACGCTGTCGCTTAAGCATATAGCGAGAAGGATGGGCAGAGTCGAAACGTCGCGGATTAGGCAATGATACGGCAATAAGAGCACACTGTTCCTTCGTTAGTTCGGAGGCAGTTGTACCGAAGTGCCACTGAGCCACAGCATCTGCGCCGTAGATACCATCACCCATCTCAATACTGTTAAGGTAAACCTCCATGATACGCTGCTTTGACCAACAAAGCTCGATAAGTGCCGTGAAATAAACTTCAAAGCCTTTACGTATCCATGAACGTCCTGGCCAAAGGAATACGTTTTTGGCAGTCTGTTGAGAAATGGTTGAAGCACCATGCTTGCGTTTCTCGGGATGTTTCATATTGTGCATGGCGGCCTGCTCGATGGCTTTATAATCAAAACCGTTGTGATCAAGGAAACGGGCATCCTCGGAGGCCATCACAGCTGTTGGCAGTGAAGGGGAAATCTTATCCAAAGATACCCAGTGATGATGGAGAGTCAACTCCAGACCGGCACTATACTGCTGAACCATACGGATGAACATCAGAGGCGTGTAATAAACGGGCAGCCAACGCAAAGCCACAACAGAAAGAATAGTGGAAGCGAAGAACGCTACCACTATCCATTTCAATACGGTTTTGATGTAACTCGGTTTTTTGGAATCTTTACGCTTCACTTTTTACCATTTACATCTTCCATCATTTACTGAGCCTGTGCCTGAGCATCCTGGATCATCTTCTGAGAAGCGTACATGTAAACCTCTACACGACGGTTCTGCTTGCGACCGGCCTCTGTAGAGTTGTCAGCAACAGGATTAGTAGAACCCTGACCCTCAACACTCTTAATCTGAGTAGCGCTAACACCGCAAGATCTCAGATAGCTATTTACACTATTGGCACGATTGACAGACAGAGGCTGGTTAACAGCGTCAGAACCTGTGCTGTCGGTATGGCCGATAATAGCTACGTCACAGTCCTTATTCTCGTTGAGCACCTTAGCGAACTGTACCAATGAGTTCTTAGCAGACTGAGAAAGATCAGCCTTACCAGTAGCGAAGAGGATACCAGAATCGAAAGTAACCTTAACAGCCTCAAGGTTGTTGGCGTCCTTAACAGTTTCAACCTTAGCATTCTGAACCTGCTCAGCAGCCTTCTTAGCTTTGTCCATGCGGTTGCCAATGATTGCACCAGCACCAGCACCTACAGCACCACCAATGGCAGCACCAACTGCAGTGTTTCCAGCAACGTGACCAATGATAGCTCCAAGCAAGGCGCCACCACCGGCACCAATTGCTGCACCCTTCTGTGTGTCGTTACATGCTACGAGCAATCCAACACAGAGTAGTAAAGAAATCAGTTTTGTTTTCATACTTGTCGTTAAAAAAATGATTAAAAATCCAATATTTGATTGCAAAGATAGAAAATAATTATGAATTATGAATTATGAATTATGAATTATTTTGTACCTTTGCAGGAAAATTTAAGAAATGAAGAAAATATTATGGCAAAAGAATTAAAAGATTTAACAAAACGCGCCGACAACTACAGTCAGTGGTATAACGATCTTGTCGTCAAGGCCGATCTCGCAGAGCAGAGTGCTGTACGCGGTTGTATGGTCATCAAGCCCTACGGCTATGCCATCTGGGAGAAGATGCAGCATGAACTGGACCGCATGTTTAAGGAGACAGGTGCCCAGAACGCATATTTCCCCCTGCTGATTCCAAAGTCGTTCCTTAGCCGAGAGGCTGAGCACGTTGAGGGTTTCGCAAAGGAGTGTGCTGTGGTGACCCACTATCGACTGAAGGCTACTGAGGACAAGAGTGGCGTAGTGGTGGATCCCGCCGCCAAGTTGGAAGAGGAACTCATCGTACGTCCGACATCAGAGACCATTATCTGGAATACATATAAGAACTGGATTCACTCATGGCGCGACCTGCCCCTGATGTGCAATCAGTGGTGTAATGTCATGCGTTGGGAGATGCGTACACGTCCTTTCCTGCGTACCTCTGAGTTCCTGTGGCAGGAGGGTCATACAGCCCATGCCACTCGCGAGGAGGCTGAAGAGGAAGCCAAGAAGATGCTGCACGTCTATGCCAAGTTCGCTGAAGAGTGGATGGCCGTACCAGTACTTCAGGGTGTGAAGAGCGAGACCGAGCGTTTTGCCGGTGCCCTCGACACTTATACCATTGAAGCCATGATGCAGGATGGCAAGGCATTACAAAGCGGTACCAGTCACTTCCTGGGACAAAACTTCGCCAAGGCTTTTGAGGTCACCTATCTTAATAAGGAGAACAAGCCTGAATATGTATGGGCCACTTCATGGGGTGTTTCTACCCGTCTGATTGGTGCACTCATTATGACCCACAGCGATGACAACGGTCTGGTGCTGCCTCCGCGTTTGGCTCCGATTCAGGTGGTCATCATTCCTATCGCTACCAAGCCAGAACAGATGGAACTGGTCAACAAGGAGGTACAGCCCATTATTGACGAATTGCGTAAAAAGGGTATCAGTGTCAAGTTTGACGACTCAGACAACAAGCGTCCTGGCTTTAAGTTTGCTGACTATGAACTGAAAGGCGTACCCGTCCGTTTGGTTCTTGGAGCTCGTGACCTGGAGAATGGTACCATTGAGGTGATGCGTCGTGATACGCTGGAAAAGGAGACCCGCTCTATAGACGGAATAGCTGCATATGTAGAGCAGTTGCTTGAGGACATCCAAAAGAACATCTTCGAGAAAGCGCGCAAGTATCGTGACGAACATGTCTACGAGTGCGAAAACTACGAAGAATTCAAGGAGAAAGTAAAGGATGGTGGTTTCTTCCTCTGCCACTGGGACGGTACTGCCGAAACCGAGGCACAAATTAAAGAAGAAACGCAGGCTACCATCCGTTGCGTACCTTTTGCATACGAACAAACTCCTGGTACTGACATGGTAAGCGGCAAGCCTGCTAAATACCGTGTGATTATAGCCAGAAGCTACTAAGCATATGGGATAAAGAAAATAAAAAGAGAGGTTCGAGTTGAACCTCTCTTTTTTTGATTAGTTATTCACACTGCCACCAACAATATCAAGCAGTTCAGAGGTGATAGCCTGCTGACGGCTCTTGTTGTATTGCAGGTTGAGTTGGCGTAACAACTCGTCGGCATTATCTGTAGCCGTCTGCATAGCTACCATACGGGCAGCATGCTCAGAAGCCACACTATCGAGTAAGGCCGTATAGAGCATCAGGTGAGCCATCTTGGGAATCAACTTCGACAAAACGGTTTTCATGTCGGGCTCCACAATGAAATTGTCATTAAGCGGAGCCGTTTCGCCCTCCTTGCCTTCCTTCTTGCGACGATTCTTGCGCAAATACTCTTGAGCCTTCTGCGTAGCAATAGTCGACGTCAGGTCACGCTCATGGTCACGCTCCAGCTCTGCCTCCAAATCGATGGGCAAGAACTGCTTGTTGGTCAAGATCTGAGAACCTGCGGACTTAAAGTGGTGGTAGAGCAATTCTACACGATCCACCTGTCCTTTAGCAAACTTCTCGCCAAGCTCCATAGCCAGTTCAATGCACTCGTTGACATGAGGATGGTCAATCAGCGAAGCACGCTCACCATGGATATTGTAACCCAACTTACGAGCCTTCTCATAGACCTTGCGGCCAATGGGATATACCTCTACACTTCCCTTCCCTAACTCCTGCTCATAGGCATCAACCGTACGCTGCATCAGCTTAATGACGTTGGAATTGAAACCACCACAAAGCGATGAGTTTGAGGAGAATACCACGAGTGCCACACGTTTAACAGAACGCTCTTGGTCATAGATGGTCTGTGCCTCTGCCTCCGCAGCCAGGAAGGACTTGAGGATATGCTCAAGCATCGTCTCATAGGGCAGCATATTCTGGATAGCAACCTGCGCATGGTGCAGCTTGGAGCTGGCCACCATCTTCATGGCAGACGTTATCTTTCGCGTGCTGTTGACTGAGGCGATACGGCCTTTAATTTCTTTCAGGCTGGGCATAGGCTATCAAGCTTTATACGTTCCTGCAATGTCGGCCATGACAGCCTCAATCTTCTGGGTCGTGGCGTCATCAATCTTACCGGCAGTCAGCGCCTCAATAACCTCAGGAGCTGACGAACGCAGCTTGTCGAGGAACTGATTCTGACACTCACGTACCTTATCGATAGGTACCTCGCGCATCAGTCCATGAACGCCACAGTAGAGAATGGCGATCTGTTCACCTACAGGCATAGGACTATACTGAGGCTGAATGAGCAACTGGTTGTTCTTACGACCACGGTCAAGCGTCATTGCCGTCACGGCATCCATATCACTGGAGAACTTAGAGAAAGCCTCCAACTCACGATACTGAGCCTGGTCAATCTTCAAAGTACCAGCTACCTTCTTCATGGACTTGATTTGTGCTGAACCACCTACACGAGATACCGAGATACCTACGTTAATGGCAGGACGGAA
>JAEEGL012426409.1_pt1 | contig 10834 bp, 7 predicted proteins | sample 9134231 | NCBI WGS metagenome assembly JAEEGL01 (sample SAMN16246548, study PRJNA631951) | gut metagenome | biome: gut microbiome; feature: rumen; material: fiber-attached | host: Bos | place: Iran: Karaj | collected 2018-10
ACCAACCCCAACCGGAGGACATGACCATGTTGAAAAATGTTCGTAATCCTTTTAAGATGAGTGGATCCCTCCTCTCCCGAAGCGTGCGGCGTGAATCACAAGATGGGCAAAACCATGTTGGAATAACCCGCGTTTCTTTCACCCTGATTGAACTTCTGGTGGTGATTGCAATTATTGCCATTTTGGCATCGATGCTACTGCCAGCGCTTTCCAAGGCGCGTCGCAAGGCACGGGAAATTACATGTGTGTCGAATATCAAGCAGGTCGGGACGTTTTTCATGTTCTATCTTGGAGATTCAAGTGACTTTTATCCACATTATGATGACTTCAATGCGGATCTGCGGGATTCGCCGAATGAGACCGCCATGGGGCGGTCATGGTTCGCGGTGCTCAACAGCAATTACGGCTCCGGGCGCTACAGTTCCCTGCCGCAGTTCAACCGATTGTGGTATTGTCCCGAGAATCGCTCCCCGAATCCCTGCAGCAAGTACTTGAGTTACGGCTACAATTACAACAACATCGGCTCGTCGTGGCGGAATGGGAAGACCCGTCGGCCGGCGCTGGCCTCGGAACTGCGCCATCCCGCGACTACGCTTCTAGTTGTGGACACCCTGACGGGAAAAGCAGCCACCCAGTATTTGGCGTATGGGCGCTACATCGTCTACGACATGTGGGATACGACGGATACCGGTTCATACCATCCCGCCGGGCGTCATGACGGCGCATGCAGTACATTGTGGGCGGATGGCCATGCGACTAGCGTGAAGATTCCTTCGCCGCTGGAATGGTACTACTCGCCGTACACGGATGGAGTCTTCGGGAGGACCGGCAGCACGAACAACTGCTGGAACCGGTAGCGGAGGCCTTGGAAGAGAACGGAGTTTCCGGAAAAGCAGAATTGTGATGAAAGCGAGGGGCTGGGAGGAGTCGCGATGCGCGGAAAATGGTGGTTGCTGTTGCTCTTGGTGTGCTGCTGTGCGGCGTCGGCGGTGGAGTATCCGGTGGCATTGGTCTCGGATCCGCCGCCGGCGGTGGACGGGAGCGCGGAGCGGCTGACGCGGCTGCCGACCTTCCGGATGGTGCGTGGCGCGAGGCACGTCCTGTACGGTCCGGGCAACTGGACGGGGGATGCGGACCTCACGGCGGAGATGGTGGTCGGCTACGACAAGCGCTACCTCTACGTGGGGGCGAAGGTGCATGACGACGTGCACAGCCAGCGCTACTTCGGGCGCGACCTGTGGAAGGGCGACCACGTGATGCTGGTCGTGGACTATCCGCCGCAGCGCGGCGGGGAGGGGGATCTCTCAAAGGTGGTGCGGATCGGCCTCTCGCCGGGTGACTTCAAGGCGAGCAAGCCGGAGGTGTGCTCGTGGAGCCCGGTGGGGCTGGATGTCTCGTCGGTGCGCGTCGCCGCGCAGCGGACGGCGGACGGCTACACGCTGGAGGCGGCGATTCCGTGGGAGGTGCTGAAGATCCAGCCGGAGCCGGGGACGGAGTTCGGGCTGGATCTCCTTGCTGGCGATTCGGACGGCGAGGAACAGGACACGCTGCTCTCCCTGGGGGGCATCTTGACCTCGAAGCATGCGCACACGCCGTCGCGGCTGATGACGGCGGTGCTGGCGGATGCGAACGGGCGCATCGACCCGGCGACGCGCAAGAGCGGCGAACTCTTTGAGATCGCGTCGGCGCAGACGGTGCCGTATCTGAAAAGCAACCGGATTGCGATTCCCGATGCCGTGCTGCCGAAGTTGAAGGAACTGGTGGTCTTCGGGCGCATTGAGAACCCGGGGCGCGGCGGGGCGACCTACATGATGAAGTTGAAGTTGAATGGGAAGAAGCTGGGTGATAAGGAAGTGCGCAACCGCGGCGAGAAGTTGCACTTCCGGCAATACATCCTGGCGCCGATGAGCCGGGACGGGCTGTGGTACTTGCCCTACGCGCCGGACTTCGACCCGAAGAGGAACGAGCCCTTCCGCTCCGGCGGCGCGACCGTGAATCCATACGAGTTCCGCTTCGACGTGGCGGGACTGCTGAAGCCCTCCGGCAATGTGCTGGAAATCATCCACGCGCATGTGCTGCCGAATCCAGCGCCATTGACGGTGCGCGTCTGCGGTTCTGGGGTGTTGAGTCCGAAACTGGTCGAGGCGAAGACGTGGAAGCCCGCGCCGACGGGGGAACTGCCGGTTGTCGCGCCGGTGCCGCCGCTGAAGCGGGCGCTCTACACGGCGGAACTGGGGGAGGGCGGGGCCCTCGTCGTGCGGCGGGATGGCCGCGAGGAAGTGGTCGAGAGTTGCTTCTCGACGCGCACGCCGGGCTGGGCGGCGCTCGCGAAGGACCCCTCGAAGGCCGAGTGGCGCACGGCGAAGGGGGCGAAGACGGTCTTCGCGGGGCGCACGGCGGAGTTCGCGTTGGAGCGCCGCATTGAGTGCGACGCGGAGCGCATCCGCGTCATCGACAAGGTGACGAATTTGACGCAGGAACTGCTGCCGTTGATGTACCGCCATGAATGGCGGACAGCGCGGGCGGGCGAGTTCCGCCTGGGCGGCTATGCGGTGACGGCGGTGAAGTCGCGCCACCAGAGCGGCGACCACCCGGTGGCGGCGCTGCTGGCGGCGGAATGCAGCGGCGCGCTGGTCGCGGAGGACGACTGGAGCCGTGCGCAGGGCGAACTCTGCCGCGAAGGGGAGGTGCTGGGCCTGGAGAACAACCGGCTGGCGCTGACGCCCGGGCGCACACTCGAATTGGAGTATACCTTCTACCCCTTGGAGAAGGGGGACTACTTCCTGTTCCTGAACCGCATCCGGCGGCACTGGGACGTGAACTTCACGATCCCCAAGGGCGGCGCCATGGTGCCGTCGCGCCATCTGGGGCGGCTGACCGACGCGGAGTTGAAAGCCTACCTCGTCGGGAAGAGCGTCGGGTATGCAATCGACAACGTGCCGGTGCTGAACGGGATTGTCACGCATGGCACGCGCTACCGGGAGATCGACAAACTGCACCACGAGGCGGCGCGGCGGCAGATGCGTCGCATCGCGCAATTGGCGCCGGAGGTCGAGGTGTCGATGTACTTCCACAGTTTCATCGCGAACGGCGCACACGATGTCGAGGAGTTCAAGGCGGATGCGATCCTGACCGCCTCCGGGGTGCAGGGCGACTACGGCGGCGGCAAGGCGCCGCTGTTCCTGCCGGCCAAGGGCAGCGCCTTCGCCAGGCGCCAGGACGAACTGATCGACGAGCGCTTCGCCTTTGGCTTTACCGGGATCTTCTGGGATGAACTGGCCTACTCGATGTACAAATACGACTTCAACCCCGCCCACTGGGACGGCTGCTCGGCGCTGATCGACCCCAAGACCCACCGCATCACGCGCAAGGTCGCCAACGTCACGCTGGCGACGCTGGAGTGGCGGCTGGAGGCCGCGAAGCGCATCTTGGCGCGCGGGCATCTCATCGGCAACGGCTCGCCGATGACACGCTCCTTTACCAGGCTGCACTTCCCGCGCTTCGTCGAGACCGGCTCCATCACCAACCTGGTGCTGTCGCAGCTCTACACGCCGATCGCGCTGGGCGATTCCCTCTCGGAGCGCAACGAGTTCGACTGCTACCGTAGCATGGTGCGGGGCCTCGACTTCGGCGCAGTCTACTACTGGTACGACTGCCGCATCCGACCGACCCACCCCACGCTGACGGCGTACATGTTCCCGCTGACCCCCATTGATTTGGGATGCGGCTATATTATCGCCAAGGAGCGCATCCTCACCAACCGCAGCGGGCGCTTCACCTGGGGCGACCGCTGCTCCTTCACCGCCCACGTCTTCGACCGCGAGGGCCTGGAGGTGAAATGGCCGGTGAAGGCCATCGTGGCGGACGGCGTGACCTACGCCGAGGTGCGTATCCCCGAGGGATACAGCGCCGCGCTGGTGAGATAGACTGCCGCAAGATCGCCATGTCCACCCCCGCCGCCCATATCGGTTTCGCCAAGCGCGACCTCGCCCCCGCCCTCCCCGCCGTACGCGACTTCGCCCCCGAACGCGTCGAGGCCGTCGCCATGTTCGTCGGCGCCCCCGACGGCACCCCCGAGAGCATCTGGCTCACCTTCGACTTCATGGACTTCGACCTGCAGATGGTCAATGCCGTCAAGGCCGGCGTCGAGGCCTCCACCGGCATCCCGCAGGCGCGCGCGGTGCTTGCGCAGTTGCGGCGCTGCCGCGTGGCGGTGCCGTCTGAGGTGCAGGTCGTTTCTCTGAACATGCAGCAGGATCCCGCCAGCGAGGAGTTCCCGTGGGTGGAGTGGCCCTTCGAGGCGGCTGGCGAAGCGGCAATCGACATCCTGCGGTCGCCAGAGGCACCGATGCCCGCGACGACGTGGCGCGGGATTCTGCACGAGCCGCAGGGCGGCAGCCAGGGAGTGGAAACGTCGAGTCTTGGTTTTTGAGTCTTGTGCCAGAAAGATGGCGCCGCGTGTTGTTTGGCCATGCGGCACCGCCGCCGCACATGCGGCGGAACGGGACAGGCTGGGGTGTTTTTACGTCGGCGCAAGTGGGTCGACCGATACATGACAGGAGGAACTTGGATGGCTTGCAGATGGTGGTTGTTCTGGGCGGCGTTGTGCTGCGTGGCGTTGGCGGCGGAGTATCCAGTGGCATTGGTGTCGGATCCGCCGCCCGCGGTTGACGGCAGCGCGGAGCGGTTGACGCGGCTGCCGACCTTCAGGATGGTCGACGGCGAAAAGCATGTGCTCTATGGCGCGAAGGAATGGACGGGCGGCGCGGACCTCTCGGCGGAGATGGTGGTCGGCTACGACAAATTCAACCTCTACGTGGGGGCGAAGGTGCATGACGACAAGCACTGCCAGGGCTATTTCGGGCGCGACCTGTGGAAGGGCGACCACCTGATGCTGGTGATCGACTATCCGCGCCAGCGCGGGGCGGACGGCGACCTCTCGAAGGTGGTGCGGATCGGCCTCTCGCCAGGCGACTTCAAAACGAGCAAGCCAGAGGCGACCGCCTGGAGCCCCGTGGGGCTGGATATCTCGTCGGTGCGCGTCGCGGCGCAGAAGACGGCGGACGGCTATACGCTGGAGGCGGCGATCCCGTGGAAGGCGCTGAAGATGGCACCCGAGCCAGGGACGGAGTTCGGGCTGGACTTGCTCGCGGGCGATTCGGACGGCGACGAGCAGGACACGCTGCTGACGCTGGGCGGCATCACGCATCTGCGCCGTCCGCATGACCCCGCGCGGCTGATGACGGCGGTGCTGGCGGACGCGAACGGGCGCATCGACCCCGCGACGCGCAAGAGCGGCGAACTCTTCGAGGTCGCGCCGACGCAGCCAGTGCCGCACGGCGGGAGCACGCGGATCGCGATTCCAGACGCGGCGCTGCCGAAGTTGAAGGAACTGGTGGTCTTCGGGCGCATCGAGTCGCGCCGCACGGGCGGGGCGACCTACGTGATGCAGGTGAAACTGAACGGGACGCTGCTGGGGCTGGAACAGGTGCGCAACCGCGACGAGAAGTTGTATTTTCGGCACTACATCCTGGCGCCTGTGAATCCTTCTGGCATGTGGTATGTGCCATACGCGCCAGACTTCGATCCGAAGAAGAACGAGGCCTTCCGCTCTGGCGGCGTGACCGTCAATCCCTACGAGTTCCGCTTCGACGTGTCGGGCCTGCTGAAGCCCCGCGGCAATGTGCTGGAGATCGTCCATGCGCACGGGCTGCCGACCCAGGCGCCGCTGGCGGTGCGCGTCTGCGGCTGCGGCATGCCGAGCCCGAAACTGGCGACGCTGAAGACATGGAAGCCCGCGCCGACGGGGGAACTGCCGATTGTCGCGCCTGTGCCGCCGCTGAAGCGGGCGCTCTTCACGGCGGAACTGGGGGAGGGCGGGGCGCTGGTCGTGCGGCGGGACGGCCGCGAGGACGTGGTCGAGAGCCGCTTCTCGACGCGCACGCCAGGCTGGGCGGCGCTGGCGAAGGCACCCGCGAAGGCGGAATGGCGCGAGGCGCGGGGGGCGAAGACGGCGTTTTCGGGCCGCACGGCGGAGTTCGCCTTGGAGCGGCGCATCGAGTGCGACGCGGAGCGCATCCGCATCGTGGACAAGGTGACCAATCTGACGCGGGAACTGCTGCCGCTGATGTACTGCCACACGTGGTGGACGCCGCAGTCGGGCGAGATCCGCCTGGGCGGCTATGCGGTGACGGCGGAGAAGTCGCGGCTGCAGAGCGGCGAGCATCCAGTCGCGGCGCTTCTGGCGGGGGCACGCAGCGCCGCGCTGGTGGCGGAGGACGACTGGAGCCGCGCGCAGGGCGAGGTCGTGCGCGCGGGGGCGGCCCTGGGCCTGGAGAACCTGCGGCTGGCGCTGGCGCCAGGGCGGACGCTTGAACTGGAGTATTCGTTCTATCCCCTGGAGAAGGGCGACTACTTCCTGTTGGTGAACCGCATCCGCCGCCACTGGGAGGTGAACTTCACGATTCCGAAGGGCGGCGCGAACGTGCCGTCGCGCCATCTGGGGGGACTCACCGACGCTCAATTGAAGTCCTACCTGGACGGGAAGAGCGTCGGGTATGCGATCGACAACGTGCCTGTGCTGAACGGGCTGGTCACGCATGGCACGCGCTTCCGCGAGATCGACAGGAAGCACCACGAGGCGGTGCGGCGGCAGGTCGGGCGCATCGCGCGGCTTGCGCCAGGGACCGAGGTCTCGATGTACTTCCACAGTTTCATCGCGAACGGCGCGCATGACGCGGAGGAGTTCAAGGCGGACGCGATCCTGACCGCGACTGGCGTCCAGGCCGACTACAGCGGCGGGCTCTACCCGATCTTCCTGCCGACCAGGGGCAGCGCCTTCGCCAGGCGCCAGGACGAACTGCTGGAGGAGCGCTTCGCGCTGGGGGTGACGGGGATCTTCTGGGACGAACTGGCCTACTCGATGTACAAATACGACTTCAACCCCGCGCACTGGGACGGCTGCTCGGCGCTGATCGACCCCAGGACCCACCGCATCACGCGCAAGGTCACCAACGTCACGCTGGCGACCCTGGAGTGGCGCCTGGAGGCCGCGAAGCGCATCCTCAGGCGCGGGCATCTCATCGGCAACGGCGCGCCGTTGACCCGCACCTTCATGCGGCTGCACTTCCCGCGCTTCGTCGAGACGGGCTCCATTACCAACCTGGTATTGTCGCAGCTCTACACGCCGATCGCGCTGGGCGACCACCTCTCCGAGCGCAACGAGTTCGACTGCTACCGCAGCATGGTCAAGGGCCTCAACTACGGCGCGGTCTACTACTGGTACGACTGCCGCATCCGCCCGACCCACCGCACGCTCACCGCATACATGTTCCCGCTGACGCCCGTCGAACTGGGCCACGGCTACATCATCGCGAAGGAACGCATCCTCGCCAACCGCAGCGGCCTCTTCACCTGGGGCGACCGATGCGCCTTCACCGCCCATGTCTTCGACCGCGAGGGACTGGAGGTGAAATGGCCAGTGAAGGCCATCGAACGAAACGGCGTCACCTACGCCGAAGTGCGCATCCCCGAGGGATACAGCGCCGCGCTGGTGCGATAGACCGCCGCAAGAATGCGGCGGCACGGGACTGCGCCGCAGATGCGGCGGCACGGGACTGCGCCGCAAGAACGGCAACGGGAGGCCCACGCGCCTCCGCGGGGATTTGTGCGCTATAGTATGTCCATGACCCGAACTGGAAGGAACCGCATGACCTCACGAAAGAAGACCATCCCGCTGAATATCGACCTCTTTGACGATTTGGTCAAGAACGGCTACTACTATGTGGACAAGACGCTGCTGGTGAAACACCTGCTGGACAGCGGCAGCAAGGTCACGCTGTACGCCCGTCCGCGGCGATTTGGCAAGTCGCTGAACCTCTCGATGCTCGACTGTTTCTTTAACATCGACGGGCGTGGCAAGGGCCTTTTCGAGGGGACCGCGATCATGCGGGCGGGCGAGAACTATGTCGCCGAAATGGGGAAGTACCCCGTTGTGAAACTCACCTTCAAGGAGATGAAGCAGCCGAACTACGCGGCGGCGGAAGTCAATTTCCGAACGATCATCCGAAGTGCCTGGGATGTGCACAGTTATCTCAGGAACAGCCCGAAACTGGAGCCGCAGCATCAGCGGCAAGTCGACGACATTCTATCCGACCGAACGGCCACGGAACAACTGGCGAACTCCATCCTCGCCCTCACGGAATTCCTGCACCGCCACCATGGCACGCCAGCCGTGCTGCTCTTCGACGAGTACGACGTCCCGCTGGAGGCTGGCTACACGGGCGGCTTCTACCAGGAGGCTCTGGCCCTCATGCGCTCTCTGATGAGTTCTTCGTGCAAGGACAATCCGCACCTGCGCCTGGCCGTCCACACGGGGTGCCTGCGCATCGCGCGCGAGAGCATCTACACGGGCTTCAACAACCCCACCATCAACACCCTCCTTTCGACCAGCGCCAGCGACTGCTTCGGCTTCACCGAGGAAGAAGTGCAGGCGATGTTCGAATACTACGGCATGGAGCATCTGATGCCGACCGTTCGCGACTGGTACGACGGCTACCGCTTCGGGGATACGGAGATCTACAATCCCTGGAGTCTGTTGCATTTCCTCCACGAGGCATTTTCGGATCCCGTGCGCGCCGTCCAGCCCTACTGGATGAACACCTCTGGCAACAACCTGCTCGTGGATTTGATCCGCACCAGCACGGCGGCCAGGGCGACGCGCAACGCCGTCGAGAAACTGCTCGACGGCGACACCGTCGTGTGCAAGGTAAACGAGAACGTCAACTACGATTCACTCAAGACCGAGCCCGACGCCCTCTGGAACCTGCTGCTCTTCACTGGATATCTCAAGCCGGTGGAGCCGCCGACCCTCCTGGGAAACGACAACCGCGTGCCCTTGAGACTGGTGAACCGCGAGGTGGAATACATCCTCCGCGAGAAGGTCGAGGTATGGTATCAGGAACTCTACCACAGCGGGCAGCAGATGCCGCTGGTCGGCGCCCTGGAGGCAGGCAGGCCCGAGAACGCCCAGGCGATGCTCGACGACCTCCTGCTGCAGACCGTCTCCTATCATGACAGCCAGGAAAACTTCCACCACGGCTTCCTCGCTGGTCTCCTCGCTGGAGCCCCTGGACGCATCTGCGTCTCCAACCGCGAATCTGGCGATGGGCGCTCCGACCTGTCCCTCCAGGCGAAGGACTACTCCGCCGCCTTCGTCATTGAGGTCAAGGAGGCCGCCGACGGCACCCCCGAGGCCCTTGAACTGGCGGCCGAAAATGCCCTCGAGCAGGCCGTCAATCTACGTTATGACATCCCTCTGCGCCTGCGCGGCTTCCGCCAGGTCCACGTCTATGGCATCGCCTGCCACGCAAAGCGCTGCCGCATCCTCATGCGGCCCGAACCGTGATCCGCGCCACGATTGCTGAGCAATGGGAACCCCGCGTTCCCTCACGGACGGCCAGCCAGAATCGCGATGATCGCGATGACGACCGTCACTTGAAGGGAAACACTGTAAAAATCCATGAGGGCTTGCAAATGCCAATTCGGCATTATATTAGGCTATCATTTTCAGTCATCTACAAAGGAGAACAACAATGAAAATCAAGTGCCCATACTGCAATCAATCGTACGATTTGACCGATAAAGACATCATCGACTATGGGGAAGAGGAATTGGAATGTACGTGCGGAAAGCGGTTCTTGTTAAGGGACACCGTGACAGCACTTGAAGAATACCGCAGTGTTATAGAGTTGCAGGAAGAACTCAAAAAAGAAACGGAAGAATACAATGCCGAAAAAGAAAACCTCAAAATTGCAAAGGAAATGGCAAGGCAGAATGGGGCAGACGAGTATGAAGTCGAAGATGATATTGATGACAGAAAGACCGATTTGAAAATGATGAAAGATGAAATTGATTATTTAAGGGACAAATTAGCAGAAGCAAAGGATGAGTATAGAGGCGCAAAGGGGTGCGGACGGACAAAAATTGATGCAGAGGATTTTCTATATAAATCAGTGTATAAGATGCTTGAAAAAGGAATGCTAAAGGGCGCACTTTCGCCCGATGACAAAACAAAGATTTTGCATTGCATAATGGCTGGAAATTGCAACGATGTTTTCTCCGAAATACTGGAACGGGAAACGATGAATTATTGCTTTGTGAATGAATTTGCTGAAATCATCGGAAGATTGCAACATGATAAGTACCTTCCTTTGATTGGCATTCCAGATGGGAGCGACGGTTCGATTACGCCCAAACAACTTGCCTTGCTTGTGAGATTCGGCTTTGACGAAATGAGAATGGCGCAATTGAGCAAATCCGATGCCAGCACGCTGATAAGCCGTGTCCTTAACCAAGACGGCTTTGCAAAGGATGAATGGGCAGAAGCATTCCAGAAATGCGAGAATGTCGGAGAACTCCGCGACGCTATCGCCAGATTCAACTCCGCGCAGTTGGTAATACCACCACCGAAGGAAGCAAGCAAATAACCTTAACAAAATAGGGAAAATCACAATGGCAAAACAGAAATGCTATGTTTCCCAAGATGGTCGGTAAAACCGCCATTTCGGGAAGCAAGGCGACTTCGTGCAGTCTGGCAATGCGCGGCCACCGTGGAGAAACGCGGCATTCCTGCCCAGGAAAGCCCCCGCAAGGGGGCGTCGGAGCATAGCCAGGGGTGGAGCGAGCCGCGAGGCGGCGAGCGGAACCCCTGGAAGGGTGCCGAAGACAGGCTGGCGCCCGGAAAGGGATGCCATTGCCGGGGGCGGGGGCGGAGGGAGGGCGGAAGCCCGACCGCAGCCTCCGCCCCCGGCAACGACAGCCATGACAGGGCCGC
>JAEEGL012979941.1_pt1 | contig 10834 bp, 9 predicted proteins | sample 9134231 | NCBI WGS metagenome assembly JAEEGL01 (sample SAMN16246548, study PRJNA631951) | gut metagenome | biome: gut microbiome; feature: rumen; material: fiber-attached | host: Bos | place: Iran: Karaj | collected 2018-10
CTTCTTATGTCAGAAAAGTTTATGAACCGTCTTGGTCTTATGAACTGGTATATAATCACTTTGTTTGCCAAAAATGAAGGTGCTGCAGAAATGTATGTAGCAATCAGAAATCTTTTGAGCTCATACATGGATAAATCTAAAGTTGCAGAATATATTTCGGTAATGGTAATGGAGCTTGCTCTTAATAACGAAAATACAAATATTCGTAAAGAAGCAAGAACTATGTATCATGGAATTGATGATATTGACGCTTTGATTTTTGACCCTGAGGTACGTGCAAAAATCGTACAGGAACTCCAGAGAAAACATGAACTTGTATTCCTTTCATGGAAGCTTGGTGGTGGTTCTACTTCAATTGGTAAACAGGGTAGGCTTTCAATAACTCTTTATAACAAAGACGATGAATTCCAGGAAATGAAAGACAACATTGAGTCTGCAAAGGCTTCTAATACAAATAAAAAATCCCTTATCGACTTCTACCGCGAGCTGCCGGAAGGTCAGGAGGGAACAGACCTTGGACTCTACTATCTTTCTTATCTTGATGATGCCTGTAAAAAGGTTAATGTAAAATTTGAATCTTTGGTAAATCAGTTCTCTGCTTCAGATCTTACAGTCATTAACCTGAACTTCAATTTCTGATACCTTATATGCATAATCATTTTAAATCTTTCAATCTTTTTTCTCTCTTTATCGCAGCAACCTTAGTATTTTTTATTTCATGTGCACAAAATCTTCCTGAACCGGTTCTTACCGATTATTCAGTAATTTTTGAATATGGAGATGAAGAATCTTCACCAGCTGCAAGACTTTCTATTTTTGCTTCTTCGAATTCAGATGTAAGACGATATCAGAAAATAAAAATTACTTCTGTTGAAACAGGTTACTGCTGGGATACAGAAGTTCTTTCAATGCTGCAGGCAGATGATGCTCAGTGGGTAGGCTGTTCAAATCTTGTTGCTCCGGCAGAAGAACAAATTCCTGTAGGAAGATATGAAGTTACATATATAAATGCAGATGAAAAAGAAGTTACACTCAATGTTGATGTACAGTATGATACAAATTTTTATGATATACTGCTTCCAGCTCTTCCTGCATTTATGTCAAAAAAACGCGGAATAGAAAAAATTGCAATATATGATAAATCTCATGTTTTGATTTATTTTGGTGATAGAACCAGCGAGTTGATTACAACACGTGATATATGGAACCGTTACAGAGAGGCTTCAACTTATCAGGTAATCTGGTATACTAGAAATGGAAGTGTAATCTGTATAACTCCAGAAAAGCTGGTCGTTCCGGAAGTTGAGAAAATAGACGAAGAGAATACTCTGGAAGAAAAAGATAATTAGAATTGATATTCAGGAATAAATAAGGATTATGATGGAAAAGAATAATACAGTTGAAACAATTGAATCCGGTGAACAACCGGAAGCGGTTCCTCCCTCGGGCATTCGCAGAGAGGTAAAAACTTATGTACTTCGTGCGGGACGTATGACAGCCGCACAGGAGCGCGCTTACAATGAACTCGCTCCTTCATGGTGTATTCCATTCGAACATAAAAAACTGAACTTTGTTGATGTTTTTGGAAATACAAATCCAATTGTTATTGAAATTGGTTTTGGAATGGGTGATGCAACAATTGCACTCGCACAGGCAAATCCCGACATCAATTATCTGGGAATAGAAGTTCATACTCCTGGCGTTGGAAAAGTTCTTTCAGAAATCCAGAAACGAGACTTAAAAAATCTTTACATAATTGAATATGATGCTCTTGAAGTATTGGAAGAAATGATTGGAGACAATTCCGTTAACGGCTTCCATATTTTCTTCCCGGATCCATGGCCTAAAAAGCGACATCATAAGCGCCGAATGGTTCAGCGTCCACGCACAAATCTTTTTGCTCAAAAGCTTGCACCTGGCGGATATCTTTATTTTGTAACTGATATAATTGATTATGCAGAATTTGCTCTTGAAGAATTGAACCAGACAGAACATCTGAAAAATAAATATGATGGATTTGCAGAGCCACAGCCTTGGCGTGCACAGACAAAGTTTGAACGCAAGGGCTTAAAGGCCGACAGGCAGATTACAGAAATTTATTTTGAAAAAGCCTAAAATCGAAAATAGAATGGCTCAGAGGCAAGCTGTGCTTGCCGACTTTACAGGATTGTATAAAATGTCACAAGACCGAATCAAAGAACTCGAAAAACTCATAACCCGCTATCAGAAATCCTATTACGATGGCGAAGGTGAAATAAGCGACGCAGAGTTTGATGCATTATGGGATGAACTGAAAACACTTGATCCTTCAAATGCAATTTTACATAAGGTTGGAGCAGACTCAGGTAATTTTGCAAAAGTACAGCATGTAATGCCGATGGGCAGTCAGGAAAAGGCCGCTAATCCTGAACAGTTTCTTGCCTGGGCAGAAAAACATAAATATGATGCATACCTTGTAGAATATAAGCTGGATGGTGCATCTCTTGAACTTCAGTATGAAAACGGATATCTCGTTCGTGCCGTAACACGGGGAGACGGAACAATTGGTGATGATATTACAGCAAATGCCCGAAAGATGGGGGGTGTAAATGCTGCAATTTATAAAGATGGAAAACTTGTTCCGTTTACAGGTGGTATACGCGGTGAAGTAATTATGACACATGAGGTTCATAAAACACACTTCCCGGATAAAGCAAACTGCCGAAATGCCGCCAATGGACTTATGAAACGAAAGGACGGAAAGGGAAGTGAATACCTTAAACTTATAGTTTACGATGCACTTTCAACAAATGGAGTTTCATATTTTACTAATGAAGAAGAAAAAATCCGATGGCTTATGGACTGCGGATTCAATACAGTAAAACTTGTTATCTGCCTGAGTCCAGACCGTGTAATTGCATATCGTGCAAAAGTCATGGAAGAACGTAAAACTCTTGATTATGATATTGATGGACTTGTTATCAAAGAACAAGTAATCAATCTTGCAGATGCCAGCCGAGATCGCCCTCACCATCAGATAGCATTTAAATTCAGCCTGGAAGAAGCCGTATCTACACTACGCGAAGTTGAATGGAGTATAAGCGGCGGAACATATACACCGGTCGCAATTTTTGATGAAGTTGAATTAAACGGAACAAAAGTTCAGCGTGCGAGTCTTGCAAACCCTGATACTTTGCGAAAACTAGGTGTACAGATTGGAAGCCATGTAGTAGTTGTAAAACGTGGTGAAATTATTCCAAAAATTGAAGGTGTCGTAGAAGAAAAAAATCTCGTTACAACTCCAATTGAATTTCCATGTACCTGCGAAGTTTGCGGAACAAAACTTGTAGATGAAGGCAGCAGATTATTCTGTCCGAATAAAGCCTGTTCTAAACGGGTATTGCATCAGCTTTTGAAATATCAGCAGGTAGCAGATATTCGAGATCTTGGAGAAACACTTATTACTTCACTTTTTAAGGATGGAAGATTAAAATCTATATCAGATATATATTCATTGCAGGTAGAAGATTTGGTTCCATATTTCTTAAACGAAGAAAGTATGGAAGCAGATAAAAAATCTTTGGGAGCTGAAAAGGTATATAACTCAATTCAAAATCACCGCAGACTGAGACTTGCAACTTTTGTTGGAGCGTTTGATATTGAAGGAGTCGGCGAAACTTACGCAGAAAAACTTATTGGAGCCGGCTTTAATACACTTGAAAAACTTCTTACTGCTACTGAAGAACAGATCGCTGCAGTATATGGCTTTGCAGAAATTATGGCTCACACAATTGTAGAAGGTCTTGCAGAAAATGCACAGGAGATGCGCCAGCTTGTTGAATCTGGAACAATTGAACTTGAACAGGCAGGCGAAGGACTGCTGGCAGGAAAATCTTTCTGCTTTACAGGTGAGCTTGTCACAATGAAACGTGCCGATGCTGAACAGCTTGTAAAGAAAAACGGAGGATCAATAAAATCTTCTGTTACAAAAGATTTGTCTTATCTTGTTACAAATGATACTACAAGTGGTTCTTCTAAAAATGTAAAGGCAGCAAAACTTGGTATACCTGTAATAGATGAAAAGGCATTCCTTGCTCTCTTAGAATAGAGGTAGATTTATTGAAAAAGCAGAATTATTTTTTTAAGCTTTTTTCTCCATTAATAACATTTCTGATAATTGTTTATGTAGTTTTTACTTGCTGGGCATATCTTGCCTGCTGGAATTCTGCAGTATCACTTCCATCGAATATTCCACAGGAGTTTTTACGAATTAAAGTATATGGTTCTTCGTATGATACAGATGCTTCTGGAACTGTATCCTCAAATGGATCTGTAAGCGGAACTTTTGCAATAATCGATTCCAATGGAAATGAAATTGCAAGAATAGAGCGTTCCTGGAGCGGCTCATATCTTGCCATAGAGTTTGCCCGAATAAACGTAGACGGTAAGCGTTTTATTTTCCCTTCGAGAATATATGGTAAAAGCAGAATTATTGAAGAGAGAAGGGAAAGAAGCCATGGTACACTGCTCGAAAAATATTATGATGATTATGGACAGTGTATGCTGTTAGGTTATGGCTCAAGCTTAAAACAGAGAAAACAGCTTTATAAAATAGCAGCTTTTGCAACTGGAAAATATCCCGTGCCAGGTTTTGGACTTGTAACAAGATTCTCAATAGACCTCTCTGGATGCCGTCCCGAACGATATTATTCAATCAGATTTGACGAAACCGAAAATTTTATAGTTGAAGAATTATAAAAAATAGTATATAAAAGTGTACCTTGTAACAAACTTAAGTGTTACAGTATGTAAAGGACAAATCTAATTAAACAGGAGAACCTTATGAAAAAGACATTTATTATTATTTGTTCAATTTTTTGTCTTGCAGTAAATGTATTTGCAGCAACAATTACAATCGACAGAAAAAAGCCTTCTGAACTTGATCTTAGCTTTGCAAAAACAATTCATTTTATGCCGGTGGTAACATCATCAAAAAGCTATGCAAAAGCAGAAAAAAATCTTATCGATTTATTTATTTCTGAAATGATGGAAAACGCTAAAAAAGATGGAAAATTTACTGTAAAGAGCAGTAAAGAAACTTACACTCCAGAAGGTTTTGATGGAGCAGCTGATCCAGATGTTTACCTTGATGTAAAGATTGATGACTTCAGAGTAACAGACAATGGAATTACAATTGGCGATGATGTTGATAAGTGGTCAAGAATTGTTGGTGGAAAATTTATTTGTTCTGTAATTGATGCTAAGACAAAGAAAGCTATTGAAACAAAAGAAATGAAACTTTTTGAACAGGAAGAAGATGTACCAAGAGCAAAACTTCAGGAGCCTGATGTACTTTCTAAAGAATCAGTAAAATCATTTGCATATGTATGTTCAACTCTTGTTTTTGATGTTGTTACATGGGCGCCAATTTCAATTCAGGATACAAAATCAAAAGATAAAGCTTTAAAGCAGGAAATGAAAGATACATTGAAAATCCTCAAAAAGAAGGATTATGAAACTGCAAAAGCAAATTACGAAAAAATGTATACAGAAACAAATGACCCTGCCGCTGCTTATAACTATGCAAGACTTTGTGAAATTACAAATGATTATGCAAAGGCAAAAGAAATCCTTAATGAACTTTATGCTGCAGGACAGGATAAAAAGCTTGCTAAAACTATTGAAGAAGTAGAAAAGGCAGAAGCTGATTATAATCTTATGCAGAAAAGATTGGGAAAATAAAAATCGAAAAGAATGATTTTTTCTAATTAAAACAAAGACCTTCTGAAATCAATTAAGTTTCAGAAGGTCTTTTTATTATTCTTCTTCAAAAGTAAAATTATTCAGGAAAAATTCTGGACGTACGGCACTACCGTTTAAGCGGATTTCCCAGTGAAGGTGAGGGCCGGTTGCAAGGCCTGTCGCTCCAGATTTTCCAATCAGCTGTCCCTGTGAAATCATATCGCCTTCTTTTACAGCAAGTTCATTCATATGATAATAAAGACTGTATAGACCAGGAAGATGTTCGATTACCACACTCCAGCCTGTTGAAATACGGCTTTCAGCCATAACAACTTTACCTGCAGCACAAGCCATTACATCTGTTCCTGTTGGAACTCCATAATCATTACCGTAGTGAAGGCTGGTAGAAGATTTACCGTTTGTATAAACATAAGTGCGGCGGTCTCCACAGTAAGCTGTATAGCGTTGAGAAGTAGTAGGAGTTGTAAATTTCTTTAATGAGAAAACATCAGAAGGCATTGTTGTAAAAAGAATATTATTAAGCTTTTCAATTTGAGCTGCTCTTTCAGGACTATTATCAGTTTTGATATTTGTATTACGTTCATCAAGATGAAGAACTTCCTCCGGGAATGTTCTCATTTCAAGGCGGGAAGGAAGAATAAATTCTTTTATATCAGAATCTGAATCTGCATAAATAACTTTAAGACTGTAATTTCCATCTTTAAGCCAGAGAGAAACTGGAATACCGCAGAGCATTTCTGTGTAAGAAGTTTTTTTATTTTTCAGCTGATAAAAAGGAGCAGATTCTAAAACTTTTTTGTCCTGCAAAAGCTGGAGAGTTGCTTTCTTTTCTGGTTCGGTTTTTGATTTTTTATGATTTTTGGGAACGGAGATACTCATTCTTACAAAAATTGCATCCCCGGGGGTAATAACTTCATTATATTTTATATTAAGATTATAGTTTTCAGATTCATATTTTGCACTTGCAGCAAAAAGAAGCCCAAAGTTCAGAAGAATAAGTATAGTGATTAGATTTTTTTTCATTTTCCCCTCAGTTAATGTGGTTTAGATAAACTGTGTTCTAGACAACCACGGACGGTACAATTTCTTTTATAATCAGCTGATTATTTTTTATACCGTTATAATAATTTCGGCTCATATTATAAAGGACATCATATTTTTTTCCGATAGAAATATCTTTTCTTAATCTTTCTGCCTGGCCCCAAAACATTGCAGAAATTTTATATTTTCCGGTATCAAAAACAAGTTTAAGATGACGCGGATCTTTTTTTCCAAGAACCATAGTGTCGATTAAAAGAAGACCTTTTGTCATTAAAACAAGTTCAGAATTCTCAGCACCGTAAGGCTCAAAAGTGTCGATGAGATTGAAGTTTTCTGGAGTCAGATGTTCAACAGGAATCTCTGCATCAACATCAATACAGCTGGATTCTTCATCAAGATTTACATTGCAGGAATTTTCTTTAATTTTCGAAAGAAATAATTCAAGGTTAGATTTGTAAAAACTAAAGCCTGCAGCAAAATTATGTCCGCCATGATTAATATAGATATCGCCAAGACTATCGAGGAAGCTTGTAGCAACAAAGCCGCGGCAGCTTCTCATAGAACCAATACATATATCATTTTCAAAAGTAAGCGTTATAGTGGGAACATTAAAGTCCTGCATAAGGCGTGCTGCAAGAATTCCTGTAATACCTTTATTGATACATTCATCAATGGATACGCATAGTTTATTTGAATGAGTCTGGATGCTCTGTTGTGCAGAATCATGAATTTTATAATATGCACTGGAAACAAGCTCTTTGCGCTCTTCATTCATTTTATAGATAGTTTTTGCAAGCTGTTCACGCTCTTTTGCTTCAGTAGAAATTAAAAGTTTAAGAGAAACATCGGCATGGCCCATTCTTCCTGCGGCATTAAGAGCCGGAATTACTGACCAGGAAAGATCGGTGGAGGTGAGGGCGTCAATATTAATGTTTAATTCATTAAACAGTTCTGCAAGCCCCTGACGCGGCCGGTTTGTTTTAATTGAACTGATTCCGTTTTTTACAAGAATACGGTTTTCATCAGTCATCGGCATAATATCTGCAAGTGCGGCAAGTGCAACAAGCTGAAGATCTTTCTGTTCGTCGGTGGTCTGCTGCGGCTTTTTCTGTGCAATGATTTTCTTACAGTATGTTACATAAAGGTTATAGATTGATTCAATTTCAGAAGTTGTATTGCCATTATATTTTGCAATTTGAGAAAGCGCTTTAATCTGAGCAGAAGTTTTATTTTTTACAGATGAAATGACATTTCCAACTTCGTTTCGTAAATCATTGATGTTAAATTCTATTCCGCTTCCAAAAATCTGTCCTAAAAGCCCAAGTGTTTTTCTTGAGTCCCAAGAATAAATCAACTGACCTTGTAAGAAATATGGAAGTTTAAGGTCATATATGGAAGTTCTGCCAGGAACGATTTTCTCGTGTAATTCTTTAACTTTTACAAGATTTTTGATTTTAATAGAGTCGGCATAAAAACATTGTTCTTCCTGATTTTCTGAAAGTTCAAGAATACATATTTCAGCATTGTAAAAATCAGATTGAGCAAAACGAAGGGCACTTACAAGCTTATAGGCAACTGCTGCTCCAGAAATTCCTTCGAATGGGTAAGTATCATCTTCGATTTTTGGATCTAGAAAAATAATTGCTTGAGGAAGTTCTTCCGGAGGATTATGATGATCTGTAACAATTACTTCGATTCCTAGTTCACAGGCATGTGCTATTTCGTCATTATTTGAAATACCACAGTCAACTGTAATGATTAGAGTTCCATCTTGAGCTGCAAAATCATCTATTGCGGCAATAGAAAGGCCATAACCGTCATCTTCCAGAGGGAGACGGTACTGAACATCTATTCCAAGACGAACAAGTTCTTCATATAAAATAGCGGTACTTGAAATTCCATCAACATCACTATCACCAAAAATTAATACTTTTTCTCCTTCTTCTTTTGCCTGCATGATACGCTCAACAGCATCTTCCATTCCGGAAAAACAAAAGGGATTATGCTGAAAACGAAGATCATTTTCGAGATAGTAAAGAATATCTTTTCCTTCAGTAATACCTCTGCGTATAAAAATAGAAGCAAGTAAAGGTGAAATGTTAAAAGAATTACATAGTGGTTCAATCTGCTGTTTTGATACAGGCTTTTTAATCCACTTTGATGAATTGTTAATAGTAGTGTCGGCTCTCACAAAATCCCCATCCCAGTTTCGATCGAGTTCAATTTCTGGTCTATACTGTTTTCAATCAGAAAGAAAACAAGCTGTCGTATCTGTCCATAGATTTCTTCATCTATTATTAGTTTACGGGCTTCTGCCGGTGGAAGAACTGAGAGTGCAGAAAGGTACTGAACAGCAGTATTTTGAACACTCAGCATGTTTTCACCGCGAATATACAGACCGCAGTCAGGACAGATAAAACTATTCTCCATACTATTATAATAAGAAACTGCATCTGGTGCAAACTTTGTATCTAAAAAAGTTTTACCACAGCTGCTGCAGGCATGAGTTAGAGGCTGAATACCCAGAAGTTCAAGAAAACGCCATAAGAAACGAATAAGTCCTAAACGGCTTTGTTCTTCATCGCAAAGCTCCATTCCATCAAGAAAGCCTGAAACAAGTCTGAAGCATTGAGGGGCACTTCCTGCACAACGTGTTTTAATTGCTAATTCAGCAGCTAGAGAAGCCGCATAAGATTTAAAAAGATTTGTACTGAAGCTCGCGTGGTAATTTGAAACTTCAAAGTCACTTATTTTAATCTGATTTTTTTCCGGATTTTCATAAAGCCAGACCTTTCCACTGTTCCACTGCGCAACCAGCGATCGCATACGGCTTTTAGGCCCGCCATAAAGCACCGCATAAACAATCCCACCCTCCGGCGTAAGCAGAGTAACCGAAGAATTATTTTCCCCAAGAGGTTTTAATGAAAGGATGATTGCAGAAGTAGAAGATGATCTGTTCATTTTGTCTAATTATAACACTATTACGGCAGGGAAAACAATGTGACAGGAAATAAAAAATCTGATGGGCGGAGCGGGAATGAGGTACGAACTGCCTCTGAACGTCTTTGGCGCTTAGCCATGAAAAGAATCCGAGGATTTTTGCTTGCAAAAACCGCAGGATTCTTACAAAAAAACGTGAAGCGAGCATGTTTGTACATCATTCCAGCGGGAGCCCATCAGATTTTTTTAGATGTCTGCGCGTTTTTGACTTATGGATCGCGACCGGGAGCCGGGATTTAATTTAATTATTTATTTCCCTGGCCGTAATATGCGTTAGGACCATGTTTTCTCATGTAATGTTTATTTACAATATAATCAGGCAATTCAGTAGCATCCGGACGAATCTGCAGAGTATACATAGCCATACGGCAGATTTCTTCCAGAACAGTTCCATTATAAACAGCCTTATCTGCATTCTTACCCCATGCAAAAGGTCCGTGGCCTCCGCAGAGAACCATGTTTACTTCACTAGGATTAAGACCGAGCTCTTCAAAGTGCTTAACAATCAGAAGTCCTGTTTCTTTTTCATAGTCGCGCTCAACTGCTTCGCGGCTGAGGTATGGTGTACAAGGAACTGATTTCTGAATGTGGTCAGCATGAGTAGTACCGAAAAGTGGTACAGAGCGAACAGCCTGAGCCCATGCAACAGCGCATGTAGAATGTGTATGGATGATTCCACCAACTTCGCCGCCCTTGTTTATAGCAAACTCCTTGTAAAGAACTGCGTGAGTAGGGGTGTCACTTGAAGGGTTCAAAGAACCATCAACTTTTTTTCCATCCAGGTCAATGATTACCATTGATTCTGGTGTGAGTTCAGGGTAAGGAACTCCAGAAGGTTTAATTGCAAAAACTCCCTTATCTTTATCAAAAGCAGAAACATTGCCCCAAGTGTAGAGAGCAAGATGATTCTCCGGGATTTTCATATTAGCTTCGTAAGCTTCGTTTCTTAAAGATTCAAATGTCATAATTATTCCTCATTAGATTAATGTCATTGTCGGGCTTGACCCGACAATCTGCACATCACAGTGTTGTTTGGATTCCCGTGTCAAGC
>JAEEGL013040606.1_pt1 | contig 10834 bp, 6 predicted proteins | sample 9134231 | NCBI WGS metagenome assembly JAEEGL01 (sample SAMN16246548, study PRJNA631951) | gut metagenome | biome: gut microbiome; feature: rumen; material: fiber-attached | host: Bos | place: Iran: Karaj | collected 2018-10
GACGCCTGCATGATGGACCTCTACCCGGCTCTCACCTGCGGTGCCACCGTTCATATCATCCCGGAGGAGCTGCGCCTCGACCTCATCGCTTTAAACGACTATTTTGAGCAGAACAACATCACTCACTCCTTCATGACAACTCAGGTGGGATACCAGTTTGCCACCAGCATCGAGAACCATTCACTCAAATATCTTTCGACAGGTGGGGAGAAACTGGCATCACTGACACCTCCAGAAGGATTTGACTTCCTCAACGTTTATGGTCCTACCGAATGTACCATCTTTACCACAACGTACCTTGTGGAGAAGAAGATGAAAGAGATTCCTATTGGAAAGCCGCTCGACAACATGCGTCTTTATATCACCGACGCCCAAGGACACAGGCTGCCCGTAGGAGCCGCAGGTGAATTATGGGTTTCAGGTCCTCAAGTGAGCCGTGGCTACCTCAACCGGCCGGAGAAAACTGCTGAAGTGTATATCAGCAACCCGTTCACCCAAGAAGAAAAATACGCCCGTGTCTACCGGACAGGTGACATCGTACGCTATCTCCCTGACGGAAACATTCAGTTTGTGGGAAGAAGAGACGGACAGGTGAAAATCCGTGGTTTCCGAATAGAACTGAAAGAAGTGGAAAGCATCATAAGAGAGTTCCCCGGAATCAAGGACGCAACAGTGCAGGCTTTTGACGAGGAGGGCGGTGGAAAATTCATCGCCGCCTACATCGTGAGTGACCAGACAATCGACATAGAATCACTCAATCAATTTATCATGGAAGAAAAGCCTCCCTATATGGTGCCGGCTGTAACCATGCAGATTGACTCTATACCACTCAACCAAAACCAGAAGGTGAATAAGCGGGCTTTGCCAAAACCCGTGAATAAAGCGGTGAGTGAACCATCATCAGTCAATGTTCCTATGAACATACTTGAAGAGGAAATCCATGGAATAATTGCCTCTATCGTCAATTCTACCGATTTCGGAGTGACCACTCCACTCGGGTATGCCGGACTGACCTCCATTTCTTCCATCCGTCTGGCCATACAAATCAATAAGCGCTATGGCGTGGCACTCGACTCAAAGAGTCTTGTTAAAACCGGCACCGTTCAAAGCATCGAAAACGAAATACTCAAGCAACTGCTCACCGACGGGAACACACCCAAACCCGATTCACCGAAAGAAGAAGCAACAGACCTGACAAGTGCACCATTGTCGTATGCCCAGACCGGAGTATATTTCGAATGTCTGAAGAATCCCACATCCACCATCTACAACATTCCTTATCTGCTCTCCTACCCATCAGGCACCGATGCCCAACAGTTGGCAGAAGCAGTGAAACGCGTTGTAGACTTGCATCCTGAACTGAGCGTGCATTTCACCACCGAAGGAGACACCATCGTCCAGACATTAGACGACAGACAACCGGTGGAAGTGACATTCGGCAAGATGAGCGAGGATGAATTAATCACTTACAAACAGGCATTCGTAAGGCCGTTCAACCTTCAGAAACCGCCACTCTACCGCTTTGAGGTTGTTACCACCGAAAACGGTGTCCACCTGTTGATGGACATACATCATCTGGTGTTCGACGGAGGGTCTGCCGACTTGTTTATCCGTCAAATCAGTGCAGTCCTCGAAGGCCTGTCTGTAGAGCAAGAGACATACACTTATCTCCAGTTTGTTGACGATCAGCGGAAAGCAGCGGAAAGCGATTCGTTACACGCATCAGAGCAGTTCTTCGCCGAAAAACTCCAAACTTGTGAGGGAGCGAGCGAGATACCTTCCGACCTTCCGAAGACCGACGAGCAAGGGCTTATTGGTGAGGCTGTATGTCTTCCTGATTATGAGAAAGCGATTAGTTTCTGCCGTGACAGGCAAATCACCCCGGCTCATCTCTTCCTGGCTGCCACAGCCTACGTTGTATCCCGCTACACCAACAACCGCGACGTATATCTCTGCACCGTCAGCAGCGGCCGTTCAAATCTCAAAATCTCCGACACGGTTGGAATGTTCGTCAACACGCTGGCACTGGGGTTCTCTATCAACGACGTGACTGTGGATGAATTCCTCTTACAAACCAGCAAGGGATTTGATGACACCCTTCTGCATGAAGACTATCCATTCGCACGCATAGTCAGCGACTACGGATTCCGTCCAGCCATCGCCTACGCCTATCAAGTGGGAGTATTGTCGGAATACAGCGTCAACGGAAAACCTATCAGTCAGGAACTGCTGGAACTGAATGTTCCCAAATTCAAGATTAACATCAAGATTGAATCACGCGGAGTGGTCGTTCAATATGATGATGCCATTTACTCCCAATCTCTTGCCGACTCATTGGCAGAAAGCATCGTGGCAGTGGCAGAGCGGATGATGGCACAGCCTGAAAGCCAAGTCCGTCAGTTGTCGATAGTAAGCCAGCGTCAGGAGGAAGCACTCAACCAGGTTCGTCAGACCGCAACGGGTGAGGCACCGTTCAAGTTCTTCCACGACTGCATCCGTCACTTTGCACAAATCCAGCCGGCACATGAGGCCTTAGTGGCAACCGACGCGACTTACACTTACCAAGAGATGGATAAGCTGACAGACAGAATCGCAGCCGCCCTGCGCCAATATGGAGTGAAAGACCGTGACCGCGTGGCACTTCTTCTTCCCCGCACCAGCCGTCTGATTCTTTCACTTTTCGGAGTGCTGAAAGCTGGAGCCGCATACATACCATGCGACCCGGAATATCCGGAAGACCGTATCAAACTGATATTGGAAGACAGTGAGGCACGCTATATCATCACCACCTCCAGCAAGATGAAGAACGTACCGTCGGATAAAGGAATCGACGTAGAGACACTTCTTGCTTATCAGGACGGTTGCTCCGTTACCTCTGACATTACCCCCGACGACCTTGCCTACCTGATTTACACCAGCGGTTCCACAGGCCGTCCGAAAGGCGTGATGCTCCGTCATGAGGGCATCTGCAACTACCTCTACGGCCATCCGGCCAATGTGTTTGCCAATGGTGTGCTGACAGATGCCGACCGCATCTTAAGCGTGACCACCATCTCCTTCGACGCAGCCCTCCAGGACATCGGTATGGCTTACTTCAATGGAAAAACCCTCGTGGTGGCAACGGAAGAGCAGGCAAACAACCCGCTCGACCTGGCCCGCCTAATCAACGGCCAGCAGGTGAACATGGTTTCTGGAACCCCTTCCCGTTGGCAGACTTGGCTGACGAGCGATGATTTCTGCAACGCCATCTCGAAAGTGAAAATATGCCGTGCCGGAGGAGAGAAATTCTCCGACCAGCTGCTCACCCAACTCCGCAGTGTCACAAAGGCCCGCATATTCAACTGCTATGGTCCGACCGAAATCACCGTGGCATCCAACAACAAAGAACTGACCACCGCCGCCGTCGTGACAGTAGGAAAACCTCAGCTGAACGTAAAGGAGTTCATCGTGGACAGCGACGGAAACGAACTCCCTATCGGCGTTGTGGGCGAACTTTATATAGGAGGGCGTGGCGTGGCCCGTGGTTACAACAATCTGGACGATATGACCCGCGAACGATTCATCGACTATCACGGCGTACGGATTTACAAATCGGGCGACTATGCCAAATGGCTGCCCGACGGCGATGTGGTTATTCTCGGCCGCACCGACCATCAGATAAAACTGCGTGGTCTGCGCATCGAGCTCGGCGAAATTGAGAACGTGATGCTGAAAGTGGACGGAATGAAAAAAGTCGTTATACTTATCCGCAAAATCAATGGCAAGGAACATCTCTGCGCCTACTACACTGCTGACCGTGACATCGCACCCGATGCCCTGAAATCCGAAATATCAAAGCATCTGACACAATACATGGTGCCTACCGCCTATCTGCAGTTGAAAGAAATGCCGATGACTCCGAACGGAAAAACCGATGTGAAAGCACTTCCTGAACCACAGTTGGCTGTCACATCTGCATACGAGGCGCCATTGAACGAAACAGAGCAGACTTTCTGCGACATCTTTGCCGAAATCCTTCAAATGGACAAAGTCGGAGCCACCGACAACTTCTTTGAGCTGGGCGGCACATCGCTTGTCGTCACCCGTATCATCATCGAAGCCGACAAAGCAGGGCTTCATGTTGCCTACGGTGATGTGTTCGCAAATCCTACTCCTCGACAACTTGCCCGGTTAGTGACGGGAGAAACCGATGAGCAGGAGGGAAATACTCCTGTGGTGAATTACGACTACACAGCCATCAACGCTTTGCTCCAGCATAACACACTCCAAGCGTTCAAGGAAGGCGAACGTCAGAAGTTGGGCAACGTGCTGCTCACCGGAGCCACTGGTTATCTGGGCATGCATATTCTCAAGGAACTGATTGACAGCGATGCCGAAAACATCTACTGTCTGGTTCGTGGAAAAACACAAGAGGCGGCAGAGAGCCGTCTGCGCACACTGCTTTACTATTATTTCTCAGATGCGTTCAAACCGCTCTTCAGTACAAGAATACATGTGGTATTGGGTGATGTCACAAGTGATTTCGGTTCTGGCCTGACGATTGACACTGTCATCAACTGCGCAGCCGTTGTGAAACATTTCTCAGAAGGAACAGAAATTGAAGATGTGAACATAGGCGGTGCCAAGCGTTGTGTGGACTTCTGCTTACAGACAGGAGCCAAGCTGGTGCATATCTCCACCGCAAGCACCCGTGGACTTTGGGCTGGCGAAATCAAGAACGACGTGTTTACCGAGCAACGATTCTACATGGGTCAGTATCTTGGCAACAAGTATATCTACTCCAAGTTCATGGCAGAGCGGCTCATCCTCGAGGCAGTGGCACTGCATGGACTTCAAGCGAAAATCATGCGTGTGGGTAACCTGGCCGCACGTTCCACCGACGGTGAGTTCCAGGCAAACTTCTCCACCAACTCGTTCATGGGAAGAATCAAGGTATATAACATGTTGGGCTGTTGTCCTTACGGGATGCGGAACAAACGCGTGGAATTCTCTCCTATCAACGAAGTGGCACACGCCATCGTCCTTCTGTCGACCACGCCAAAGAGTTGCACCGTGTTCCATCCTTACAACATCCACACGCAGTTCCTTGGCGACGTGCTGACAGGACTGACCACCGTAGGCGATGGCGTTCAGTTTGTGGAGCAGGAGGATTTCCAACAAGCAATGGACGAGGCGGGCAATGATCCTGTAAAAGCGAAGCAGATGTCAAGTCTGCTGGCCTATCAAGACATGGCACACGGACAGAAGACAGCCGATGTGGCACGCGACAATGACTACACCACACAAGTGCTCTACCGACTCGGATTCGCCTGGTCACCTACGTCTTGGGATTATGTGGAACGGATGTTCACTGCCATCGGTGGTTTTGGATTCTTTGAATAAATTACAATTATTTAATTTACAACAGATTCTGCCATTCTAATATTTAATCATTTGGCTATAGTGAATCCATTTTGGCTATGTCCGCTTAGGAGTATGTTAAAGTGAAGATTTGAAGAGGTAAGTTAAAATGGGAAATGAGAAAATGAAAGAGGAACCGACCTCTTTGTTCTACCGCTATCTGTGGGCATATATCCTGGTAGCTCTGTCAGGATGTCTGGGTAATGTGGTTGATGGTATTATCGTAGGGAACCTCATCAGCGAGGCCGGCGTGAGTGCCATCAACTTGTCGAAGCCCGTCAACCAGTTTATCTTTACCTTGCACCTGCTGATTAACGCAGGTGCGGGAATGCTTGTTGGCTATGCCCTCGGACAGAAACTGGTTCACAAAGCCCGCCGCTTCTTCACGTTGTCGCTCACACTGAGTGTAGGCATCGGTATTCTGCTGGCTCTTTTCGGAGGCTTACTGTTTCCTGATTCCACAGCTCGTCTGCTTTGCAAAAATGAGAATTTGTTATCACTCACCCGCGACTACATGCAGGTGTTGCTGCTGGGTAATCCTGCCTTCATCCTGATGTGGGGATTATCAACAATGGTGGGTGTTGACGGCAGTCCTCGTCTGGTCTCATTAGCCGTGATTATCGACAATGTAGTGAACCTCATGCTCGACATTGTGTTTATACAATGGCTTGGATGGGGAATCACCGGTTCATCGTTCGCCACGGTTGTAGGCCATCTGGTGGGTATTGCCATCTTGCTCAGTCATTGGCGAAAACCGGAGAACAGGCGTCTGATTTTGACATGGCGTTCATCTGTTCCCAATTCTGCCACCAACGAAGCAAAAGCAGAAGATGAACCATCCAAGACAGGACAGCTCATACGTCGCATCATTTCTCAGGGCGCACCGCTTGCCATTGCATCCATCAGCCTTACGCTACTACTGCTGTCTGCCAACCGCATCGTACTGTCTACGCTCGGAGAGGCCGGTATTTTCGCCTTTGCAGTGTGTATGAATCTGCTTCAGGTCTACAACCTCTTCTTATCAGGCACATGCCAGACACTCCAGTCATTGGGGGCCATACAAGTGGGCAAAAAGGACACGTCAAGTCTGAAAGCCGTAATCCGGAAAGCCTTCCGGTTCATCACTGTTGCCATGGTGCTCCTTTGCCTGTTTGTGTGGATTAATCCCCAGGCGGTTGTCAAACTTTTCGGTGCCGATGAACCGGATATGATTTCAACAGGCGTACATGCACTTCGGATTTTCGCACTCAGCTTCATACCATTCTGCTATATCTATGTGCTGATGATTGTATATAAACTATACAGTCAGCACAAGATGGCACTGTTCATCTCCTTCGCTTTGTCACTGACCGTGATTCCTGTGTTGTGGGTGATGTCACGCGTAGCGCCTGAACAGCTCTGGTATGGCTATCTCATCGCCTATCTCATCGAAGCCATTGCAATCTATGTGCTCCACCGCCTCACCCACGCCTCATTTAAACTGAAAGAGTGATGGGCACACTGAGCATTTCACATTTTCAATGCTATATATAAACGACCACATAGAGGATTTCGACCTTCAGGCAGCACTTTTGAAAGTGAGCAAGGAACGCCGAGAATATGCCTTACGCTACCGTCGGGAGCACGACCAACGGCTGTGCGTGGCTGCTTATATGCTTCTGCAACAGGCATTGAAAGCGGAATACAGCATTGGCGAGCCTCCACAATTCCTTTACGGTCCCAACGGCAAACCACATCTGAAAAACCATCCTGAGATTCATTTCAATCTCAGCCATTGTGATGAGGCGGTTGTCTGTGTGGTCAGCAATAAACCAGTGGGCATCGATGTGGAGAGCATCCGCCAATTCAGTCCAGAACTGGCAGCAGCCACAATGAATCCTGAAGAACTCGACATAATCCAATCCTCTCCCAATCCATCAATTGCCTTCACCCGCTTCTGGACAATGAAAGAAAGCCTGCTGAAACTCACAGGCGAAGGCATCACCGACAATCTTCATGACATCCTCACCAATACCGACAATTATCATTTCATCACTGAAATAGATGAGACAACCGGGTATGTGCTGACTTGGGTTTCATCATAAGTACAATGGAGATACCTGCAAAAAAACATCTCAGCTGATGAATGCCAGCACACTCAATATCTATCATCAAGCGGGGGATGTCAGTATTCTGACATCCCCCGCTTGATGATAGATAAGTTGTATAAGAGTTTCTGTTATTATCAGATTAAAGACTTATCAGACTGTGATAATCGTTCCGGCATCCTGCCCGATAGAGTCTGCCTTGGTGATAACGACTTTAGAGACCCCTGCCTTGCATGCATTGAGAGAATTCTCAATTTTAGGAATCATGCCCCCGCTGATGACACCATCATCCACAAACTGCTTGAACGACGCTGTGTTGATATGACGGATGACGCTGTCGTCATCATGCTCATCCATCAGCACACCGGCCTTTTCGAAACAGTAGATGAGTGTCACGTCGAAATACGATGCCAACGCCTTGGCTGTCTCTCCGGCAATTGTATCGGCATTTGTGTTGAGCAGGTTGCCCAATCCGTCGTGAGTCAGCGGCGCCATCACCGGCACCACCCCTTTCTCAATCAAGGATGCCAGCATCTGCCCGTCACATCGCTCCACGTCGCCTACGAATCCATAGTCCACCAGAATGTCATGGTCTGTGCCGGCCACCTCGGCTTTCACCATCACGGGCTTTCTGCGCACACTGCACATCACATTCATGTCGGCTCCTGTCAGTCCCAGTGCATTCACCCCGCGAGACTGCAGTTTTGCCACGATATTCTTGTTGACCAAACCACCATAGACCATCGTCACGACATTCAACATCTCAGCATCCGTCACACGGCGGCCTCCCACCATCGTGGTCTCTATACCCAACGAGGCGGCTACCTTCGTGGCAGAACGCCCACCGCCATGCACCAGGACTTTAAAGCCCGGTATATCACAGAAGCCGCCCAGAAGCCGGTCAAGGCTCTGAGCGTCTTCCACTATCTTACCACCGACTTTTATAACGGTCAGTTTGTCCATCATTTTTTTGTTTATAGTTTGTTGAATTCTGCATAGATGCTGTCGGCTATCTGCTGAAACTCACTCTGTTCCAGTTTCAGTTTCTCCTTATTGAACAGCATGTCCTTCTCGCTCTGCATCGGAATCAGGTGGATATGGGCATGAGGAACCTCAAGACCAAGGACGGCCTCTCCTACTTTCACACATGGGCAGACTTTTTTCAACGCTACAGCCACTTTTTTGGCAAAAACCTGAAAGCGGGCGATTTCGTCATCTTCCATGTCGAAGATATAGTCCACCTCGCGGCGGGGAATACACAGTGTATGACCTTTCACCATCGGATTGATGTCAAGAAAAGCATAGAACTCATCTGTCTCTGCACATTTATAGCTGGGAATCTCACCAGCTGCTATCTTTGAAAATATTGACATGATTAGTTAGGAGTTTAAAGATAAAAGGTGAATATTGAAAGTTAAAAGTTGAGAGTGGTTTTTGTGGAGAAAAGGAGATAATTATCACCTAATCTCTCCACTAAATAGAAATGCTTATAAGTTCAAGCTCAATCATTCCCTGCGGGATGCTGATTTGAGCCACTTCACCCACTTTCTTTCCAAGCAGACCTTTGGCAATGGGTGTGCCAACGGAAATTTTGCCTTCACGAAGATTTGCCTCACTTTCGCTCACGATTTGATACTTCATCAGCTGACCGGTCTTCACATTCTTGATTTCAACCTTCGAAAGAATTTGTACCGTGTCGGTCTGTACCTTGCTGGTGTCGATGATTTTCGCGTCGGCAAGAGCGGCTTTCAGTTCAGCAATCTTGCTCTCAAGTTTTCCCTGTGCCTCCTTCGCCGCATCATATTCTGCATTCTCTGAGAGGTCGCCTTTCTCACGGGCCTCCTGAATCTGGCGGATGACCTCAGGCCGTTCCACCTCCTCCAAATGTTTAATCTGGGCTCTTAGTTTATCGTAGCCCTCCTGTGACATGTATGCCATATTGTTTCGTTGAATTGATTGGTTAATTTTTAATATAGTTTGAAATTAGGCGTCAAAAAAGAAAAGAATCCCGATACTCCCATGTATCGGAACCCTCTCTTTATCCTGTATTTTCAAATGCAAATTTACGGCATTATTTCTTTAAAACCAAATAAATTGGATGTTTTTTTCATTTAACGCGTTAAAATTGAGCACCAGAGCACAGTTATTTACGATTTGAAACATTCATCGTCTGATTCACTTGAGTTTCTTGAGACGTTTATATTCACTCTTGGTAATCCGCATGAAGCTGCCATGCTGAGGTCGGGCAACGCCCTCAATATTGCGCGGATTCTTGAAGTTGCGCATATTCTCGTCCGCCTCACAGATGCGGTAGTTTTTCGGATTTGAGGAGTATTCTATATAGGCGATGCGCCAAGTCGGGTCTCCTGAAAGCTGGAAGGCCGAAACGCCCTCACATTTCTTTTTGCCCTCAAAGTTCACATAGTCGTCCTCCACCGGCTCTCCCCATCCGTGAGTCAGGTTCTTGCTTGTGGCGGTAAAGAGTCCGGGAGTCCCCCCTTCCTTCTTAATCATCATGTGCCACTTCTGGTCTGCAGCCACCCAGTTGATGTCGGCGTCGATGGTGGCATATCCCCAGTCGAAGAGCAGTTGCGGCTGTGTCAGGCGTGTGAAGTCGTCACTGGCATGGCTGTAGTACATCCGGTCGTATTTCTCCTCGCCGCGGTTCCACATCGAATAATAAATCATATATCCTCCACGCTTCCCGTCAGGCCACACGAACTCATCGTCCCAGATAATCTGAGGCGCCCACACCCGGTTGATGGTGCTCCAGTCTTGATAGGCGCTCTTGGCATTCGGGTCCATGAAGATGGAGGTCCCCTTTCGATAGTCGAATGTGGTGGACTTCCAATGTATGAGGTCTGTGCTGGTAAGCAGGTTGATGCCGTAGTTGTCCCAAGTCTCCTTCTTGCCCATTCTGTCACGACTGCGGTTCGACGCGTCCATGTCGGTGGTTACCATTAGGAATCCCTTGCCGTCATGACGTCGGCAGATATAAGCATCACGGGTGCGGTGTTCTATCCGTGCCATCTCGTAATCGCTGAAAATGGAGTCACCGTTCATCACGTCCTCAAAATGAAAACCATCCTTACTCACGGCGTATGCAGTCCAGGCCAGACCGCCGTTCATGTGGCAATACAGATAACAGTTACCTTTCTGAAGGTTACCTCGTTTTTTATACGTTCGCTGAGCAGACACACCCGCACAGCACATCAAAGCAAGCAACAAAACTGTAATTTTTCTCATAATAAGTCAGTAGTTTTTTTAGTAGATATGAATTGACACGTCAAATTTAATCATATTTTCCCAATTACACAAATTCCATCACTCAAAAAACAAAAACACAA
>JAEEGL013209684.1_pt1 | contig 10834 bp, 6 predicted proteins | sample 9134231 | NCBI WGS metagenome assembly JAEEGL01 (sample SAMN16246548, study PRJNA631951) | gut metagenome | biome: gut microbiome; feature: rumen; material: fiber-attached | host: Bos | place: Iran: Karaj | collected 2018-10
GTGGTAGTGCTCCGATTGCGGAAGGGTTAAAGGAAGAGCTTCGTGCTCAAATTCTTGAGATGAGTAAACGAATAAGACACCGTGGGCCAGACTGGAGTGGTGTTTACACTGGAAATAATGCTATTCTTAGTCATGAGCGTCTTTCAATCGTAGATCCTCTTAGTGGAAAACAGCCTTTGGTCAGCGATGATGAAAAGATTATTCTTGCTGCAAACGGTGAAATCTATAACCACAAGGAAATCCGTGCCAAGTTTGAAGGCTCTTATAAATTCCGTACAGGAAGTGACTGTGAAGTTATTATTCCTCTTTACAAAAAGTATCGCCAGAGCGGCGACTTCACAAAAATGATTGAAGAACTTTCTGGTATTTTCGCTTTTGCACTTTATGATAGTGAAAATGATGTTTACCTTATTTCCCGCGACGAAATTGGCGTTATTCCACTTTATCAGGGCTGGGATAAGGCTGGCCGCTACTATGTTGCAAGCGAACTTAAAGCTCTGGAAGGCGACTGTCAGACAGTAGAAGAATTCCCTAACGGTCACTATTTCTACTCAAAAGACGAAAAACCCACCCGCTGGTACCATCGCGATTGGGAGACCTTTGATGCAGTAAAGAACGCTCCTAAAGCCACCGACAACCACGGTGAAGTTATCAACCCAAGCGTAATCGAAAAAGTCCGCAACGGTCTTGAAGCTGCAGTAAAGGCACAGTTGATGTCCGATGTACCTTACGGTGTTCTTTTAAGCGGAGGTCTGGATAGTTCAATCATCGCTGCTATAACTCAAAAATACAGTAAAAAACGTGTTGAAACAGACAGCAAGGAAGCAGCCTGGTGGCCACAGCTCCACTCATTTGCAGTTGGACTTGAGGGAAGCCCTGACCTTATTGCAGCCCAGAAAGCCGCTGATTATATTGGAACTGTTCACCACGAGATTCACTTTACAATTCAGGAAGCCCTCGATGCCCTTCCAGATGTAATCTACCATATCGAAACTTACGACATCACAACAGTTCGCGCTTCTACTCCAATGTACCTGCTTGCCCGAGTAATCAAATCTATGGGAATTAAGATGGTTTTGAGTGGCGAAGGAAGCGACGAACTCTTTGGCGGCTATCTTTACTTCCACAAGGCTCCAAATGCACAAGAGTTTCATGAGGAACTGGTTCGAAAAATGAGCAAGCTTCACCTTTACGACTGCCTGCGCGCAAACAAGTCTCTTATGGCATGGGGCGTAGAAGGCCGCGTTCCTTTCTTAGATAAAGATTTTATTGATATTGCCATGGGACTGAATCCGAGTGATAAGATGAATATAAAACTGCCAGACGGAAAGCAGCGCATGGAAAAATGGATTTTGCGTAAAGCCTTTGAAGACCTTCTTCCAGAAAGCATTGCCTGGCGTCAGAAAGAACAGTTCAGTGACGGCGTAGGCTACAACTGGATTGATACTCTCAAAAAGATGACAGAAGAAAAGGTAAGCGATGCAGAGTTTGCACGCCGCGAAAACCGCTTCCCGGTAAATCCTCCAAAAACAAAAGAGGAATATTACTACCGTGAAATTTACAGCCGTCTCTTCCCAAGCGACTCTGCCGCACGTTGTGTACCACACGAAGCAGGAGTTGCCTGCAGTACAGCAAAGGCACTTGAATGGGATGCAGCATGGAAAAATATGGACGAACCAAGTGGCCGAGCCATTGGAGGAGTACATAATGACGCCTACTAATGATAACAAAAACATTGTCGTACTCGGTTCGGGACCTATTAGAATTGGACAAGGAATTGAATTTGACTACGCTTCGGTTCAGTGTGTTCAAGCACTAAAAAAGCTTGGCTATAAAGTAGCAATTGTAAATAACAATCCCGAGACTGTTTCTACCGATTTTGACACTGCAGACCGCCTTTATTTTGAACCACTAACGCCTGCAGATGTTATGAACGTACTTTCTGTAGAAAAGCCTCTTGGAGTAGTTGTAGCTTTTGGCGGTGGAACTGCCATTAAACTTGCAAAGTTTTTGGACAGCCAGGGAGTAAAGATTCTTGGAACTAGTGCAGATGCTATTGATCTTGCAGAAGACCGTGAACGTTTTGAAGAGCTTTGTGACCGTCTTAACATAAAACGTCCAAAGGGGCTTACAGTTTTTACAGAATCAGAAGCACTGGAAGCAGCTGCAAGAATTACTTACCCGGTTTTGATGCGCCCAAGTTATGTACTTGGTGGTCAGAATATGATTGTAGCCCGCAACAATGCAGATGTAAAAGAATATATGCAGATTATTCTACGCGCTGGAATTGAAAATCCTGTTTTAATTGATAAATACATGGAAGGAAAAGAGCTGGAAGTAGACTGTATTTGTGACGGTGAAGATGTTTTAATTCCAGGAATTATGGAGCATGTAGAACGCACTGGTATTCACTCGGGAGATTCTATTGCAGTTTACCCAGGAACCTTTACTCCAGAAATTGAACAAAAAATTATAAAGCAGTCTACTGATCTTGCTCTGGCACTTGGAACAAAGGGTCTTGTAAATATTCAGTATTTAATTTACGACGATGGTAACGGAGCAGACCTATATATAATAGAAGCAAATCCTCGTTCCAGCCGAACTGTTCCTTATCTTAGCAAAGTAACAGGTGTTCCAATGATTGAACTTGCCACACGCGCAATGCTTGGCGAAAAGGTTTGTGAACTTGGCTACGGCACAGGGCTTTACAGAAAACCAAACTATTTTGCAGTTAAGGTTCCTGTTTTTAGTTTTGAAAAGCTTATGGATGTAGACACACATCTTGGACCTGAAATGAAGTCCACTGGTGAAGTTTTAGGTATAGCAGCAACCCGCGAAGAAGCTATTTTCAAAGGTATGGCTGCAGCTGGCTGGAAAATGATAAGGCCAAACGAGGCGTTGCGGGGTGTCCCCGCAGAGGGGGTAGCGAAAAACGCTGCAGGCGGTTGTAGCGAGGGGGAGGCTTCCCCCACTGGCGTTTTATTTTCTGTAAGAGAATCAGATTTGCCAGAACTTCCGTCACTTGCCCGCAAATTTTACGACTTGGGCTTTACTCTTTACGCTACTACTGGAAATGCAGCCACAATTGAACGCAGTGGCATGAATGTAATTCACGTTGCCAAGGTGCACGAAAATTACAATGACAACGTTATGACTCTTTTGGAAAGCGGCAAAATTGCCTATGTGGTTTCTACTTCTGCAAAGGGTCGCGATCCTGTTGCCGAGAGTGTAAAACTTCGCCGTCTTGCTGTAGAGCGCGATATAGACTGTCTTACTGCTATAGACACAGCAAACACTCTGGCAAATTGTCTTGCATCTCCTTTTAGTTTGGATAATGTAAGTCTGGTAGATATTAACCATATGTGCGAAATGTCACAAAATTGTGTACTTTAGGAGGGGGAAAATGTCTAAATTTATATTCGTAACCGGTGGCGTTGTGTCAGGGCTTGGTAAAGGTATTACTGCGGCAAGTCTGGGAAGGCTTTTAAAGTGCCGTGGGCTTAAAATTACTTCACAAAAGCTGGACCCTTATATGAATGTGGACCCAGGTACTATGAGTCCTTTTCAGCATGGGGAAGTTTTTGTTACAGAAGATGGAGCAGAAACAGACTTAGACCTTGGTCACTACGAACGCTTTATTGACGAAAATCTTACTAAATATTCGAATATGACAAGCGGTCGCGTTTACTGGAACGTTTTGAATAAAGAGCGTCAGGGAGAATATCTTGGTCAAACTGTACAGATTATTCCGCATGTAACTAATGAAATCAAAGATTTTGTACTAAAAAATGCCGAAGTCAGCGGGGCTGATGTAAGCATTGTTGAAGTTGGTGGTACTATTGGAGATATAGAAAGTCAGCCATTTTTGGAAGCAATCCGTCAGCTGGCTCTGGAAGTTGGACGCCGTAACTGTCTTTTTATTCATGTGTGCCTTGTGCCTTACATTAGCGGTTCAGATGAATACAAATCTAAGCCAACTCAGCATTCTGTAAAGGAACTTATGGCGGTTGGTATTCATCCAGATATTATTGTTGCTCGTTGTGATAAGGAGATTCCAAGTGATATCCGGAAGAAAATTTCTCTTTTCTGTAATGTTGGGGAAGATTGTGTAATTAACAATACAACCTGCCGCAGTCTTTATGAAGTGCCTTTAATGCTTCATTCGCAGAATATGGATGATGTTGTTTGCCGCGATTTAGGTCTGGAATCTGGTGCCGACTACCCTGCTCTTTCTGATTGGGCAAAAATGGTAGAAACTATTCACGCACGCAAAGGCGAAGTTCAGATTGCCCTTGTTGGTAAATATGTAAAGCTGCACGATTCTTATTTAAGTATTATTGAATCTTTAAACCATGCATCGTTTGTCGTAGGTAAAAATGTTAAAATTAAGTGGGTAGATTCTGATAGTGTAACTGATGATTCAGCTCCAGAAATTTTTGCAGATTGTGCAGGCATTATTTTACCTGGTGGCTTTGGACATCGTGGTGTAGAAGGCATGATTAGTGCCTGCCGATACGCCAGAACTCATAAACTTCCCTATTTTGGTATCTGTCTTGGCATGCAGATTGCTGTAATTGAATTTGCCCGCTCTGTACTTGGTTATGCCGACGCAAACAGCCGTGAATTTGACGAAATGTGCGAGCACCCTGTTATTGACTTAATGAAAGATCAGGAAGGTGTTATTAAAGGCGGCACTATGCGATTAGGAAGCTATCCATGCAAGGTGACTTCAGGCACAATTTTGGAAAAAGCCTATGGCGAGCAAAACATTACCGAACGCCACCGACACCGCTACGAGTTTAACAACGACTACCGCGAAAAAATGCAGGCTGCAGGCCTTACCATAAGTGGAACATCCCCAGATGACACACTTGTAGAAGCTATAGAAGTTGCAGACCAGTTCCATGTTGGCGTTCAGTTCCACCCAGAATTCAAAAGCCGCCCAAACAATGCCGGCCCACTGTTCGTAGAGTTTTTGAAGGCTTGTATGGGGTAGTAACAAAAATAAAAACTTGACGCTAAATACTCCAAATGCTATATTTAAACACAAGGGCACCCGCAACAAGCGTCTTGCCCCACTTTTAGAAAATCGTCTCTAAGGACGAAGCTCCACCACTGAGGGTTAAAGACAGGGTGGAGCTATTTTTTTATTCGTTTACCTTTTTTTCGTCTCTGACGAAGGCGCGTAATAAAGTCTATAATAATTACGATTGCCTGTAACAGCCCATTCCATTCCGATTCCATCTCATCTCTTGCAAAATCATAAAAAAGCTATTATTATTTACTCATGGCAAAGAGGTCATAGAAAAGAAACCATAATTATCTTGGTGTTTTTTCTATGGCCTTTTTTATTTAGGTTGTTGCAACTTTGATTTTGCACATCCTTGTGCAGCCGCTCACCGCGGGGGTTTTAGGGGGAGGGTAAAAAAAGCACATCCTTGTGTTTTTTTTACCTTGCAGATTTCCCTTTGGAAAATTTGCTTATTTTGCACATCCTGTGCAACCGTTACCACGGGGGGTTTTAAGGGGGTATTCCCCCTTAGGAGAAGGGGTAGCAGAAGACCGCGAAGCGGGCTGGAGCGAGGGGAGGGCTTTCCCCTCCTAATTTAAAAAACTGGAGGAAAATATGTATTCAGTTGATGAAGTTTTGGAATATGTTGAAGAAGAAGATGTAAAATTTGTGCGTCTGGCGTTTTTTGATTTACGCGGAGTACAAAAAAATATTTCTATAATGGCCAGCAAGCTACGAAGTGCTTTTGAAAATGGTGTTAGCTTTGACGCTTCAGCAATTTACGGCTTTGAAACTCCAGAAAAGTCTGACTTATTTTTGCATCCGGATCCAACCACCCTTTCTATTCTTCCATGGAGACCTAATACTGGTAAGGTTGTGCGCATGTTCTGTACTATTAAGCATCCCGATGGAACTCCTTACAAAAAAGACTGTCGCACTCTGCTTGCAAATGCTGTTAAAAAAGCACGCGACGAGTACAGTGTAGAATTTGGATTTGGCACCGAAATTGAATTTTATCTTTTTAAACTGGATGATAAGGGAGAGCCTACAAAAATTCCTTTTGATAATGCAGGGTATATGGATATTGCTCCAGAAGATAAGGGCGAAAATATCCGCCGTGAAATTTGTTTTACTTTGGAACAGATGGGCATTCAGCCAGAAGCAAGCCACCACGAAGAGGGGCCAGGACAGAATGAAATTGACTTTCACTACTCAGATGCTTTAACCGCTGCCGATAATGCTTCTACTTTTAAGTGGATTGTTCGCACCCGTGCTGCAAGTGCCGGTTTATATGCAGATTTTTCTCCTAAACCTTTAGCCGACAAGGCTGGTAGTGGATTCCATATCAATATTTCGTGCTCAGATGTTTCTAAAAAGCGCAATGTGCTGGCTGGAATTTTAAAGCATGCCAGTGAACTCACCTACTATATGAACTGTACAGAAAATTCTTACGACCGCCTTGGTTCCTGCAAAGCTCCATGCTATATCTCATGGGGGTATGAAAACCGTTCAACCTTTATTCGTGTTCCTGCTGCAAAAGATGAAAATACAAGCCGTATAGAAATTAGAACTCCTGACAGCGAATGTAATGTGTATTTGGTATTTACACTTTTAATTAACGCAGCTTTAGATGGAATTAAAAATAATCTTTTACCACCACAAGATGTTAAAGAAAATCTGTTTGAGAAAACTTCCGATAAGAAAGCTTTTCAAACTGCTTCTGAAACTTCTACTCAAACTAATTCTCAAATTGGTCCTCAGATGGAAGTTCTCCCAGACACTTTGGATTCTGCACGCAAAATTGCACAGAACAGCACTTTTATAAAGGAAGCCCTTGGATTTTAAGATTGGATAAACGATGACAGAAGACACTCACAGCGTTTTAGTTGTTACCAAAGATTCTAAACTTTCTCAAATCATAAGTGCGTTTTTAGTAGCTCCTCTCTTTGAAACAGAAGTAGTAAGCGATTATAACGAAGCCCGCCGTCGTGTTTCTGAGCGTGTCTATAATATTATTCTAGCAGATTATGCCGATGGTATTGGTTCAGATTTTGCTATTGATGTATCGGATTCATTAAGCACCATTCTGCTTTTAACACCCCCTGCTCTCTATGAAGAAGTAAGCTACCGCGTAGAAGGCTATGGCATTATTGCCATTACAAATCCTTTTGACCAGTTTTACTTTTACAACATGATTAAGGCAGCCATCGCCATGCAATTTAAAGTACAAATTCTTTCGAGTCAGACAACAAAGCTTAAGGTTAAGATGGAAGAAATTAAACTTGTTAATCGCGCAAAAATGCTTTTAATGCAGAATATGAGCATGTCCGAAGCAGAAGCCCACCGTTATATAGAAAAAGAAGCCATGAACAGCGGTCTAAAAAAGACCACCGTAGCAGAAAATGTAATCAGGACATATGGGTAGGACTCCAAACTATATTAAATACTCTTCCACACTTATTTTAACAATCTCATCTTCACAAGCATGACTTGCAACTCTTTTACACCGGATAAATCCCACTAAAGCAGCCCTTACAAAAAGCTCCGTCAATTGCAGAACCACTCATACCTTCATGAGTCGCCCCAGTATTCTCGCAAGGACAAGCACAAGCACCCGCTACATTCTTTCTTGCAACAATCTCTTTCCCACTAAGCGCTTTAATCATACCGCCCAGGGAAATAAACGCCAGAGAATCAGCGCCAATCTCACGCCGAATCTCCTCAAGTTCATGAGTACTAGAAATAAGCTCACTCTTACTTGGAGTATCAATTCCCAAATAGCAAGGAAACTTTACAGGAGGTGAAGAAACTCTAAAATGCACCTCTTTCGCCCCAGCACGACGCAGAATCTGAACAAGACGGCGACTCGTAGTTCCCCGCACAATAGAATCATCAATAACCACAACGCGCTTACCTTCCAGATCACTGCGAATAGCATTCAACTTAACAAACACCATATTTTCGCGTTCAGCCTGAGTAGGTGCAATAAAAGTCCGCCCAATATACTTATTCTTAATAATGCCCATCCCATAAGGAATACCACTTTCACGAGCATACCCCATAGCAGCACCAAGTCCACTGTCTGGAACGCCAATCACAATATCTGCATCCACAGCATTCTCATGCGCAAGCACCTGCCCCATTTTATATCGGGCCTCCTGCACACTTATGCCATCAATCACAGAATCAGGGCGCGCAAAATAAACATATTCAAAAATACAAGTAAGCTTCCTTTCATTAGCATATTTATAAGATACAAGCCCATCTTTAGAAATCACCACCAGCTCACCAGGTTCCACATCCCGCAAAAAACTACCATTTACAGCATCAATCGCACAAGATTCAGAAGCAAGAATAAAAGAGGTGTGGCGAAAGGTCTTCCCCTGCGCCCGCACTTCGTTGCGGTCTACCCCTTCTCCTAAGGGGGCCACTTCGCTTTCCCCCTTAAAATCCCCCTGACTAGCCTTTCCAATTGTACCAATACACAAAGGCCTTATGCCATTAGGGTCACGCACCCCAATAAGCATATTTTCTGTCATAATACAAAGTGCAAAAGAACCCTTAATAAGTTTTACAGCCTGAACAACAGCATCTACAAAACGCTTTTGCTTTGCTTTTTCATCGCCTTCATTCAAATTAGGAGTACCCAAATGACCGCCATTTTCAATATATTTTCTAACAATCAGCTTTAAAATAACTTCACTATCACTGGAACTCAAAAAAGTACTACCATTATCTTCCAAAAGCTCACGAATTTTAGTGTGATTAACAAGCTGTCCATTGTGGGCAAGTGCAATAGAGCCATTTTTAAACGAGTTTACAAAAGGCTGTGCATTATCAATAGTACGCCCGCCAGCAGTTGCATAACGAACATGTGCCACAGCAATATTACCTGAAAGCTTTTCAAAATTATTTTTATCAAAAACATCATTAACAAGCCCAATGCCTTTATGCAGCTTTATTCTTGCTTTATTTTCTGCAGTTCCATTATCACCTGCACCACTAGAATCACAAACTGCAATCCCCGCACTTTCCTGGCCTCTGTGCTGCAAACTAGTCAAAGCAAAATAACTCAAAGCTGCCGCATTTTCTGCCCCGTAAATACCAACAACCCCACACTCATCATGAAACTTATCTTCGTTCATTATTTACCGCCCAAAAAACAGTCAATTTCTTGTGCACATTCGCGGCCTTCAGCAATAGCCCATACAACAAGTGACTGACCACGATGCATGTCACCGGCAGTAAATACCTTAGAAACAGAAGTTGCATATCCATTTGGACTAGAAAGTTCTGGAGTTAAATCACCTAAAGATTTAACAGTTCCGCGCTCACCAAGTTCTACTCCAAAACTCTGTGCAGTATATTCTTCACAGCCAGTAAAACCTGCTGCAATTAAAAGTAAATCACATGGAAGAGTCTTTTCAGTTCCTTCGCGTTCTACAAGCTGGCGTTTTCCATCAATCATTTTAAATTCTACTTCTATAGTACGAACAGCAGTAATATGGCCATTTTCACTAATCACTTCTTTTACAGTAGTTTCATAAATACGAGGGTCGTGACCAAATTTTGCAATACTTTCCTGAGCACCATAATCGGTTTTTAAAACCTTAGGCCACTGTGGCCATGGATTATTTGCAGCTCGTTCCACAGGTGGGCAAGGCATCATTTCTATTTGAGTAACACTAGCAGCTCCAAGTCTTATGCTAGAACCACAGCAGTCATTACCAGTATCACCACCACCAACAATAACAACATGTTTTCCTTCTATATTAATGCCATATTTTTCAGAAAGGACCTGTGCAATCTGTTTATTAGCAGGTGTAATGTTTATTTCTTCCAAAGCCTTGCTAGTAGAAATTACACATTTTGTTACAGCTCTTAAAAAATCTACAGCAAATAAAAGACCACCTTCTGCACCAAGCTTTCCAGTCCTCAATTCAGAAATTCCAACTGCATTTAAAGCGCGGGCTTTTTTTGCACCACAACATAAAGCAACAGCATCAAATTCATTTAAGATATGTTCAGCAGAAGTATCGCGTCCAACATCAGCATTAAAAACAAAATCAACACCTTCTGCTTTCATTAACCCAATTCTGCGGTCAATAATCTTTTTGTCCAGCTTCATATTTGGAATACCATACATCAAAAGTCCGCCAGCCTTATCTTCGCGTTCATAAACAGTAACACTATGACCACGACGGTTAAGCCAATCTGCACAGGCAAGACCTGCAGGACCAGAGCCAATGACAGCAATTTTCTTACCACTTCGAACAGCAGGAATCTGAGGCTCCATGTAACCAGATTCAAATGCTTTTTCTATAATGTAAAGTTCGTTGTCATGAATTGTAACAGCACCATCATTACAAACTGGGTTTCCACAGTTACAGGCTTTTTCACAAAGAGCGGGACAAACACGACCAGTAAATTCCGGAAAACTGGAAGTTTTTAAAAGACGCCAGGCAGCCATATCATACTGCCCCTTATAAAGCGCATCGTTCCATTCAGGAATATAATTATGAAGAGGACATCCTGTTACCATTCCAGCAAGTTTTATGGCGCTCTGGCACATTGGGACACCGCAGTTCATACAGCGGGCAGCCTGCTCACGGCGCTTTGCATCATCCATTACAGGGTGAAATTCCTTAAAATTTTCTATACGAATTAAAGGATCAAAGCTCCCGTTTTCAACTCTTTTATAATCCATAAATCCTGTTGGTTTTGCCATTTTTATCCTCGCAAATAAAAAAGGCGCCGTAAGAAGAATCCGAAATTTCAGACTCTTTTTACGGCGCCTTTGCCTTAAACTAAATTGTTTCTATA
>JAEEGL014098383.1_pt1 | contig 10834 bp, 11 predicted proteins | sample 9134231 | NCBI WGS metagenome assembly JAEEGL01 (sample SAMN16246548, study PRJNA631951) | gut metagenome | biome: gut microbiome; feature: rumen; material: fiber-attached | host: Bos | place: Iran: Karaj | collected 2018-10
GTCAGGGCACCGGCGATGGCCACGCCCACGGCCATCCCCTCCGGGAAATTGTGGATGGTGACGGCCAGGGCCAGCTTCGCGGTGCGCGACAGGCGGCTCCGGGGGCCCTCCGCCTCGCCGCTCACGTGGATGTGCGGGGTCACGTAGTCGATGAGCAGCAGGAAAGCGAACCCCGCCAGCAGGCCGATGGTGGGCGGAACCACCGCGGCCGCCCCCTCTCCCATCCCGATCGCCGGGATGATCAGCGACCACACCGACGCGGCCACCATCACGCCGGACGCGAAGCCCAGCAGGACCTTCTGGAGGAGCGGCGGCATCTCCCGCCGCATGAAAAACACGAACGCCGACCCAAGGGCGGTCCCCAGGAACGGAATCAAAAGGGCTATGAAAACGGGGCTATTCATTTTTATTGCGAATGGCTTCTTGCCAATACAAAGACTCTCGTTCTTTATTCTCTTGCTTGAGCTTATCTCTATGGTGATGAAGAATTTCCGAACCCATTACCCCAAGCATCAACTCCGTTCCCGAATCCATGTCAACCTGGTTATTTGAACGTCTTCTCCTGTCCCGTTTCGTTTCCTTTCTGGCCCGGAAGAACACGATCAAAAACCAGATGGCTATGAGCATTGCAGCACATAGCACCACAACAAGGATAATGGTTCCGATGGTGTCTTTCATCTTCTTGCAAAGATAGAGATTTCTTCGCTTGTTTTCCCAGTTAGAGATGGCGACAATAGGATTGGACCCTAATCCCTTTTAATCTCTGCCTTGACTCGGGTAACAGTGTCATCTAAAGAGAATTTCTTTAGCTCGCATTCCGCCATTTCAACAGCGCCGATCGTCAGATTCTCTACATCGACGATATCGCCATAACGGAAGGGCCGCCCAAGGCCTCGCCGACATCGGCGCCCTTCGCCCAGCCGCGGTCCTTCTCCACCGGCAAGCTCCGCCAGCCGGAGATGAAAAACGTCCGGCGGCAGGGACACCACAGCTATCTTGTTCCGCAGTCGAAGATAGAGGTGCGCCGATAGCGCCCGGACTGAAACCTTATTGACAGGGTCGGCCCTGTTTCGCTTATGTTCACACGCTTCTCTATTTGCCGCGGGATTTGTCCTCGCGGCTCATCGAGAATTGTGGGTCTTCTTAGGTAAAGATCCGAAGTTTGGATGATTTGGTTCAGGCCCTCTGCCCTGATAGAGAAATCATATAATACTAAAAGCGGCCCCCTTTGGGGAGGCCGTTATTATTAAAAGGCAATTGCTGGGAAATGACGATTTTGCTTTTCCTTGACCATGCACATGAACTGTTTCAAGGAAAAGAGGTCATCTCTGTATCTCACGTCGAAAGAAGTCCTGTTCGCTTCGGGAATAACAAGCACGACCTTAGCATCTTTCATTTGCTCAAGTTGGGGTACTGCAATGCTGGGCTGGAGAGTAAACAAATACTTCACATCGATCTTTACAGCTTCATCCAACACCTGACGCCAACGATCTTTACATGTTGTTTTCGCTCCCAGGAAAGTAAGATCTTCAGCAGGGAAAGTGCCGTTGTGGTACTCTTTCGCTCCCGGGAAGAGAAAATCCGGCTTTTTTGTAGATTCAGTAATAGCCTGTTCATCAAATCTCAGTTGAGCCGTTTTGAAAATACTTGAAAGATGATGCTCCAATGATTTTCCCGCTCTTGATTTCCTGCGGTTCAGGACTTGATTCGAGAAACTTATCAATGAAGCACAGTTCTCGAAAGGAGTTGAGTATCGGGGTTGATAAACTTTCTCCTCAATGCAGGTAAACAGAGAGTATTCGGCATCTGTCCATTTAAGAAGCAAGTCATCCGGATTAGCTAGTATGGATCTTGGGGTGATGTCAAAAGCCTCATTATAGATATTGCGGGCGTATCTTGACATATCCTCCGTCTGGGGGAAATCATCCAAGTCTCGAACGATGTCTGATATTAGACGAGAAATCTTGGCGTCAGGAGATTCTGCCAAATTCGGGTCGATCAAATGGTTGGTCTTCTGCTGGTTAAGATTGAACGTGGAGAAGAATTCATCGATATCTTCATCTCTCTCCAGGACATACGCCGTATAGAAGTCCACATCCATTCTACAGATTACCAACAGGCTACCGACATAATCTGCTGACAAGAATGGGAAATTTTGTCCGAAACGCGTTATACGGCATTCATTCCTTGTTCCCGTACCATAATAGATAAAACGGCTGTCGGTTGTAAAATCATCTTGCCAGCGAATGCGGACAAATCTTTCCTTATTACTGCCCTTAACACCTAGTTCATCGAATAACAAAGAAGCAGCTTCTTTCGGAACGTAGAAGCCCGCCTGGTGAGAAGTCAGATTTGCGTCATTTGCGGTAATGAACCGGCAAAACGCCTTCCTTGAGCGGTAGACGTCAGAAACCGCCATGCTGAAGAACTCTGTCATACTTTCTTTTTCATTGTTTTAACTAGCTGTTCCGCCACTGCTGAGATTAAGGGAACAATCACAGAGTTGCCACACTGACGGTAAGCTTGAACTTCAGAAACAGCATTGATGATGTATTCATCCGGGTAACCCATAAGGCGGGCGCACTCACGAGGAGTTAACCTACGAGGATTGACACCTTCACCTTGAGGAATTAAGATTTCGGAGCCGTCCTTATAATATCGGGCACTAAGAGTTCTAGTGATTCCATTCAGATCTACAAGGCCAAAGCCAAACCCGTTTCCTTTTTCTTTATGTTTCTGAGCATAGTTCTGAAGATACCCCCAAAGCTTGTCCGACAAAGTGTATTTGGCGGGAACATCCTTTTCAAGAATGTCTCCAATACAGTTGATTGGTTCGCCTAATTTGGGGAACTCAAACTTCTCATTACCACCGTACACTTTACGGTCATAACCAACAATCATAATCCTCTCACGGTGCTGAGGCACATAGGACTTGCCGTCGAGGACTTCGTAATGAATACTATAGTCAAGCTCTTTGAGTGTTTCTGTTATCACCTTGAAAGTGCGTCCCTTATCATGGGAGACAAGATTCTTCACGTTCTCAAGATAAAAAGCTTTGGGACGGTGACGGCTAATAATATCAGCCACATCGAAGAAAAGCGTTCCTTGAGTCTTATCCTTGAAACCTGTTTCTCGGCCGAGGCTGTTTTTCTTTGAGACTCCGGCTATTGAGAAGGGCTGGCACGGGAATCCGGCGCACAAAACATCAAAATGCTCCGGGATATAGGATTTTGTCTCTTCCTTGGTGATGTCTCCGAAAGGCATGTCACCAAAGTTGGCCATGTAAGTTTTCTGCGCGTACTGATTCCATTCAGAAGAGAAGATGCACTTTCCGCCCTGGGCCTGCATGGCTAGACGGAAACCACCCATTCCGGCAAACAAGTCAATGAACGTGAACTTAGGCTTCTCTGGCTCTGGGAAAGGAACATCTAAGAACTCCTTGAAGTAGAGCTCAAGAGGATTATCGTTCAAGATGGCATCATTACCCTCCGGTTTGTCAAGGACCACCTCGGACATGAAAGCAATAGCCTCTTCTTTGCCGGTGTTGCTCATGTACTTGCGGTTGTGCAAGTACTGAGTAAGGACAGAAAGGCTGTCTTTCTGCCCCTTTTTCTCGCATTGGACAAACAGGGCCTGTGAATCAATGCAATTCAGATATGGATACTTTTTACTTTTCAGCATCGCGCAACAAGTTTAATCTATCAAAGTTACGGAATTTCCCTCACACCTCCGAATTAAAACAGAAAAGAATTCCGGAAGCCATCTGGCCTCCGGAACAAGAAGCTTTTTAAAACAAGTCCTCGCGGCTGGTGATTTCCATTATTCTCGGCTTTAACTCCGTTAGTGTATCTTTAAAGAATGACTCCGGCATGTACGCCAGCTGTTTAATTGCTCCCAACCTGTTGAAGTACTGAATAATGAAACGTTCTTTTGCGGCACTATGTTCCGAAAAAACATCCGGGTTATCCTTCATAAACTGAAGAATACCACGATTAAAAGGCTTGTGTCGGTACAACGTAGAAATACCTAAAGCCAATCGGAGGTCCTCTCGTTTATCAAAAATGAATTCTGTCAGAGTCAGGTCATCATCATCGCCCCGCGTCATAGCAACAGTCCACCATAAATTTGATAAGCTGTGACGCATAAGTCCACGTGTTTCAACAAACCAGTGGTCCAGAATATACTGGCGGCTATTTGTCCCATCATCAAAGGCTTTTGGCCAGCGCTTCTTTACGAATGGATACATATCCGCATGTGCGAGGTAATCCCAGAACGGAGCATAAGAAGCCTCCAGCGGGGTCAGGTCTTCATATGCGGAGAATAATGTAACAGCCCTGTCAAACTCAGTCTCCGCAGCAAGCATTGAGTCCAACAGTCTTTCTGGCTTATTCCGTTTAGGGAGGACCAGCAGCTGACTATCATCATACGGGAACTTATCCTCTCGGTACCCATCAATGATACCAATCTCAACATTCTCTCGCAGAATGCCAATATACTTATTTGTAAATATGTACTGTCTTTCCATATTACTACGAATTATCGGGGGTTTCAGTTATGATTTCTTCAAGAGCGTCAAATAACTGTCCATGAGGATTCTTTAACAGATCATTTGACATTTCGATTGCCTTCAGCACATCTGTATCGTCCTCATCAAAATCGTAATCTTTCAGTACCTCGGCTGATTTGAGAAGCCTTGCCCAACGCGAATTCCTATACGTTTTGTATTGGGTCAGGGCATATACAATGGCTTCCTTAACTATCGAGGAGATAATTACTGGGCGGAACCGGTTTCCCTTAAGGTGGTTGACATATTGGTCAAACATTTCCCTAGGCATAATAATTTCAATGTCCTGCCCGGAGAGGTTGTACGAGATGTCCGTTACGGAATCTCCTTTGAAATGAACAAAACTACCAACGGCCTTATATTCGTCAGCCATGATGTCTGTCTGGATGTTCAGGCCGCCTATATATGCGAGTATATCTCCTTTCTCGAGATTGAATTCGTAATCGGAATAATCCGCATTAGCCAACGAATTAGTGTACCCGTCTATCTTTGCAACCGCTGTTACAGTTAACTGAACATTGACTTCCCCGCTTACCTCCCTTTTGGGTATAACGATATGGAAATTTGGCTTGAGTGAATCTTCACAGACCCTGTAGTAGGTTCTGTAGCAATCCACCTCGCATACGTATTTTGCCTGCTTCTTGACATCAATATAATACTTTATGGACGGGTTATGCAGATCCATCTTGATGTCCAGAAGGTGGTTATTCTCATCTTCAGAGATCTCATAATCAAACTCGGGCTCTCCTAAGATGTCATTCCTGATTCCCAAAACCGGATGCGGGAATGTTATTCTACTGTCGAACTTCATATTATCTCAGCTTTATGGAATGTCTCTGCTTATCAGCAAACTGAATGGTCAGCGTGACCTTTCCAGCATCAAGATGTGTAAACTTAATGATTCCCTTATCTCCAGATAGTTTTCCAATTGGAGAGCAGGATGAAATCTGGACGCTGTCTTCGCCATCCTCGGTACCAATCTTCACTTCGATAAATACATCATCCACAGCATCCTCATTATGAAGGATCAAATCATGGAACCACTCACCATCTTTTTTGTATGCTGGTGCATGATAAGACACCGGTGTGTAGAGCACAAACTTCTGTCCGGTCCCAGTCACTTCGGGTGTATCCACTGTCTGGATGCGCCCGCTGGTACCAGTCCCTCCCTTTTTCTTACTCTTGTTTGCAGTGTGTCCCGTTCCGATGGTTTTCTTTACGGCAACTGAGCCTGAGCTTTTTTGCCCCTTTACAACTTTTCCTATGTTTCCTTTGGGCTCCTGAATCTTTGGTTTCTGAGTTGTTTCAGTATGGACTGTTGTCAGATCTCCACCTTCTACTATAATACGTCCGGTACGAGTCGTACCAAATGGATTATCGATTTCACTTTTATCTGCCAGAAGGTTCTCTATATCCTCTTCAGAAAAACCAATCCCGATATCAATGACTTCGATATCTCCACCATTGTTGAAAGCCTCACCGATCTTTTCTTGAACAAAAGAGTCGATCTCGGTCAAGGTTTCAGACGCGAGTTTGGCGGCATCTCCTGTTTTACCTTTTGTACTCCAAGATGTGTGGGACGCATCTTCAATGCTTGAAAGGATTTCGTTTCCTTTCTGATTTAGGCATAGGAACAAGGCGTTGAGTCCGTAACTTGAGCTCAAACTCTTGGTTTCTACAAGCATCATCAAATTCCTCATATAGGCAATTCTGTCTCTCTTAACCTGAGGATTGATACAAACATATAGAAACACTTCTCCTAAATGCCGGGTTTCACCAGTAAACCTCAAATGAAGATTATCCTCGGTATGAGTATAAGCCTCGAAATAGGGACGCGGATTATTCTTGTCTTTAGCATTCAGCGTGAATGTGCTGGTAATAAGACGTGAGAGTTCCTGCTTCGTAATCATGTAGGAACGGCCTATCGTCACAACAAGTTTTTCCTCATAAATGGCAAGCCAGAAATTCCGGAGGACAGATTTCAATAGTTCATTCTCCATATTTTGCCGGTTGCCAGAATCGGCATATTTACCAACCAGAGATATTGAAGTTCCTGCAGTTTCTCTCTTGAATTTATCTGGAATCTCATTATCTTCTGCCGGGATTCCTTCCTTGCTGTCATAGTAGCCCATATCTACATACTCAATCCCGCGCACTTTATGCGTACACAATCTGGTGACCCCCTCAAAATAGCAATGGCCATCTGGTGTTCTTGTGGATACTAGGATGGCTCTCAAAGGTGACATTTGAAAATATGCCGCTTTTCCGAATCCGTATGATCCACCTGAATCTGTAGTAGTTTTCTGGCTGAGACCTACAGATTTTGTGAAGGCTGAGAACGCATTCTTGGGATCATCCGGATTATATTGCATACCGGTAGTATTACTGTCTGAAACAGTAATCAGGTCCAGCGAGGAATGGATTGTCGTTGGCAAGTATCTAAGCATCGGCTCATAGAGTTCCTTTGCTCTATTAGTATCCGAATGCGTGTCCAGGCAGCCCTGTATGTGCTCTTTCAGCCTGAACAGTTCCGGAAAGTCATCTATGTTTACCTTATCAAAAGAATAGGAGACTTTTACCGGCGTCCCTTTTTCGAGAACGGCATCGAGTGAATTCTGAATAGATTCCCGGACAAGGGACTCATAGAAGTCCCTGTTGAAGCTTTGGATAATAGCGTCGTTCGGCCCAAAATAGGTCATGGACTTGTTCCAACGCTGAAAGGACCATTTACAGCCCTTTTCTACATCGTCATAATGAATCATTGCCTATTTTTTAAAGGAAAACCCGTTCTTCCCATTCTGTTTACTTAATTCATTGAGGTATGCATTCTTAGATTCTTTGAAAGCTTTTTGAATCTCGGTAAACATAAATTCAACATCATCCTGATCATACTCATAATTATTGCGATTGGAACAATTTTGGAGCAGATTCAGGTAATTTATTACCTTCGTGACACGAGCGGATGCCACTTTCTTAAAACGCGCTCTCTTCGCGGAGTCAGCCATGGGATTATATGTGATTGGTTATGCGGCAAATGTAAACAGATAATTTATATTTTCCAAATATTTGGTTAAGTATAGTATACATTTTCAACTACATTTGTCAAATATAGTATAGTTATAGCTTCGAAATTTAATGTCTCGCGGCTTATAATTAGGATTGTAAGGAGATTGTTTGTACTTTAGTAGTTAAGAAATATGCCAGACGTTCTAACTCCCGACCAGCGCCACCGAAACATGGCCGCAATCCACTCAGCTTCCACCAAGCCGGAGCTTCGCTTGCGTCTCGCCCTCTGGCGCCAGGGTTTCCGCTATCTAGTGAACGATAAACGCCTCCCCGGCTCCCCCGACATCGTTCTGCCTAAGTATCGGACGGTTATCTTCGTGCACGGCTGCTTCTGGCATGGCCACAAGGATTGTAAGAATTACACGGTCCCGAAGACCAATACTGATTTCTGGGTAGCCAAGGTCGTCAGGAATCAGGAGCGGGACCAGGAGGTTTGGCGGAAGCTGGAGGCGAAGGGTTGGAGCGTTATCATCGTCTGGGAGTGCCAGCTGAAAAAGGCGAACCTTGACGAAACCGTCGGCCGGGTTGCCGACGAAATCATCCGGAACGGAGAAATCTATCGTGCCGCTCAGGAAGAAAGAAGAAAAGCCCAAGAGGAATATCTGCGCGAAAGAAAAGAACGGAAGGATAGGGAACGGTCTCTTTTGGAGGATGTTGAATCACTGTGAATAGGGCGGCCTAATTATCTTGAAGAAGAAATAAGTTATTTTCAACAAAACACATCGCATCTCAAAAGTTCCCTTGTATTATATTATATTTATACTCGCATACTCGGTAATAAGCAAGTAAGTATTATTTCTCAACAACTCATGAATAAAGGTCGGTATAGGAGGATAAACAGGGTTATTGAAATCTATTCTCCCAATAAAAAGGATGACAATGCTTCCCAAGGAAAAACAGATTTTGACTATTTGATGGAAGACTTTCATTCGAAACAAGATACGGTAGATGAAAGTGCTACAATGATAGAAAACCGAACATTTGAAATTGCTTCCGGTGGATTGGTGCTTTCTTTAACGGTTCTTTCTTTTCTCTCCTCAAAGAACAAACTGCCCGTTGGTTGGGAGTGGATATCCGTTTTGATTCTGTCTCTTTTTACTATCAGTATTTTGCTTCATTATTTATCTCATTTTGTTTCTAAACACAATGCAGAGTTATTAAGAGACCATGTCGGGAATCAAATCCGCTCTGGAGCAAATTATAACGAAAGGAACCTAAATAATGTACGAATTAAGCAGGAGAGTTTTTTGCGAATCCTCAATATTGTTGTCCCGATTATACTGGTTGCTAGCGTTATAGTCTTGATTGTATTTACCTCTTTTTGTATCACAAATTAAATAGATTATGATATTCAGCTTTATTAGTGAATCTTGGGAAGCACCCCTTCCTCCTCCTCGCGAGGAACGAGGATTCGGCACTAGGCCATCTACACCTAAACCAAATCCCCCAAAAAAATGAAGACACAGAAAACTAAACAGCCACCGGCGACACCACCGAAACATATCAACACCCAAGCTGGAAAAACAACCCGGCCAAGTGTACCACCTCCCCCATTAATAAAGTCGAAGTAGATTTGATTATCACCGATTGGCTTATCTATATTTCGAAGCACAGACCATCTTAATTCTATACTTTGAAGAATTGCGTCTCTTTACAGAAACGGCTTCCGGAATTACTTCAGAAGCCGTTTCTACTATCTGTATACCACTTCTGCAATTATGACAAGTTGTCACGATAATGATAATGGCAAAGCCTTTGAATAATAACGAATTGTATGGACACTTTGTTTGAAAAGGAGAGCACACGCCATTATATCTCTCTTCTCCAGGAGAACATTAACAGGATGGCGTCAAATTGTACAAATTGCAAAACATGGCTAATTACCATTGTCAGCGCCTTGTGTGCGTTGCAACTGGCAAATGATGCTATTAAGGAATACCTATGGATCACCTTGATTCCGACTGTTTTGTTTCTTGTGTTGGATGCTTATTATCTGGGGCAGGAAAAGAGATTTCGTGACATTGAAGCATATTTTGTCGAGAAGATTAAATCGGGGGAAGATGTTTTGCCTGAACTATACACATTCAAGCCGCGAGGCGAACATATTTGCAAGTATTTTTGGAAAGGGCTCTTCTCGCCATCAACATGGGTGATGTATACAACGATAGCTATTATTATTCTATTGATAATCATTGTTTTGAAATAATAAATGGAAAGAAATGTTTTTGTGTCGTATAAGTATGCGGATTCAAATGTTGCTCCGCTAGGATATAGTTCTTCATCTACGGCAAGAGACTATGTCAATCGGCTTGAAGAGATTCTATCAGAGAATGGTCATGCATATTATGGTGAGCATGAGGATGAGGATTTGAGTTGTTGGACAGACGATCAGATCTATGAACGACTGAAGAATAAGATTTTCCCGACATCCTGCACAATTGTACTCATATCTCCTAACATGAGAGAATTTGGACAAAAAGATCGTAACCAGTGGATTCCTTGGGAAATATACTATTCTCTTCGAGAAACCAAAAGAGCCGATTATACGAGTCATAGAAATGGTATTTTGGCGGTTGTTTTACCGGATAGGCTTGGGAGTTATGGATATGCCCTTCTGACGGGAACATGCTGTAATACTCCGTGCACTATGCACCAGACAGGCAATCTTTTCAACATATTAAAGTACAATATGTTCAATCGTAAGAGTGGCTCAGACAGAATATGTATTCATAACGATCAGATCTGGAACGGTGAGCCTAGTTACATCCCGATGGTAACGTGGGCCGATTTCGTCAATAATGTGAATTACCAGATCGAGCGCGTTGAGATAATCAGAGATAAAGCCGATGAATACAACCTTCATGTTGATGTAAACCAGTAAATCATTACCCATAATAGCCCGTGCAAGCAATTCTAGTCATGTGATTGTTTACTTGGTCAGGCACGTTTTCGCGTTATTTTACTCCTATTTGTTCTATTGGGACATCTTGTGCTATCTTTGCAACCGGTTTAATCGCAGTAATTGCATGACTATGAAATTGCATTCTATACTCCTCACCCTCACCGCCACCCTGCTCTGCTGCAGCGCGTTGGCGCAGACGCGGGACGTCGGCTTCCAGGTCGGGGTCCATACCGCTCTGGGCCGGAGGGCCGGGGTCGGGGGCGACATCACCTTCGGCGTCGGCTACGGCCAGTTCTTCCGCA